>Ga0257115_1001208_pt1 | contig 18149 bp, 12 predicted proteins | sample SI112_100mmetaG_FD_194465 | JGI IMG/M metagenome (GOLD analysis project Ga0257115, IMG submission 194465) | Marine microbial communities from Saanich Inlet, British Columbia, Canada - SI112_100m | ecosystem: Environmental > Aquatic > Marine > Inlet | place: Canada: British Columbia | collected...
TGGACAGTAGTTTATCAATCCTGGCTTTTTCAGAATTAATCACTTTACCACGAAGAGGCAAAATAGCTTGAGTGCGCCTATCGCGGCCTTGTTTTGCTGAGCCCCCAGCTGAGTCCCCCTCAACGAGGTATAATTCACAAAATGCTGGGTCCCGATTAGAACAATCCGCCAGTTTACCGGGAAGAGATGATCCACCCAATGCGCTTTTCCTGCGAATCAATTCGCGGGCTTTTCGGGCGGCGCTTCGGCTACGGGCTGCTAGGAGGGCCTTTTCAATTACGCGACGTCCAATAGATGGGTTCTGCTCCAAAAAATCCAATATGCCTTCATACACAACCGTATCCACAATACCTTTTACATCGCCATTTCCGAGTTTGGTTTTGGTCTGACCTTCAAACTGGGGCTCTGCTACTTTGATACTAATGATCGCAGTTAAGCCCTCCCTGAAATCTTCCCCCGAAAGAGTAATTTTTTCATTCTTCTTTGCTTTGATCAAGTTGTTTTTTGTAGCATGATTATTCATAGCGCGGGTTAACGCAGATCTAAATCCGGAAAGGTGGGTGCCGCCCTCGATGGTATTAATATTATTTACGAAAGTCAGGATATTTTCGTTATAGGTGTTACCGTAACGCATGGCCACTTCCACGGGAACTTCGCCATCTTCCTTGTTTACTTTAATGATCTTGTTATGCAGTGGATTGTTATGCGCGTCTAAATATTTTACAAAATCACTTAACCCGCCACTAAACTTGAAAATATCCGTTTCACCATCTTCGGTGCGTTCATCTTTTAATACAATCTCAAGTCCTCGGTTCAAGTAAGCCAGTTCCCGGAGGCGTTCGGCTATAATGTCGTATTTGAAATCAATGGTTTTAAAAACGGTATTATCCGGAAAGAAACAAACTTTTGTCCCCGTTTTTTTGGCAGTACCTGTGACGTGCACTTCGTTTTGTGGATCCCCTGTCTTATAATCCTGACGATGAATTTTTCCATCCCGCTTCACTTCTACCCACAACCTTTCGGACAATGCATTCACAACGGATACACCCACACCATGAAGGCCTCCCGAAATTTTATAGGAGCCCTTGTCGAATTTTCCCCCAGCATGAAGAACGGTCATAACCACTTCAACTGCCGGTCTGTTTTCTTCTTTGTGCATATCCACCGGGATACCGCGACCATTATCTTCAACGGTTACGGAACCATCGGCATTAAACACCACGATTACCTTGGTGCAATAACCGGCCATTGCCTCATCAATAGAATTATCTACAACTTCATACACAAGGTGATGAAGGCCTCGTTTACCTACATCTCCAATATACATGGCTGGGCGTTTTCTTACCGCTTCCAGCCCTTCTAATACTTTAATGTTATCTGCGCTATATTGTGCTGATTGTGCTGATTGTGCTTCTGGGCTCATATGAATCGGATATCCTTAATCACTTTTTTATTTAATTTTTTATTCAGGTTTTCTACAATTATTTTCTTCTGGAAATGTAATTCTTGCCGCCATGCGGGCGTTTCTGTCTTGATGGTCAATATGCCATGTTGAACATCCACTGGTACTGCGTTTTTTGATACATTTTCACCTACAACATTCGCCCATGCTTCCATGGCATTTTGCTGGGCTACTCCTTTTTCAAGTCCGGATGATTTTAAAAATTTTTTGAGTGGTCCACCAATATGCTGCATTATCGTTCCAAGTGGTAGGTATTATTTTCTTTTACTCCAGATAACAAACCGCTTTTTTCTACATTCAAAAGGTCCGTTGTGGTTACAATGGTTTGAACAGGCTCGCCGGATTCAGTTTCGAGGCCCTGTAAAAGAGTGACTATTTTTTTACTTCTTTCCAGGTCTAGTTTGGCAAAAAGATCATCCAACAAAAGTGTGGGGTGGGTACCTGTGTTTTTACGAACAAAAACTAATTCAGCTAATTTTAATAAAACCAATGAGAGCTTATGTTCTCCTTGGGACCCAAAATTTCGAAGATCACGATTGTTCCAAGCTAGGGCAATATTATCCCGATGTGGCCCAAAAGTTGTTCTGCCCAATGCAATGTCTTTTTTTTGAGAATTTTTGATTTTGGTTTGATAAATATCCAATGATGGAATGTTGTCAGGGTATGTTATTTCGAATTGAATCTCTTTATCATATCTCCCAACAATGGATTTAAGATTTGTTTTAAAACTATTCATAAAACTAAATCGAATCTCCCAAAGCCTATGCCCCGTTTCGATTAATTTTTCATCCCAACTTTGCAGGTTTCCTGCTTGTTGACCATTCTCCTTCACGTTCAAAATTGCAGCGTTCCGCTGCTTTAATACCCGACTATATTGTTGGAGTGTGTCCACATAGTTTCTAGATGACATTGAAAACATTTTATCAAAAAACTTTCGGCGCTCTGCCGGGGCGCCTTTTGTTATAGATTGTTCCTCTGGTGAAAGAACAACCACGTTGTTTCGGCCAATTAGCTCTTTCCGGCCAGACAGGGTGTTTCCGTTTAATTTTAATTTTTGACCCGAAGACCTTTTGACTTCTATGGCCACTTTATCGGGATATTTATTAGATAAAAAGTCGCCCCGAATTATAAGTGATTCATCGGAGTTCCTAATCATTTCTCGTTGTTTGTGAGTGCGAAAGCTTTTTCCAAAAGAGAGCGTATGGATTGCTTCTAATACAGCTGTTTTTCCAGAACCGTTTTCACCCCAGATCACAGTAAGTCCTTGAATGAAGGTGAATTCCCGTATGTCATGATTTCGAAACGAAACCAATTGAAGGAGGTGAATAGACATCCGATAATAACAATCGGAAGGTTAATCATTCAGACGAATGGGCATTAAAAGCATTAAGCTGTCAACGTGGTCTTCTGTTGATTCTGGGCTGAACAATGCAGCGCTGATAGATGTGCTAAATTCCGCTATCACTTTATCCCCAGAAACATGGGAAATTACGTCTTTTAAATATTCTGCGTTGTAACCGATTGTTAGGGGGTCCCCATCAAACTCCACGGGAATTTTCTCTTGAGCCTTGGATGATTGTTCCGGGTCTTCCGTGGTAATTTTACAGGATGTTGCATCCAAATTCAGCGCAACCTGATGGGTCGACTTATTGGAAAAAATAGAAACACGGCGAATGGCACCCAAAAGCATTTCTTTATCCGCCTGCATAGTTTTTTCATTTTCCTTCGGAATCACGCTTTCATAATCAGGAAATCTTTCATCGATGATCCGGGTTAACACCATGTCATTGTCCATTTTGGCAGTAAGGTGGTTTTCGCCTATCAACAGCGCAACGTTGCCGCTGGATACTTGGGCAGACATAAAAGCAAGGAATTTCCGGGGAACAATCATGTCGCCAGTAAATCCATTTGAGTTAAAATCTTTACGGGTGTATTTCACTAATCTGTGACCATCTGTGGAAACAGCTGTTATTCCGTGGCTTCCGAATCGGAACAGCACACCAGTCAAAGAAGGTTTCAATTCGTCTCTACTAACTGCAAAGGATGTGGCATCAATAATGTTTTTCAACATTTCACCCGAAACATCAATGGACTGTGATCCGGATGTGTCTGGAACAACGGGAAACTCATCCGCCGGTTTTGCCATAAGATCATATTCCCCCGTATCGGTGGTAATAGCAGCGCGATCCTTATCGTCTACGGATAAAGTAACGCGGGTTTCTGGAAGTTCATTTGTGATGTCCAGCAATGTTTTTAAAGGCAGGGCTGTAGCGCCGGCTTGTTCCAGGCTTACGGGTATTTCGACCTGGATAGTGATTTCTAGATCGGTAGTACGAAGAGATGTTTTTTCTTCAGATGATTCAAATAAAACACAACCCAAAATAGGGAGGGTGGATCGGGTGGGCGTAGCCTTGGAAAGTTTTTGTAACGCTTGTTGCAGTTCCGTTTTGGATGTGGAAAATTTCATTGAAATCCTGTCTTAAATATCGATGTGTAATGAAATGGTTCTTACAAAGGTAAGTGAGCCTGTAAAACTACCTAAGTCGACCTTTTTTTAAAAAGGGTTTTTCGGGGTTATTTAAATGATTTTAATAAAAAATTTGTATGAGCTATTACCCTTAAAACATAAACCAAAACAACATCATGCGTCTTTTTAAAACAGTGTTTGTTTTCATCGTCTTTCCGATAGCAGGTTATTAATCATTTATACCGGTTTTAATCTCGGGTTAAAATATCATTAACACCATTAAGAAGGACCTGGAGTTGGTTGGTCTCGTATTTTAAAAGACCACGTAAACTCAAACAATGCAATGGTCTCGCCATTGCTATTTGACCCAATGGATCTTCCTATGGCGGTTTGAGGTTCGCCTGTTTCAATCGCTCGAGCTACGGCTTTGTCAAATTCAAACCAGTTGCTACAGGTAAATGTGGTACTACCTGTTGCTTTTTTTACAAATTCTGCATGGGTCTCCACCAGGATCACGGCTACGCTTTCTTCTTTTCCTTTGGTGGCCAAAAGCGCGTATGCGCCGGTGCTTAGTTCTGCTGCCATTCCAAGCACGGCCCAAAAGGTGGATCTGAATGGGTTCTTATTCAGGTAGCTATATTTAACGCTGGTAATACATTTTGATTCATCTAGTTTAAGAATCTTGAATCCTGTTAAAAATGCTAGTGGTAATTTTTGGATCGAATAGGCTTTGAACAAAAACCAGTTGGTCATTTTGCTACAAAAGTTCTTTTGGGTTTCGTTCATTTTTTAAAGCGATGTTTGTTTTTTTTGTGAGCCAGCCCGTCTTTAATATTAAAGGTTTCAAATTCTATTTGACCCGTAAAAAGAACAGATAAAAAAACAGTGTTGGTGGTTAGTGTTTTTTTGAACATATTTTCTTTTTTTTGTTACCCAATAGCTAATTGTCTAGCTTGATTTATTTTCGATCACAAAATATAATACGACAATATGGTAGCAAACACCACAAGGATAGAAATATCATAAAAAAACACAATGGGGAAAAGAACGAGTTCAAGTGTTTATTTATACACAATTATATATAGCTTATAAATAAAGCTTATTTAATAAACTAAACTATATTATTTATATAGGCTGTGGATATGTGGAGAGCGGTCCCCATCAAACTCACCGACCATCTTTGTTTAAAGGCAGATACCAATATTAACTAAAGAAAAACTTGATGTGTATAAGTGCAAAAGATTGTGGATAACATTTAAGATGTCCAGGCGTTTTTATGAAAACCCCGCCAAAAAGAAACGGAAGAAAGTTTTCCACGTGTTTTATAATAAGATGTGTATATCTTTGTGAGAACTAGCTTGATGTGATTTGAATATGAAATTTTTTACGAGCATTAGATATCCACTCCTGGTACCAATCCATCTTCTTTTTATTAAGCGCCATGGATTCTACTTCAGCCCAGTGATCTTGAAGATTGGGTCGCCCACCCTTTTTTAATCCACCAACCCAAAGCAAATGAAAACCTGTTGACGAGTTGATAGGGGGACTGCAAGACCCTAGTTCTATATATTTAATAGCCTGACCAATTTCCGGCACAGCATAGTTGGTTGGATCAATCCAGCCAAGGTCCCCTCCAATGTCTATTGTTGTTTTATCCGATGAATATTTTTTTACAAGCTCTTTAAATTCATCCAGCGTGGTGGCGGAGTCCTTTATCGAAAAAGCCAGGTTATATGCGCGCTCGTTATCGTCTTTCGTTATTTCCGGAGACATCAAAACATGTCGTACTCGAATTTTATCACCCTGTTTTTCAAGCGTTTCAAGAATATGATACCCGAATTCCGTTTCAATAGGGTCACTGATTTCTCCAAGTTCAATCGTAAACGCCGTAGTTTCGAAGCTTTTAACTAACGAGCCTCTTTTCACCCATCCAAGTTCTCCGCCGTTATTTTTTGAAGGGTCAAGTGAGTGTGCTTTTGCGATATCTGAAAAAGAAGAACCGCCATCAACTATTTGAGATTTTAATCCAGAAAGAAAAGACTTTGTTTTTTCTTTTGCGGCCGCTCCGGGTTTTATAGGAACCTGTAGGTGTCGAACCCTGGCCATCATGGGCAAGGCCGGGAGGCTGTCTTTATATGTTTTATAAAACTCTTTCACTTCGGATCTCGTGACAACAACCGCACTTAAAAGCTGTTGTTGATATCGTTCAGAAATCATCCTGTCTTTCATGTCGTACCAAAACTCACGCCTAAAATCTTTTATAGGCTGGCCAAGCGCGTCTTCCGCCTGGCTTTCTCCTCCGGCCTGGGCAACCAACATTTGTATCTGTTGGTCTAGTGCCTGGTTTACTTCTTTTTCGTCCACAACAATAGAGTCTAGCTCAGCCATTTCAAGCATAATTTTTTGGTCTACCATGGACTGAATAACAGAGTTTTGTAACCGAATAAAAGCATCCGGGTTTGTTCTGGGGTCTATTTTGTTTTGAATAGCCGCCATGTTTACCATTTGGATTAAGTCGCTTTTTAAAACAACGTGATCCTCAACGATTGCCGCAACGCCATCTATGTATTGAGCGTCTCCCTGAGAAAAGGAAAAGGAAATAATGAAAATTAATAATATTTTTTTACAGGTCATTTTTTATTGATAGTTTGAGTTAATAAATACGGTTGATTTTTCTTTTAAGCTGTCCAGCAGGTTCGCCGCCAACACCAATTGGTTCTGTTTTAAAAGCCTTTGGTAGATTTTATCATGAACGTTTTCCAGCCCCATCTTACTGCCCTTTTTATATTTATTTATAATTTTAAAAACATGGTAGCCCCTCGCGGTGCGTATGGGGCCAACAACAGACCCTTTTTTGTTTTTAAAAATTGCGATGTCTAATTTTTTCAACAAAAATCCCCGCGTCACGGTTTTTTTTTCAACCCGAAAACCATCAAAAAGTTCACTTGTTATATCTGTTGTTTGTTTCTTTAATAATTTCGAACGAATTGAGCGCGCATCTAAATGTTTGTTGGTAAAAAAATGATAAACATAGGCCTCGTCGTTTTGCCGAATGAACCCAGATAGGTTTTTATCATAATATTTTCGAATATCAGAATTAGACACCACAGCACTAGATGACGTTTTTGTTTGAAGATAAGACCCTATCACAATTTTTTTGTAATAACGGTCTCTTTCATTTGAAAGGCGGCCGTCCTTAAGAAGCCCGTCCTTTAGCGCCGCATCATAATAAAGAGCGTTGTCTACCCAGGTATGTATAAAGCTTTTGAGTTGATCGTCTATCCGGTTTTCAGGAGGCAAAAGCTTTTCAAGTTTTTTAACAGTTAACACCTGATCATTAACGCGAGCCAACACAACAGAGTTGTCCTTTTCCCGAACAGAACAAGAAGCCAAAAAATAACAAACACCTATAGTTAATGCATTTTTCAAGACCTGTAAATTACTTGTTTATTTTAGCCAAAAACAAACGTGAGCATTTTAATAACAACATCATAGATGAAACAATCCCAGCGGCGGAAAGGGAGACAGACAATTTCCCGGATTTTGTTTTACCAAACGCGTGGCTCACGTTTTCCACACGACTAAACGAATCAAGGGCTGAAAACAACTTGTCGAGAGACAGGTAAGACCCTATGTCGTCCAAAACAAGCACAACGCCACCCTCATTAATTGACAGCTTAGAAACGGCTGTGTTTTTAAATAAGACTCGAGCCCGGGAAATAAACAACAGGTTTTTTGTCTCAATGGGGATGCTTCCAAACCGATCGCTTAGCTCGTGTTTTATTTTTAAAATATCATCGGTTGTTTTGGCTCGAGAAAAATGATTATAAAACTCGAGTCTCTGGGCGGGGTTTTCTATATAGCTCTCGTTTATGAGCGCATCTTCACTGAAAACGATATTTGGAAAACGAATATCGCCGCTATTTTCCATAACCAAGTCCACTTCTGATTTTAAAAGATCACAATACATCTCAAACCCAACAGATGAAATGTGCCCACTTTGTTTATAGCCAAACAAACTTCCCGCCCCTCGAATTTCAAGATCTTTCATAGAGATGTCGTACCCAGACCCAAGAGACGTATATTGTTCAAGCGTTTTCAATCGGCGGTGAGCGCGCTGTTCAAGTTGTTTTCTTGGAACAAGCAACAAACAATGAGCCTGGCTTTGTCCGCGACCCACGCGACCACGTATTTGGTACAACTGAGAAAGCCCAAAGTTTTGAGCGTCATTAACAATAATACAATTAGCGTTTGTTACATCTAGCCCAGATTCAATTATGGTCGTGCAAGCCAAAATATCAATCCCACCATTAAAAAAAGACAATATTTTAGACTCTAGTTCTTTACTGCTCATTTGTCCGTGTATATTTTCAACGACAACGCGAGGAAAGGCATCCTGAAGCTTGTGGGTAAAAAAGGACAAATCATCAACCCTGTTGTGCAAAAAATAAACCTGCCCACCTCTAGATAGTTCGCGCTCAATATATATACAAATAGCGCCCCAGTCAAAATAGCGAACTGTTGTTTCAATGGGTTTTCTTGATTTTGGCGGGGTTTGGATAAGGCTTACGTCCCGAATACCAACAAGAGATTGTTGAAGCGTTCGCGGAATAGGTGTTGCAGACAGGGTTATGACATCCACCTGTTGTTTCATGCTTCTTATTTTTTCTTTGTGGCTAACACCAAAGCGATGTTCTTCATCAACCACAAGAATCCCAAGTTCAGGAATAACAACGTCTTGTGACAATATGCGATGTGTTCCAATTAAAACATCAATCTCTTTTTTTTGCAACAAAGACAAGGTTTTTAGCTGTTCTTTTTTGGTTTTGAAGCGAGATAGCAATCCTATTTTTATTCCAAGCGGCCCCAGTCTTTCTGTGCACGTAATAAAGTGTTGATCTGCAAGAATAGTGGTTGGGCACAAAAAAACAGATTGTTTTTTTGACAGTACAGATTTCATTATAGCCCGCAAGGCAACCTCTGTTTTCCCAAAACCAACATCTCCACAAATTAATCGATCTACGGGGGTTTCTTTGTCCATGTCGTCTAAGACTTCATTAATTGCTCTTTTTTGATCCAAGGTTTCAACAAAAGGTAATGAGCGAGACAGCGCCCCGTCCAAATCATTTTCAGGCGAATATTGAAAAGGTCTCTTCTTTTTTTTATTTGCGTATAGCTCTATCAGTTCTTTTGCCACAAGGCGAACAGATTTACGCGTTTTTGAAACATCCGATAGCCATTTTTTTGATCCCAAAGAAGACACCGCAGGGTCTTCTTTGGATCCAACATACCGATGAACCTGGTCCATTTTTTCGATAGAGACAAACACTCGCGCGTTGTTTGCGTATTTAATCTCAATAGATTCTCTGGTGCCCGCTGAGCCGTTTTGTATAGTTAGGCCGAGAAAAACACCAACCCCAAATAACCTATGGACAACATAGTCACCCACGCTAAGGCTAGAAATATCATTTAAGGTTAGAGACCTGTGATGTTTTGATGACGCCGGTGCCCACTTTTGAACGGACCGTTTTTCATTCAAAAGATCAGACGACGAAAGGACACCGATTTTCAAAGCGGGAGATAAAAACCCTTTTTGTATGTTTCCGCTTATCCAGGTTGCGCCTTTAAACCCATCACCCAAAAGGCCTTTTTCGCTTTCATTTCCAACGATATATAAATTATCTAACGCCCCCGCGACATCGCTCTTTATCTGGGATATTCTTTTTGTCAAAAGACGACTCTTAAAACGAATTGGCAAGCACCCGACGTTCTTCACATCCCCATCGGAGCCTTGATTTAGGTCAACCCACCCACCGTGATGAACAAAATCAACAACAGTCGATGAGCCGACATGGTTGATAATGTTTATATAATCATCGACAGGAACAACAGAAGAAAATCCTTTTATGTTAAGCTTGATAATTTTTTTTGTGGTTAATTGTGTTGATGGATCAAAAATAAAAACGTTTTCTATTTTGTCAAAATCAAAAACCACACGGACAGGGCGTCTAAAATATATGGGAAAAATGTCTAATATGTCACCCCTCCAGGCAAAGTCTTTTGGTTCGGCCACGGTATCTGTTTTTTTAAACCCCCAAGAATACAATCGGTTAATAACATCATCTCTATCTATGGTGTCACCGGGGCCAACAGACATCGACGATAGCCCCGAAGACGCACCAATGGGAACGTTTTTCTCTTTTAGTGACGCGTGGGCGGCCACACACACATAAAATTGATTGCTTTCTGATAGTTTGATGAGCGCTTCTTCGCGATAGCGCTCACTTTCAATATTAAAACCGGGAACCTTTTCGCTTAGGTCGGGCGTTGGATAAAAGAGAAATTGATCAGAACTAAGGCTAGCGGCTAACAGGTAAAATGAATAGGCTTCTTTTTCATTTTTAAATGATAAAAAAATGTTTGACTTTGATTGATTTATTGCAAGACATAGAAACAGAGCCGCAGCATCAGCAGTCAGTTGGTTAAGCGACGCACCTTTCGCGAAATCTTTAAACAGCTTATTTGGAAAAACAGAGCAAGCGCCATATTCATCGAGAACTGTTTCACGTGAAACCATGGGCTATCTAGAGATGTTTACAAGGAGAACAGAAATATCTGCAGGCGTAACTCCCGACACCCGCATTGCTTGCCCCAGGGTCTCTGGACGGACGAAGGAAAGTTTTTCCACAGCCTCATTAGAAAGGCCGATAAGCATGCCATAGTCTAGCTTGTTAGAAATTGTTAACGATTCGTTTTTTTTCTGTTTCTCCAGGTCGTTTAAGTGTCTCTTTATATATCCTTCATATTTTATTTCAGCTTCTATGTCTAGCAGTAGCTCATTAAAAGACCATTTCGGTAGCGCCCCGCCGTGTGATAATAAAGTATCTGGAAAATCAAAAATTGAACATTCGGGCCGTTTCAAAACGGTCTTTGCTGGCATCGGGTGCTTAATTTTAATGTTATTAGGAAGGCTTTCGGGGCCTATTGATGCACTTAGATTGCTTAGGATAGCCTGTTTTTGCTCTAGCCTGTGGCGCGCCCGAGACAGAGCACCACCACTTAAAAGAGAGTGTTTTTCAGCAACGTCTATCAGTCGCTCATCGGTGTTAGAATATCGGAGCATTAATCTGTATTCGGCCCTTGACGTAAACATCCGATAGGGCTCAAGAGTGTCTTTTGTAATTAAGTCATCTATCATTACCCCCACATAAGATGACGAGCGAGATAAAACAAGAGCATCCGAGTTGGAAACGGTTAACGCGGCGTTAATCCCCGCAATAAGCCCCTGGGCAGCCGCTTCTTCATATCCCGATGTGCCGTTAACCTGCCCAGCGAGAAACAACCCTGAAATGTCTTTTGTCTCTAAGGTTGCTTTGAGTTGTGCTGGTGGGAAAAAATCATATTCTATAGCATACCCGGGCCTTAAAAACTTCACAAGGGCCAAGCCTGGTATTTTTCTTAAAGCGCTCAATTGAATGTCTTCCGGAAGACTTGTGGAAAACCCATTTAAATATATTTGATCGGAGTTTTTCCACTCCGGTTCAAGAAAAAGCATATGCGAGTCGTGGTGAGAAAAGCGGTGAATCTTATCCTCTATTGATGGACAATATCTTGGGCCCGTTCCCGCAATATCCCCAGAGAACATAGGTGACCGATCAATATTCTCTTTAATTATATTGTGAGTTTCTTTGTTTGTGCGAAGCGTATGGCAGGGGTCATTAGGAGGGTTAAAGTCGAGCGTTTGATAGGAAAAAGGCACGGGAAAATCGTCACCAAGGGCAACACTTGTCTTGCTCCAGTCAATGGAGTTTTTGTCCAATCGGGGTGGGGTTCCTGTTTTTAGGCGCCCAGTTTTGAACCCAAGGGCCCCAAGAGATTCGGTAATTCCAACAGACCCTTCTTCCCCCATTCTCCCTGCTAAAATTTTTCTTTCACCCACATGTATTAATCCGGATAAAAAAGTACCACACGTTAAAACAACTGCTTTTCCAAAAACAGAAGAGCCGTCACGCAGAGAAATGCCGGAAACCGCGTAGTTGTCCACCAAAAGCTCAACAGCCTCACCTAATAGAACATTAATGTTTTTGTTGTGCAAAATAGAAGATGTTACCAAAGTCTCATATTGGCGTTTGTCAACCTGCGCACGCGGAGACCAAACAGCCCGACCCTTAGACTTATTTAAAATTTTAAACTGTAAACCAGACCTATCGGCCAAGCTGCCCATAAGTCCCCCCAACATGTCAATTTCGCGAACCATTTGACCCTTGGCCAAGCCCCCAATTGCTGGATTACAAGACATTCTCCCAATGGCTTTTTTGTCCATTGTGATCATTAAGACAGAGCGGTTCTTTTTCGCGGCTATGTTGGCGGCCTCAACGCCGGCGTGCCCACCCCCCACAACAATAATATCATATGTTTTTTTTTGTTTCACGTGAAACTACTTACCAACACAAAAACCGGAAAAAACCTTGTTTAAAATATCATCAACGGTTGTTTTTCCCATAAGCGCATCTATATGGTTAATGGAGTCCCGAAGCTCAAATGCAACAATCTCTAGCTCTGGGGCATCTTTGTCTAAATATTTTAAAGATGAACTTAAGCTGTTTTTGCAACCGGTAATTGCAATTTCCTGTCGCCTTGTTGTCAGTACGACGTCTGAGCCAGATGTGTTTTTTGAAATTAACCTTTCTTTAATGGTGTTTTTTAGGCTGGCGATACCGTCGCCCAACAAAGCAGAAACGGGAATAATGTCGGTCAGTTTTTCTGGCGGCGCAACAAGATCAATCTTATTAAAAACGATAAGCGTATTTGTTGTTTGTGTTTTTTCGGCGACCCCGTCTTCGTTGGCTACGACGTTTATTAGAAGGTCTGCATTTTTCATTTCATCATAAGACCTTTTAATTCCCGCAGATTCAATGCCGCTACTCGCGGTGCGAATCCCTGCCGTGTCTATAAGCGTGACAGGAATTCCACCCAACACAATATCAGCCTCCACCGTGTCCCGGGTGGTGCCGGGCACATGGCTGGTAATGGCTCGGTCTTTTTCAAGGAGCGCATTGAGCAGGGTGGATTTTCCCACGTTAGGATTTCCATAAATTACAACACGGGCTCCGTAATTGAATAAGTGTCCATCTGCGTAAGACGCAATAAGATTATCGCAAGATAATATGTTGTTATTAATAGCCTTATGGGATTTGATAATTAAATTTGGTATTAAAGATTCATTTTCAGAAATATCAAACTCAAACTCTAGCTCAGCTAAAACACCAACGATAGACTCCCTTATTGTGCTTAGCTTATTTGAAAGAGACCCGGATAATACCTTGCTATTTATATTGGCAGCTTCAATAGACCGAGATTCTATAAGTTTTGACACAGATTCTGCTTGGATCAGGTCCAGCTTCCCATTTAAAAAGGCCCGCTTTGTGAATTCGCCAGGATCTGCAAGGCGCGCACCAAAGCTACAAACAGTAGAAACAATTTGATCAACTATGACGGGATTTCCGTGGCAGGAAATTTCTAAAACATCCTCACCGGTATATGAATGAGGGCCCTTAAAAAAGGTAAAGATAGCATTGTCGATTAGTTCACCGGCGTTATTATAAACCGATGATAGCGTGGGCCGTCGACGAGAAAAAGAAGACCCTCTTTTACATATTTGTTTAGTTAGTTTCGTTGATAGGATGCCGCTAATTCGAACAATAGAAACCCCACCATACCCGGGCGGCGTAGCTGGGGCAACTATGGTGTCGGACATCATTATGTTGTAATGGTTTCTGCTGGCGGTATAAGTTTTTGTTGTGCGATTGTTAGCACATTGAAAAGGGTATAGTATAGGTTTAACCCAGAAGGAAAAGAGTTAAACATAAGAAAGAAAAAACCGGTCATAAAATATTGCATAGTTTTTTGCTGGGGCTGTTGGGCGGCTCCGCCGCTCATCATGCGCTGCTGGATAAACATAGACACAACCATCAGAATTGGTAAAATTGCCACATGGGAGCCGTAAATAGGAATAGAAAAAGGAAGCGTAAATACGGCGTCGGGAGCGGAGAGATCTTTGATCCACCAAACAAAAGGCTCGGCTCGCAATTCAATTGTAGTTCTAAAAACCTGGAAAAGAGCAAACAACAGAGGCATTTGAAGCATCATTGGTAAGCACCCACCCAAGGGGTTTACCCCTTTTTCTTTGTAAAGCTTCATGGTGGCCTGATTGAGTTTTTGTGGGTTGCTGCTGTGTTTTTCTTTCAGCGCCGCGATCTCTGGCTGTAGTTGTTGCATGGCGGCTGTTGACTGATAGCTTTTCTTTGTTAGCGGATAAACTAGAAGCTTAACAGCAAACGAAAACAATATTAAAACATATCCATAGTTAGGAATATATTCATGTAGTTTTTTAAGAACAAAGAGCACCCCTTTTGAAATGGGTCGAATAGGCCCCCACCCGAAATTCATCGTTTTCTCAAGTTCTCGATTAATGGCTTTAACTTTATCGTATTCCAGTGGCCCAAGATAAAGCGACAAAGCCGTGGGCTCTTTAGCGGGAAAAGAAAGCGCTATATCATAAGCGTCCCGGCCGTCATTTTGTCCGCCCATAAAGGCGCTAACCACGTCATCGGGGGTTTTTGGGATGATAGCTGTGATAAAATATTTTGTACGTACAGCCGCCCAGCCGGTTGCACCATTAAAGCTGTTTGATTCTGATTCTCCTTCTTTAATCTTAAGGTCAACCAGCTCTCCCCCTTGGTAGACAAGCGATTTAAAATAAACCAGATCATCTTTTTCGTTTTCTTCCGAAGGCACTAGGCCTCCGTACCAACCAAAAGAATAAGCGCCACCAAAAATTCTATCTGCGACATTGCCCATATTAATAGAAACATCAACCAGGTATGAATCGGGGTAGAAGGTCAGGGTTTTTACAATTCTTTTTCCGGGAAAAACATCCATGGAAAATTCCAAAGATTGCGGCCGGTATATTTCACCACCAGAAAACGAATTATCGTACCGCCAGGGACCGAATAAATCCACACTTTCACCGTCAAGGTCTTTGAATCTGATAGATAGATTTTCTTTATTTTTTCCATTAATAAGGTTGACGCCCTGGCCGTCTTTATATAAGTAGTTTTTAAAGGAAAAAGAAAGAAATGATCCGCCTCCATTTGACGACACAACCGCAGTGTAAAGTTCATTTTCAACCGTAATAGTTTTTTCTTCGTTCGGCCAGAAATCATCGGATGGCGGATTTACCGAAGAAACGAAAGTTTCGTTGTCTCGCCTTGCGACATCTTGTCTTGGCGCTTGGCGGATTGTGTCTTCCGCGTTTTCTGCGGCGGGCAATGGTGGGCCCTGTGGGGTCGGCGCAAACATTTCCATATATTTTGGCGTAAAGATTAAAACAATCGCAATTAAGAAAAATGCGAGTAATGTATTTCTATCCATATTTATTTAACGGGGTCGTAGCCGCCATCATTAAGAGGGTGGCATTTTGAAATTCGTATTAGAATTAATTTAAGGCTATTAAAAAACGTTTTTGATTTAAGGGCGTCAAGCGCGTACTGGGAGCAAGTAGGGTAAAACCGACACTGTCTACCGAACACAGGGGAAAGAAACAACCTGTATCCTTTTACAAGGTAAATGATCAGCCTCCTAAAAAGGAGGTCAATTACCCCCAGTACAGCCATAATAGCAAAGCCCCCTAGAGCGCAATGCGTTTACGGCCCTTTTTACGTCGACGACGCAACACGGACTTACCGCCCACAGATGACATCCGCGACCTAAAGCCGTGCTTGTTTTTTCTCTTTCTATTGCTTGGTTGATATGTTCGCTTCATTTTTTCTCCAAAAAAGCCCGGAAAACTACGAAACTGAAACAAATATCACAAAATTTAAAAGCAAGAGAAAAATGTTTATAAAACAGCAGTTAGGACTTGAATTATATAGTCCAGTTACGCCTAAATTACAACCCGAACCAACCTGTGGATAACTTGTGGATAACTATAAAACATGACGCACGATAAATTATGGCGGGCCGTTTATAATGAATTGGCCGAAACGCTTCCCACCCACGCAATAAACACATGGTTTGAACCCATCTCGCCCATTGCTCTATCTGAAAAAGAGCTGGTCCTAGAGGTTCCAAATCAATTTTTTTATGAGTGGATTGAATCTCACTATAAACACAATTTAGTCAGCGCGCTGTCCAAGACACCGGAGAATGATGTTAGCTTTAAGTTTATAGTGTCAGCAAAAAAAGCAGATCTTTCCGAGAATATCGACCCACAACCAAAACAGAAAAAACCAAACGGTTTTTTGGCGCATCTATTAAACAATAACTATTCCTTTGAAAAATTTATTGAAGGCTCAAATAATCAGTTCGCTAAAAATGCCGCAATCTCTGTGGCCAGTGATCCAGGCAACAGTTCGTTTAACCCCCTTATTGTTTATGGAGGCGTTGGGCTGGGTAAAACACACCTAATACACTCAATTGGCAACGCGGTTCTTAAAGAAAACCCATCGGCCAAGGTGGTATTGGTAACCAGCGAAAAATTCACATTAGACTTTGTGAACAGTCTGCGAAAAAACAAAACTGTAGAATTTGCAAAACAATACCGCAGCGCAGATGTATTACTTATTGATGATATTCAATTTTTTCGAGGAAAAGAACAAACCCAGGAACAATTTTTTCACACTTTTAATGAGCTCTATCAGGCGGGTAAGCAAATAGTATTAACCGCAGACAGGTATCCGGCCGAGATGCAGGGCCTACAAGATCGCCTGTTATCAAGATTTCAATCCGGATTGGCGGTAGATATCCAACCGCCGGATTTTGAAATGAGGGTTGCAATCCTAATGGAAAAGGCAGAACAAAACGGAGTAGACCTTCCATATGATATATTTGAATTTATTGCTACGCACATTAAAAGCAACGTACGCGACCTGGAAGGAACTATCATCCGAATCCTCGCTCGCTCGTCGTTAATGAACCTGGAGATTGACCACAACCTGGTGCGCGATGTTGTGAAAGAAAGAGCTGGAAAAACTATCACGGGAGACCTTACGGTAGAAGACGTGGTGCGCCGCGTTTCTGAGGTTTCTAATGTACCAGAAAAAGAAATTGTTGGAAAAAGCCGGAAGATGGAAATTGCAGAAGCGCGCCAAATTTCCATGTATCTTTGCAGAAAGATTATTGGAACATCCCTAAATAATATAGGAATATATTTTGGAGGGCGAGACCACACAACCGTCATGCATGCTGTAAAAACCATTGATCAGAAACAGGAAAAAATTGAGAGAGTTGGTAAAATGGTTCATACATTAATACAAGAAATGAGCCTTACAATAGCGTAACTATGGCTATAGCCATCGGGACAAACATGCCCCTTCTTGACCGTTTTTTAAAGAGATGCTATGTTTAAATATATAGACGAACCGGATTAAATGCGGATTCAAGGCCGGGCTTCTATATAAAAACCCCACATGTTCTGTTATTCAAATATCCGCATTGTTTGAAAAAACAAATAAAAAATAATAAATCTAAAACTTGACCCCACGGCAAACTGTGACTACATTTCATTTGGATAGATTGCCTGCGGATGGGCCCTTTCCAACAGTTTCCTCATACCTTAGCGCACACACCGGAAAAAAAGAGTTTTCAAAACAGGTGGTTTGAAAAACCATCTGTTTTTGATAGAAAAAATATATTTTAGTTACCACTAAGGAGACACAACCATGAGTAAATCGATAATAAAACGTATTACACTTCTCACCATGTCATTTTCGTTTGTCGCTTTTGTATTCGCAAATAATGGGCTTACCCAACTTGAGTCGGAAGAAGCAGAAAGACAGCTTAAAATCGATCAAGGGCTACTACAGCCCATTTATGAAGCAGATGGCCTAGAACAAAATCAAAGTATAAATATTAATATTGAAAGCTATAAGCCATACGGCGGATTCCTAGGTGTTAAATATTCTCAGGGACAAGACAATCTTCCAAGGGATGCTAGTGGCGACGTAATAAGAATTCTTAATAGCCTGGATAATATGAGTTTTTCTGAGCGCCAGGGGAGCCTTGAAAAGCTTGAGAAAACTATGATGAAAATGAGCTATGATGAACTTAAAAGCGTTTATCTATACACCGGTTCTCCTATTGTTGAACAGGCTCTATATAGTGCGTGGCTTAATATGGACAGGAGCAGTACGGCTTCTTTTGCGCGCCACACCGCAAGTG
>Ga0257115_1001213_pt1 | contig 18018 bp, 15 predicted proteins | sample SI112_100mmetaG_FD_194465 | JGI IMG/M metagenome (GOLD analysis project Ga0257115, IMG submission 194465) | Marine microbial communities from Saanich Inlet, British Columbia, Canada - SI112_100m | ecosystem: Environmental > Aquatic > Marine > Inlet | place: Canada: British Columbia | collected...
AAATTACGAAAAAGATAATCAACGATTACTTAAAGATTGGATTGATTCAATCCGACTTGATGCACTAGTTTTATCAGGCGGGGGTGATATTGGAGGATTTCCTCAAAGAGATCTAACAGAAAATTATTTATTATCATGGGCAGAGAAAAATAGATTGCCAGTTCTTGGTATTTGTCGTGGTATGCAATTAATGGGATTGTATTTTGGAGCTAAGTTAATTAAAGTTAAGCATCATGTTGGAACAAGGCATAATTTAGTCTACAAAGAAAATAGTAAATTTTTGCCAATGACTGTAAACAGTTATCATAATTTTGCAATAGAAAATTGCCCAACTGACTTTAAAGCTATTGCTTATTCTGAAGATGGCTCTTTAGAGGCAATGGTTCATAATGAACTCCCATGGGAAGCTTGGATGTGGCACCCAGAAAGAGAAAATGTATTTATAAATAGTAATTTAGAAAAATTTAAAATGTTGATTAAAAATGCAAAATAAAAAAATAAAAGTAATTCTATTAGTTGCTGGTGAAGGAAAAAGGCTGAGACCTTACACTCTTGATAGGCCAAAATGTATGGTTGAAATTGAAGGAAAAAGCTTGATAGAAAGGCAATTAGAAGTACTAAAAAATGAAGGGCTAAATGATGTAGTAATGATTGGGGGTTATAATTGTGAAATGCTAAAAAAATATGGTTATAAGATAATAGAAAATTCACGTTATTTTGAAACAAATATGTTATGGACATTATTTTGTGCAGAGGGCGAGCTAGAGGGAGATGTTATTGTAAGTTATGGTGATATAGTCTATTCTAAGAGAGTTATTAAAGCTTTACTTGATTCAAATTCAGATATAGCAGTTACAATCGACAAAGATTGGGAAAGTTATTGGCGTTCTAGAAACGAAGATCCACTAGATGATGCTGAGACCTTAAAAATTCGAAAAGATGGAACTATCAGTGAAATAGGACAAAAACCAAAATCATTAGATGAAATCGAAGGTCAATATATGGGCTTAATGAAGTTTTCAGATAGAGGGTTAAAGCAAATAAAGGAAATTTTTCATAGTTCAATTAAAGATATAAATATCCTAGGAAAAGATGCTGAGAATGCATATATGACTGATTTATTGCAGGCAGCCATTGTGCAAAATAATAAAGTTATGGCGGTCCCAGTTTTTGGAGAATGGATTGAAGTAGATACAGTTAGCGATCTTCAATCCACAACAACAAAAAAGAGAATTCAATTAACAGAGATATAATGTGAAGATAAGTGCTTATGAGTTTCTTAGAAAGATTTATATTTCAAAGAGAGCTCCAGTAACCGTAAAGTTCATAATTATTTACTTACTAAATTCTTATAAAAAGCACAAAAGACTAATAAAGTTCCAGTTTCCTTGGATAAAATCTGGAAAAAAAAATATTATTGGTTTGCCATTATTTGAACAAAATAGTTATGCGTATTATGCCCAATATTATGCTGAGAGTTTTGTGATGGATAAACTAAACTTCCAAAATAGTAATTTATACAAATACGAAATATACAAATCACGTTTATTTCAACCCCTTAAACCAATTAAATTGTCTTTTAAAGAAGATTCGTTACTTCCAATTTCAATAAAAGATAATAAGTTTGTAAATGAAAATTATTTTTTTGATAATTCTTATATTAACTTAAGTGTAAACAGCGAAAACTATGCTTTAAAAGATTTAATAAAAAATAGGTTCCATACCATTAGATTTAATAAGGGGGATAGTTGCATAATTAACTCTCCAAATGAATTATTAGTTGGTAAGCCTCTTGAATTGAATCATCAAAGTAATAAAAAAAAGTTAGTTTTAGTTCTTTTTATTGATGCTCTAGGAGCAAGTTTATTTAAAGATTATCCGATAGAAAAATTAATGCCAAATACTTATAATTTTTTTAGAAAAGGAGTTATTTTTAAAAATTGCTATTCGAATGCTGAGTATACTACTCCTAGCTTGGCATCTATGACAACAGGTAAATATGTTCATAACAATAATTTTTTTCATCCAAGAGAAAGACAAATCATTGGAAAAGAACAGAAAATGCTAAATCAATATTTTCATGAAGAGGGTTTTTTCACGCAGCTTATTACTGGAAACTACGGCCAAAACCCATCACAAGGATACTGTATTGATTATGATAGAACTATTTATAAAAATTCATTAAAACATCAAGATTCCATAATGGAGTTTATTGATAGTATGAGAGTTTTTAAAGATAGAAATGTATTTACATGGATTTCATTATTAGATATACATCATCCTTTGAATATTATTCCAAGCTTTAGTGCAGGATCAAAAATGAGTATCCGGGCACATGATTATAATTCTGGAGATCCGCCTGCTTCAAAAACAACCTTTAAAGGATTTTGCCCAAAATCAACTGAACGCCACGTTTTAGAAATTGAAAAGGTGGATTATCATATGAAAACATTATATGACTTTCTTGAAGAGAATTATAGTGATGATGAGTTTTTGATTACACTAGTATCTGATCATGCAACTTCAGCAACAGTTCAAACCCAAAATACTGGTAGTATTTTGCGAAAAGAAAAAACCAATGTTCCTTTTATGATTAGAGGCACTAATATTGAGAGTGTTGAATCTGGAGAAATGATTGAAAACGTAGATATATTACCTTCTATATTAAATAGTTGTAATATTTCTTTCGATAATAAAAAAATAGATGGGCGATTACCAAAAGAGCTTGGGGGGTATGGGAAAGATTTTATTTTTACTGAGTCAATATATCCTGGTCAAACTTATAAAGCAAGTATAAAAGATAGCAGTTATGAGTGTTTCATAGAGGGAGTTAATCTCACTAATAACGAAGGTGAAATTAATTTAAATAAATATTCATTTGAGGTCCAAGATATTAATACTGGTATTAAAATTAATGAATCAAAAATAATTAATTTGTATTTAGAAAAATTTAGAAAAATTTTAAAAATGAATGATAACTCGCTTTAATATCAAAATATTCAAAATTTATAGTTACTACTTATCTTATTGAATGATTGATATTTTTTAAAAATAATTATATTAATGAAAATTAAGCTCCAATACTTCATTTTTTTTAAATCATTATATTTATGAAGGTTATTGCTATAGTTCAAGCTAGAATGGGCTCAACCAGATTTCCTGGTAAGGTTCTAAAATCTATTGTTGGTATGCCAATGATTGAGTTGTTATTGAATCGTTTGTCTGAATCTAAAGAATTAGATGAGGTGGTGTTGGCAACCTCAAATGAAAAAAATAATGAGAAGTTGATAGCTTTAGTTCAGTCTTTAGGATACAGGTGCACTATTGGCAGTGAAAATGATGTGTTAAATCGATATTATGAATCTGCTAAATCTATAGAAACAGACGCTATAGTTCGCATAACAGGAGATTGTCCTCTAGTTGACCCAAAATTAGTTGATAAATGCATTATTGATTTTAAAAACTCAAATGTAGATTATTACTCTAATACCGATCCATTAACTTTTCCAGATGGACTAGATGTTGAAATTATTTCATTTGATTCACTTGAGAGAGCAAATAATGAGGCTTTGAGTAAATTTGATAGAGAACATGTAACCCCTTATATACGTAATTCTAAATCTTTTTCTAGGTCTTCATTGAAATGTAATGAAAACTTATCTCATGAAAGATGGACTGTAGATGAGCCTGAAGATTTAATTGTAGTAACCAATATTTTTGAACATTTTTCACCAAATATTTTCTTTGATTGGAGGCAAGTACTAGAATTAAGAAAATTACATCCTTTTTTATTCGAAGAAAACCAAAAAATAATAAATAATGAAGGAGCATCAATGGGTCAAGGCCAAAAACTTTATAAAAGAGCAAAAAGAATTATTCCGGGTGGAAATATGCTGCTATCAAAAAGACCTGAAATGCATCTTCCAGAAAAATGGCCATCTTATTTCAGCAAATCTAAGGGCTGTAGTGTCTGGGATATGGATGGTAAAGAGTTTATTGATATGTCAATCATGGGTATTGGTACAAATATTTTAGGATATGGAAATCAAGAGGTTGATGAAGCAGTAACTAAAGTAATTAAGGATGGAAATATGTCAACTTTGAATTGCCCTGAAGAAGTTTATTTGGCTGAAAAATTAGTAGAATTGCATCCTTGGGCTGATATGGTTAGATTGGCTAGAGCTGGTGGTGAAATTAACTCTATAGCTGTTCGAATTGCAAGAGCCTCAACAGGTCGAGATAAGATCGCTATTTGTGGCTATCATGGATGGCATGATTGGTATCTATCAAGTAATCTAAGTGGCAGTAATTTGGATGGACACCTTCTGCCAGGGCTTCAGCCAAATGGCGTTCCACAAGGACTAATTGGAACTACTTTGACATTTAATTACAATGATATAGAACAATTAGAAAAGCTGATTAAAGAAAATAATGGTGAAATTTCAGCTATCAAGATGGAAGTATCAAGAAATGAAAAACCCAAAGACAATTTTCTACAAAAGGTCAGAGATCTTGCTACTGAAAATAAAATTATTTTAATTTTTGACGAGTGCACTTCTGGCTTTAGAGAGACTTATGGTGGACTTCATAAAAAATATGATGTTGAGCCTGATATGGCTATTTTTGCTAAAGCATTAGGAAATGGGTATGCTATTTCTGCATGTATTGGAAAAAAAGAATATATGCAGGCAGCCCAACAAACTTTTATAAGTTCAACATTTTGGACTGAGCGAATTGGTCCTGCAGCAGCTTTAAAAACGCTTGAAGTTATGGAAAAAGAAAAATCATGGGATGTAATAAGTAATAAAGGTAGTGCAATTTCAAGAAATTGGAACTCTTTGGCTAAAAAATATAATTTAAATATTTATAACTGGGGGTTACCAGCTTTGAGTGGTTTTACTTTTAATTCAAAGAACGCTCTTGCTTATAAAACTCTAATCACTCAGGAAATGTTAAAAAAAGGCTATCTTGCTTCTAATTGCGTTTATGTTTGCACAGAACATAAAGATAAACATATAAATGGATATTTTGAAGCCTTGGAGCCAATATTTGAAATTGTGAAAAACTGCGAAGAAGGCCAAGATATTGAATCCTTTCTTGAGGGTCCGATATGCCATGGTGGCTTTAAACGTTTGAATTAAATTTGATTGAAAATAATCATAAATATTTATACAATTATGAATGATTATATTTATCAAAGATCTTCTCAATGGTATTTTTTACTGATAAAGGTATTTATATGCATTTAATTACTTTTTCAGATCTATGCACGCATAGTAAAGATAAGTTAAATATTTTTTTAGACGAACGTTTATGGCTTAATCATATTAAGAAAAAAGGCATTGATCATCAGTATATTATTGCAAAACCATATGGATTAGGAAATGAAAAAGTTAAAAAAGACTACTTTTTAAAAAAACAACTTTATAAAAATTTTTTTCCCGATTTGTGTACTACCCTTAATCAATTTCATGGCGTTAATCATAGTCAAAGATTTTGGAATATTGTTGTTGGTCATTGGCTAGATAAATATCTAAGCGTAGTTATTAATAGAGAGGGAGTTATTAATAAGTGCTTTTTAGAATATCCAATCTCAAGTACAACAATGTTTGAATATGATCCGAGTATTATGGCAACAAATGATTTAACTTCGTTTATTAATGCTTGCGATGATGAGCTATGGAGTCATTATCTCTATCAGTTGATAATTAAATATTCTAATATTAAAACTGATAATCAGATTATCAAACTTCCAAATAATAAGCAATCAGTATTTCTAAACAATAGATTAAATCTAAAAAAAGTAATTAAAAATTTAATTTATGAAGTTGTATTCAAAATTCTAAATATTTTTTCAGGCAAAAAAGATGGAGTTATCATCAATACTTATTTGCCAAAAATGATAGAAGCAAAGCTTTGTATCTCACTTGGCCAAGTTCCTTTGTTTAGAAGGACAAAAAATTTTAAAGTTACTCAAAAGGCTAACTTTAATCTACGCGATAAGCTGACTGAAAGTTGTATTGTAGAAGAAGAGAATACTCTTGAATATATTGCGAAAAAATTATTATTCCAATTATTGCCAATATGTTATCTAGAGGGGTTTTCTGAAATGAATACTAGTGTCAATAAACTTCCTTGGCCCAAAAATCCTAATTTTATTTTTACAAGTAATAGTTTTCATTCTGATGAGCTTTTTAAACTATGGACTGCAATTAAAACTCAAGAAGGGTCTAAATATTTCGTTGGTCAGCATGGAAATAATTATGGTACGAGTGTGTTTTTAGATCCATCTATGGAGGAAGATAACGCAGATGAATTTATAACTTGGGGCTGGAGTAATAATCTAAAGCAAATCCCTGCATTTGCATTTAGTTTTCTTGGTCAAAGTAAAAAATATAATTCTTCTGGAGGATTGCTTTTAGTTCAAGAAATGATGTATCAAAAAGATACAACGTGGGATGGCGCAGCTCATTTTTCAGAATATCTTAATGATCTTTTTGACCTTACTAAAGGGTTAAATTCCTCAATTAAAAAAGATTTGACAGTAAGGTTACATAAATATAGCAGAAAATTTGATTTTGCGGAGGAGCGTTGGAATAATTTTAGTTCTGAAGTAAAAATTGACCTTGGTGAAGAATCAATTGAAAAAAAATATAATGAAAATAGGCTGGTAATTCATGGATATGATTCAACTGGAATTTTAGAAACTTTATCATCTAATATTCCAACATTGGCACTTCTAAATTTTAGTTCATATGGAACTACAGGTATTGCACATATTCAAGATACAGCAAAACCATATTACAATATGTTGATAGAAGCTGGAATTATTCATTTATCTGTTGAATCTCTAAATGCCAAAGTAAATAACGTCTATGATGATGTTGATACATGGTGGAATCAAAAATTAATTCAAGATGCTAGAAATGAATTTTGTAATCTTTATTCAAGATTTTCTGATAGCCCTGTTAGGGACTTAAATTTAATTCTTCAATCGTAAAAGATTATATAATTACACAAAAGATTTATTAAATTTGAAAGTAAAAATGTCAAATATTTTTCGTCAAAATAAAGTTAATCTAGAGCAGTTCTTTTTAATCTTAGCTTTATTTCAATTTTTTTGCCCCGTTATTTAATTTTTCATTGATTAGTGCCAAACATTTATAACTTCTAAAAAATAAAATGCAAGACTTCCTTAAGAAATTAATTTATGATTCGCTTACAGATAAAAACAAATTAAAATTAAAGCGATTAATAAACAATATTCAATCTTTGCCATTTAAGAATGACTTAAATAAGCTTGCATCTGTTTATGGAACTGATAAGTGGGGAGCACACTCTTATACTCCTCACTATACTTCACATTTCAAAAAATTTAAAAATAAAAAAATAAATCTTCTAGAAATTGGTATTGGTGGATACGATCATTCTTATGTTGGTGGCGCATCATTAAGAATGTGGAAATCATATTTCTCTAGAGCAACAATATATGCACTAGATATATATAACAAAAAATCAATACAGGAAAAACGCATAAAAATATTCCAAGGAAGTCAGACTGATGAATCAATTCTTAATGATATGGCTGAAGAAGCAAATGGATTTGACATTATTATTGATGATGGTAGTCATGTTAATGGGCATGTAATTAAAACTTTCGAAGTGCTATTTAAAAAATTAAATCATGGAGGTGTTTATGTCGTTGAGGATACTCAGACCTCTTATTGGCCAGAATTTGGAGGGGATAGTGAAAATTTACTTAATCCTGAAACAATGGTGAATTTTTTTAAAAGTATGGCAGACTCAATCAATAACAAAGAATTTATTATTCCTGGATATAAGACAAATTATTATGATAAAAATGTTGTTTCAATTCACTTCTATCATAATATCCTATTTATTTGTAAAGACTATAATGAAGAAGAGTCAAATATTATTGTAAATAATAATATTCCTCCTTCAGAATAATTTTGTCTTTTGATCCTACTGAGATGGATGGGCTGTTTATTGGCAAACGCAATCCAATATCTAATGGCTTAGGAGATTTAACCAGGTTTTATTGTAATGAAGAGCTTAAAAAGATTGGAATAAATAGCTCAATTTGTCAAATTAATAAGACTTTGACAAATAAAATTGGCTCTATTCGTGGAATGCATTTCCAATTGTATCCCTACCAAGAAGATAAGATTGTATCATGCCTAAAGGGGATAATTTTTGACGTGGCGATTGATATTAGGAGAAACTCATCAACATTTTTGAATTATCACGCTGAGATTCTTTCAGAAAAAAATAATAAATTTATGTGTATACCAAAAGGTTTTGCTCATGGTTTTCAATCTTTAAGTGATTGTTGTGAGGTTTTGTATTTCCATACTGAGTTCTACTCATCGAAATTTGAAAGAGGAATTAGATGGGATGATAAGTCTATAAATATCAATTGGCCTTTGGCTCCATCAAAAATTTCTGAAAGAGATATGAAACATAAAATAATAACTAAAGAATTTCAAGGAATATAATTATGAATTGCAGACATTGCAATAGTGAATTAACTAATAGTTTTTTAGATTTAGGTTTTGCCCCTCCTTCTAATGCATACATAGGAACTAGAAATAATAATACTCCTGAGATTTACTATCCATTAAAAATCATGGTCTGCAATAAATGTTGGCTAGTTCAAACAGAAGATTATGCTAGGTTTGATGAATTATTCTCAAATAATTATGCATATTTTTCTTCTGCTTCTGAAACTTGGACAATGCATGCAAAACATTATACTCAGGAAATCATATCTCAGCTTAAGCTAAATACAAAAAGTCTAGTAATTGAAATTGCTTCAAACGATGGTTACTTATTGAGGAACTTTACAAGCAATAACATACCTTGTATAGGAATAGAACCTACTGATAGTACTGCAAATGCTGCAGAAAAAATTGGTATACCAACAATAAGAGAATTTTTTGGCTTAGATCTGGCCAAAGATTTGTCAAAAAAAAATAAAAAAGCTGATCTTATTTGTGGGAACAATGTTTATGCTCATGTGCCAAATATTAATGACTTTACTCGTGGCATTAAATGGTTACTTAAAGATGATGGTGTTGTTACATTAGAATTCCCTCATTTAATGAAAATGATTCAAGGGGCGCAATTTGATACAGCTTATCATGAACATTTTTCATATCTCTCTCTTTCTACTGTAGAAAGAATTTTTAGTAAATGTGGACTTAGAGTCTGGGATGTGAAAGAGCTCTCTACTCATGGAGGCAGCATAAGAGTTTATGGATGTCATGATACACATTCGAGAAAAACTAACAAACGCGTTGAAAAGGTTATAAAACAGGAAATGGATTATGGCATGAATAATATGTCAATTTATGAAAGCTTTCAACAATCAGCCGACAGTATAAAAAATAGTTTTTTAGAGTTTCTTATTCAAAAGAAACGTGATAATAAAACCGTTGTAGCTTATGGAGCAGCTGCTAAAGGAAATACGTTGTTTAACTATGCTGGAATTAAAAACGATTTGATTTCTTTTGTATGTGATATTGCTCCTTCTAAGCAAGGTAAGTATTTGCCAGGGTCTCATATTCCTATTTTAAAGCCAAAAGCAATATTGTCAGAAAAACCAGATTTTGTGATAATTTCACCTTGGAATATAGCATCTGAAGTAGTTAAACAACATAGCTACATAAGCGAATGGGGTGGAAAATTTGTTGTTGTTATTCCCAAGATTAAAATTATCACATGAATGTATTAGTTACAGGAATCACTGGGTTTGTTGGACAAAATATAGTTCCAATTCTGTTAAGTTGTGGCCATAAAGTTTTGGGTGTTTCTAGAGATATTGATAAAGCTAAAGCATTTGATTGGTTTGAAAAAATTGACTTTATTTGTTGTGATATTTATAAGATTAATGATAAAAATCTTGAATTACTTGCATCACAAGATGCAATAATTCATCTTTCATGGTCAAGACTTCCAAATTTTAAAAGTTTATACCATTTTGAAGAAAATTTACTTTCTGACTATTTTTTTTTAAAGCAGTTAATTAGTAAAGGTATGAAGCAAGTTATTGTGACAGGTACTTGTGTTGAGTATGGTATGCAGAGTGGAGCTTTATCTGAAGAGATGAGGACTGACCCTTTTTTGCCATATGCAGTTGCAAAGGACGCTTTACACAGGTTTCTAGAAAGTCTTCAAACTGAGTATTCTTTTAATTTTAAATGGGTAAGGTTGTTCTACATGTTTGGAAAGGGGCAAGATAAAAATAGTCTTTTATCACAATTAGATATGGCTATTTTTAATAATCATTCAAGCTTTAATATGTCAAAGGGCGATCAGTTAAGAGATTATTTGCCAGTGGATGAGGTATCAAGAAGAATTGTCAAATTGCTCGATAGTCCAGATATAGATGGAACTATAAATATATGTAATGGGCGTCCAACTTCAGTTCTTAGTATCGTAAAGTCTCATATTAAAAAACGTCAATCTAATCTGACTATAAATACAGGTTATTTCCCTTATCCTGATTATGAGCCACTTGAGTTTTGGGGTTTATCTAAGTATTTTGATGCTGATGGTGATCTATTATGATCAGTGAAGAGCTTATTTCATGGGCTAATAAATCAATTGAATTACAACAGGATAATCATCAAATATCTGGGAAGCAACTATCAAGTTTATCTATTGTGATTCCAACATTTTGTCGTAAAGAATATATTGTTAGACAAATTGCATATTGGGCATCATCAGGCGCTTCAGTTTTTATTATGGATGGCTCTCCTCAGCCAATAGATGGCTCAATAAAATTATTAATTTCAAAATTCTCTAATATTAATTATTTTCACATGAAAATTTCCTATGTTGATAGAATTCGAAAAGCATGTGAATACATTGATACGGATTATGCAATTTGCTTAGCCGATGATGATTTATATCTTAAAGAGGGGCTTTGTGATGCGATAGATTTCTTGAATAATAAAGAAAGCCCCATCGCATGTATTAGTATGCCTTTAGGGGTTGATTATCATATTCAAAATAAACAAACTGTTTTTTTTCCATATGGAGATAGTCTAGAAAATTATGAAGTGACTGATAGTAGTGCAATAAATAGAATTGAATATGCTATGAGCGGTTATAGGACAGCAACTTCTTACGGTCTATTTAGGGCAACAGAATTTAAAGTTATATGGAGTGAGCTTCAATCTTCTTCTTGTCTTGAGGCAACTGAATATGAGCATGCCATTTCTACTTATATTTTTGGAAAATTAGAGAATTGTAAAAGTCTTTATTGGCTGAGGTCGCATGAATGTGAACCTGTTGATAGCGAGATTGACGGATCTAGGCGAACTACTTTTGATTTATGGTGTAACGATCCAAATTTTGATGAAGAGTATTCATTATTTATTGAAAGACTCAACAAAAGAATTCTTAAGAATATTAAAATAGATGGAAATACAGCTCAAAAAGTAGTTAATAAATCAGTTCTCCTTTTAAATGGAAGGCATGAGGGTTTAATGAATGACTCTGCTAGTTTAAAATTTGCACAATTCATATTAAATATTTTAGTATTTATTCCATTTATTAAAAGAATTGTTACATACTTAAGATTAACTAAATTTGGAATAAAAATTCGAAGCTTCATCAGATTTATAGTTAGGCGAGGACGTTCTTCTCAAAGAGCAAGTTTTGATCTTCTGGTCAAAAAAAATGATAAGGCTTTAAAAGATATGACTCTTTTTGTAAATAAATTTCATTCTTTAAAATAGAGATTAATATGTTTAATAATGTTTATAAAGACAAAGTAGTTTTAATAACTGGAAACACAGGATTTAAAGGCAGTTGGTTGTCTATGTGGTTAGTGCATATGGGCGCCAGAGTTATAGGTGTGTCAGATAGCGAATTGAGCTCTCCATCAAATTTCTCAGTCTCAAGTGTATCAAGTGTAATTGAAGATTATCGATATGATGTTACTGATTCAGAATCAATTAAAAACTTGATAGTTAAAGTTCAGCCTGATTTTATTTTTCATTTAGCAGCGCAGGCACTTGTGCGGTTATCCTACGAAAACCCAGTAGAAACAATAATAACTAATTCAATTGGCTCAGTAAATGTATTAAATGCTTTGAGATCGATTGATAAAAAAGTTGTAACTATAATGATTACAAGTGATAAGGCTTATGATAATGTTGAGTGGGTATGGGGATATAAAGAGACTGATCGTTTAGGAGGAAAAGATCCGTATAGTGCTTCAAAAGGCATGGCTGAACTAGCAATTAGAAGTTATATTGATTCCTTTTTTAGTCACAAAGATTCAAATATTAGAGTAGCAGTGGCCAGAGCTGGTAACGTCATTGGTGGCGGCGATTGGGCTGTTGACAGAATAGTCCCAGATTGCATGAAAGCATGGTCAAAAAAAGAAATTGTTCAAATTCGAAGCCCACAATCAACGAGACCATGGCAGCATGTTTTAGAACCATTAAGTGGATACTTGTGCTTAGCAGAAAACTTATACCAAAATAAATATTTAAGTGGCGAGGCTTATAATTTTGGCCCTAAATCTGATCAAAATGATACGGTAAGTTCACTGATTGAAGAAATGTCGTTATATTGGAATCAAATTAAATGGGAAGATGTATCAGATAAGACTGTAAATCTTCATGAAGCAAAGTTACTGAAGTTAAACTGTGATAAGGCTTTAGCTGATCTTAAGTGGCATTCTAACTTGAAATTTAAGGAGACAATCCAAATGACTGTTGAGTGGTATAAAGAGTTTTATAAAAATCAAAATCAACCAATGTATGATTTTTCAGTTAAACAAATCGAAACATATCTAAATATTGCTAAGAAAAATAATCTTAATTGGGCTACCAATGATTGAAGATGTATTGATTACATCATTAGATATAATTGAAACCCCAGGTGGAAGTGTAATGCATGCAGTAAAAAATACTAGTGTTGGTTTTGATGGCTTTGGTGAAGCTTACTTTTCAAATATCGATTTTGGAGCCATCAAGGCTTGGAAAAGGCATAAGCTTATGACTCTTAATTTAGTTGTGCCAATTGGTAAAGTTAAGTTTGTAATGTTTGATGATAGGAATGATAAAAAAGGTACTTTTCAAGAGATCACTGTCTCAGAGGATAATTATTGTAGGGTGACAGTTCCACCAATGATATGGATGGGATTTATAGGCCAAAGTTCAAATGGCTCATTAATTATGAATGTTGCAAATCTTCAGCATGATCAAAATGAGGTAGATAAATTGAACCTTAATCAAATTAAATATAAATGGAGTTAAAATAATGAAAGTCATGATACTTGCAGGTGGACTAGGAACGCGTATTTCTGAATATACAGGCGTTATCCCTAAGCCAATGGTTCCAATAGGTGGAAACCCAATTATTTGGCATATTATGAACTATTACAGTAGTTTTGGCCATAACGACTTCTTTTTGGCTTTAGGCTTCAAAGCGCCGGTAATAAAGGATTATTTTTTAAATTACAAAGAACTTAATTCAAACTTTTCAGTAAATTTGAATACTGGTATTGTCACTTCATTAAACCCAACTCCATTGAATTGGAATGTAACATTAGTTGATACAGGTCTTAATACTATGACTGGTGGAAGAATGAAAAGGTTGAAAGATCATATTGGCAATGAAACTTTTATGCTAACTTATGGAGATGGTGTTTCAGATGTAAATATCGAGGATTTACTTAAATTTCATAAAAGTCATGGTAAGTTGGTGACTGTAACTGCAGTTCGACCTCAAGCCAGGTTTGGAGAATTGAATATTAATAATGAAAACCTTGTTACCAATTTTCAAGAGAAACCTCAAATCCATGAAGGATGGGTTAATGGTGGTTTTTTTGTAATTGAACCAGAGTTTTTTGATCTAATCGAGGGAGATGATACTTTTTTAGAGAGAGAGCCTCTTGAAATGGTTGCAAAAAATAATGAACTTGTTGCATATAAACATCATGGCTTCTGGCAATGTATGGATACAAAAAGAGACCATGAATATCTTGAAGCTCGATATGAAAAATATGACACTGAATGGCTTAAATCAGAAAATAAGTAATCTTACTTTTTATTATGCAAGAGGTGTTTAATCCTTTAGTAAGCATAATTATGAATTGCCTTAATGGAGAAAAATTTCTCAAGAGGGCAATTAATTCTATCTACGAGCAAACATATAGCAATTGGGAAGTTATCTTTATAGATAATGGCTCGTCAGATTCCAGCAGAATAATTGCAGAGTCCTATGACAATAAAATAAAAATATTTTCTCTAGAAGATACTATTGAATTGGGCGAAGCCCGTAATATAGCAATTAATAAAACAAGAGGTGATTTCATTGCATTTTTAGATGTTGATGATGAATGGCTTCCAACCAAACTAATGTTTCAAATTAATTTATTCAATAATCAAGATATTGGTATTGTCTTTTGTAATACAATTATTAGAGAAAATAATAATTCTTCAAATTTATTTAATATTATGAAGCCTTGTTCAGGTGAAATAAAATGCAAATTACTAGAGAATAACTTTATAACCACATCCTCTTTAATGTATCGAAAGTCTGATTTACTTAAGCTACCTTTTATTTTTAGAGGAGATTTTTTATTATTAGTTGATTATGACCTTTCAATTAGAGTAGCAGGGGTTTGTTTAGCTGATTATGTCGACAAACCACTTGCTATTGTTTATAAACATCAAGATAATGCCAGTTCGAGTAATAAATATAAATATTTAAAGGAAAGTAAAATTTTCATTAAGTATCTTTATGATAAGAAAAATAAATTCATTGAAAATTGTTCAGAAAGTGTTTCACGCTTTATGTCAAGACATAATTCACATTTGGCAGAAATAGAATTTGAAAGTGGAAATATTTTGAAAGCCAAAAAATTTCTTCTTTCATCTAATAAAATGTCAATCCAAAATATATTTATGTATGTCTTACTAACAATATTACCAAGCTATAAAATATATTCTTTTCTTAAGTTATTTTTTAAAAAGTTTTTTCGTTTATTTAAAAGGTAAATTAACAACTTATTTTTTGATTTAGTAGTTTAATTAGAATTTGATATATAATTATTTGGTATGCATCTTTTTAAAAAAATCAATCACATTTTTGATTCTAAACAGCAAATAGTTAATTTATTAATTACATTATTTTTTATTGCATGTGTTTATCCTTTTTCATTCAATGTGGGTGGGCAAGGTGTTAGCGGTAACTACCTTTTTGTTTTTTTTCCATTGCTTTATTATCTTTATTCACGCCAACTGAATTGGCCAAAATTAAGTACTGTTTTCTTTCTTCTACTTCTTACTTGCATATTTTTAGTAGCATTCTTACTTCAATCTGAATATATGGAATATTCTATTAGAAGAATTGCCAGTTTCATTATTTTTATGTCAATTTTTGCCTTTATGTTTGTCAAAATTGACTTTCACATGATTAGTTCTATTAAATATGCAATAGTCATTTTTTCTTTATATAGCTCAATATTTGTTTTAAATCGATATATAGATTTGGGAGGAGAAGAATTAGCTTCGCATGCTAAAGGCCAAATAGGTTCGACTCGTATAGGCTTTATATATATTATGGCACTTTGGATAGTATTTTTTTTAAATCCAAAGTCATTTTTCTTCTTTGTTTTAAAACATAGTGCAGCCATAGTAATAATTATTGGCCTTCTTTTGACCTACAATAGGTCGAGTATGTTTTCATTATTTTTTAGTACTCTTGTTTACCTAATAACTATAACTTTTGGCTGTATAAAGGATGGTCAAACTATAACCATGTTATTAAAAAAAATATTTATTTCTGTTGCTTACATAATTACTATAGTAGTTCTGATTGGAAGTTTATTTCCAGGGACAATTTCTGATTATAAGAGATACTATTCATACATAATTCCTTTTGAATATACTGAAATGAGTACTCAAAGTGACCAAACACTAACTACTCAAAGTGACCAAACACTAACTACTCAAAGTGACCAAACACTAACTACTCAAAGTGACCAAACACTAACTACTCAAACTGGTGCAGATCTTAAAACTCAATTTGATAATGTTATGAATAATTCAGAAAGTAGAATACAAAAAATTATTGGTGCAATCAAAATAGCTAATATAAACTCAAAAAACACAGCAACTTTTCAAGGAATGAATGATTGCTTAGTTGCTTGTTCAGTTTATGAAAGAATAGTGAACAGAAATACTTCTGAAGGCTATAGGATTTATATGGTAAGCAAAATAAAAGACTTTGTTTTTGAAAACCCTTTAACAGGGTCAGGTTTCTTAGGAGTATGGATAATGTTTGATGAAATTAAAGGTTCTGCACATAGTCAGTACTTAGATGTATTATTTAGACTAGGGATTGTTGGATTCTTTTTTTATTTATATATTATCTTTAAAATTTTAAAGTTTTTATATACTAAGGACAAAGGACTATTTTTAGGATTTTTTGGCATGCTGTTTTATGGATTTCTTCATGAGACTTTTAAGTTAAGTCAGGGCGCTTTTATTTTTGCTTTTCTGTATGCCATGTATGATCAACGCGAAACTAGCTCTAAAAGATAATTCCATTATCATTTATTTAAATAGATATATTGGCAAAATTATTAATACTCTACAAATTAAACTTACATTGTTATTATGACTAAACTGCCAAGCAATAATGGTCTGCATCTTGCAATTGACGCCTCAAATATTCAATCAGGAGGAGGTTTAACACATATATCTAAGCTTTTGGAAGTATGCAAACCTCAATTATCAGGAATAAGCAAGATTAGTATTTGGTCCAATAAAGAGGCTCTTGATACTTTGCCAGAACATTCATGGCTTTTTTTCAAAAATCCTTCATGGATTGAAAGGAATATATTCATTCGTTTTTTTGCTCAACAGTTTTTATTAGTTTCAAGTATTAAGGAAGAAGGGTGTGATATATTATTTTCACCTGGCGGAACTATTCCAATGAATTGCTCAATCCCAGTAATTACTATGTCACAAAATATGCTTCCTTTTGAATTAAATGAAGCAAGACATTTTGGAATATTTAGTCTAATGCATTTAAAGATGTGGTTGCTAAAATATATTCAAGGAAAGTCATTTAAAAGTGCTAGTGGTTTAATTTTTTTAACTAGGTATGCTGATCAATTTGTATCTGAATTTCTTCAGACAACTTTTGCAAATAAAATAATAATACCTCATGGAATTGAGGAGCGATTTTTTCAAAAACCAAGGCTACATCATCCAATTACTAAATATAAAAATAAAACATTTAAGTTGCTCTATGTCTCAATTTTAATGCCTTATAAGCATCAAATTGAAATAGCAAAAGCTGCTAAAGTTTTATATGATGAAGGTTTTAATATCGAGTTAAGATTTGTTGGTGGGAGTTGGAGATGGTATGGCCGAAAATTTCAATCTCTAATAGAATCATTAGATCCAAATCATGATTTTCTCTTATGGGATGGATTTGTATCTTTTAAACAGCTAGATTTGCTATACAAAAGTTCTGACGTATTTCTTTTTGGTTCAAGTTGTGAGAATTTACCAAATATATTGATAGAAGCTATGGCTTCAGGTTTGCCAATTGCAAGTTCTGATTTTGGCCCTATGACAGAAGTTCTAGGGGAGTCAGCAGTATATTTTAATCCTAAAAGTGTAGCTTCTATTACTACTGCTCTTCGAAAAATTATTAATGATCATGAATTACGTACTTCTTTGGCTATGAGCTCTTGGGAGTCAGCAAAATACTACTCTTGGGAGCGATGCGCTAGGGAAACTTTTGATTTTATTTACAAAATTGCTAACCTGAGTCGTAAAGTTAAAGAATAATGTTCTATACTAAATAAGGATTAATTATGTTTAAAAATAAAGTGTTGTTAATTACAGGTGGTACTGGATCATTCGGAAATGCAGTGTTGCGTCGTTTTTTAAAGCTCAAAATTCAAGAAATTAGAATCTTTAGTCGGGATGAAAAAAAACAGGATGACATGAGGCGCGA
>Ga0257115_1001239_pt1 | contig 17678 bp, 19 predicted proteins | sample SI112_100mmetaG_FD_194465 | JGI IMG/M metagenome (GOLD analysis project Ga0257115, IMG submission 194465) | Marine microbial communities from Saanich Inlet, British Columbia, Canada - SI112_100m | ecosystem: Environmental > Aquatic > Marine > Inlet | place: Canada: British Columbia | collected...
CAGAAGATCTTGCATGAGGGACTTTTTGAGGTATTTGGTGTGGGTGAGTTTGTTATTCCAGAAAGATATTTGGCGTTCAATAGACTTAATTATGGTCACAACTTCAACTTGTTCTGAAAGGTTTGGTATTGGAAATTTGAACCTTTTTAGATCAGAAGTATTGAGATGCACTATTGTCGAACCAACGAAATAGTTGGAAAGTCTTAATCGTCCAATTTGAGAGTTGAAGTAGTATGCAACAAAATCAGATTTGATCAAGTTGTGATCAAATCTCGTCAAAATTAATGCATGACAGTTTGCACCATTAAACTTCTGTGAAACCACAGCGCTACTTCCAACATGACCTGACTGTACAGTGAGTAGGTCACCAATTTTTAATTGTGACTTTGTAGTCTTTTCATGAAATTCTTTGGAAATATATGTGAGTCCTCTCTCATCGATATAGTTATCTCTTATATTCTTAGAGACTAAATACGGAATCCCCTCACTTCGATAATGCTGAACCGCACTTCCAACAAATCCATTGGTTACTAAACTTGAATACTCACCTACTAATCCCAACTTCCAACTCTTCGGAATCCGTCCTAACTCAGTATCTTTGAACTCTGTGTGACCGATACCTTTAGTTAGTAACTCATTCATAGTTGCTTTTTTAAGATCTTGCAGTTTATCGATTTGTTTCTGAGTGCTCTCAATCACTTCATCCACAGAGGTGAGAATAGATGCAATTTTCTTTTGTTCAGGTAGGGGTGGAAGTAATATGGAACTACTCAGAATATCGGCAGTACCTAAATTTGCCTGAGCGCCTAAAGATGCTGAACGTTTTGCAGTTTTTCTCCATCTATTTCCATTAAGAAAATATGCTAAATATGTTTTATCTAGATCAATTTTTGTTTTAATTAATCCTACTCTCTGATTGAGTAATGAAATTATATTTCTTTTTACAATCGCACCTCTTCCTATCATATCCATGCCCGGAGTTACATCCGTCATCGCAATAATTAAGTCTCCATCATAGACCTTAAATCCATTCAGTTTTTTTGAATCGTCTATAGACCACTTTTTTTCTCTCGCCTCATCAAATTTAAATTTACCCTCTAATGAAATATTAACTATGGATATAATAGGAATTCCTGATGCAACGTATCCTGAAGAGGAAAAAGCATACCCATTTTTAAATTGTTCAATACAATCTTTTATTGTCTTTATCTCCCATCCCTCAGGAATGCCTTCACTCATATCCAAGTTCCTTCAGATATTTTTTCATTTCTTTTTCTGACTCTTCTACTTGCGACTCAATTTCGTGCAATGAAACCTTATATTTGTCCCACCATCTTTCAAATTGCGTGATAACTGATTGATCTTCACCATTCAGGTGTTCACTTATATTTTCTTTTGTTTCAATTTCAGGTTTAAATTCATAGTATTGACTATCTTTTTTATTAAAAACACAACTGACATCCATACCTTGCAGTGTTTCTTGAATATATTCTTCTTCAACTTCAGCAATAGGAATTAAACCTTCTAAAATTCCTTTTGTATCAAATGTTTCTGGTGGTGGTGATGTATCTGCATAACGACGAACATTAAAATTATAATCATTTTCTATAATTTCATTTACATCAACGATTGTTGCATAACGTTTCTCGTCTTGATATGAGTCAAAAGTATTAAGAATGTGTAATATATTTTCCTCAGTTAATTTGTTTTGATTTTTTCCCTCTAAATACTCTAACTCACTGTTAATAAAAATGATCTTATTCTTACGTTCTTTAGACTTGCTCTTATTAATGATAATTAGAGCAGCAGGGATACCTGTACCATAAAAAAGTGCTGCAGGTAGACCAATGACTGCTTCAATTAGATCATCTTCTAACATGCCCTTTCTGATATTTTTTTCGCTTGCTCCCCTAAATAATACTCCATGTGGAACAACTACACCCATAACGCCATCTGCGTTTAAAGATGAAATCATATGTTGCACAAATGCTAGATCCCCAGTTCCTTTTGGAGGTGTGCCGTATTTAAATCTTCCGTACCCATCATTGTCTGCTTCGTCTTTACCCCATTTATCGAGAGAGAAAGGTGGGTTAGCAATTACACGATCAAATGTCATTAACTCACCATCTTTAATATGTTTGGGTTCTCTTATGGTATCTCCTTTTTTAATATCTGCATTAAACACTGAATGTAAAAACATATTAATTTTACATATTGCCCATGTACTAAGATTATCTTCTTGTCCATATAGAGAGATATTTCTTACGTTGTCACCTTGATCTATTAAATATTGTCTTGCTTGAATTAACATACCACCAGAACCACAGGTTGGATCATAAATACGCATACCTGATTTTGGTTTAATCAGTCGAACTAATAAATTAACAACTTCAGATGGTGTATAAAATTCTCCTGCTTTCTTACCTGCAGAATCTGCAAACATTTTAATGAGATATTCGTATGCTGAACCCATAAGATCGGGATTCTCAAAATCTACATTTCTAAGTCTATATTTACTGAAGTGTGAAATTAAATCTCTTAGTTTAGCGTCAGATAATTTATCTTTTTTATTAAAATCTATAGAAACTAAAACGCCTTCAAGAGTGGGGTTATGTTCCTCTATAACCTCAACTGCACGATTAAGTCCTGCGCCAATGTCATGTTTCAAATCTTTTAGAAAATCCCAATGAGAGTCATCAGGCATATAAAAAGTGTCGTACTGAACTGGGTCTTTAGACATCTTTATGGCGTCTTTTTTAGACTTACCTTTTTTGATAAATTTTTCAATTATCTTGTCACGCTCTTCATCAAAAGAATCTGAAATTCTTTTGAGAAACATAATCGAAAATATGTAATCCTTAAATTCTGCTGCATCCATTTTACCACGTAAAATATTTGCACTTTCCCAAAGGAAAGACTCTAACTGCTGTAGTGTAACTTTTTCATACATAATTTAATATCCTACAAAAAATAGTAATTTCCTAGTTATAGTTGCAAATGCGTCTGTAACAATTGTTAAAAAACCTTTTAAAAATCTACTTTCTCATCAAAAAGACTATTCAGTTCTTTAATTAAGTACTTAAATTTTTTTGGAAAACTTTCATATCCAGAACAATAAATTGTTCTACCCTTTTTATCTCTTAACTTTAATTTCCAATCTCTACCACAAGTTAAAGGTTGATACTTTGGTGTCCAATAAGGGTATTTTCTATGCCAACTCCATACTCCTAACTCTTCAACTTTTTTCCAAAAATGATTTAATTTACTTTATATTTTAACAATTTACAGAAATTATTAAGCAAGATTAACTGTTCTTTGGTAGTTGGATAGGTGTCTAACAATCTAGGATTAAAAATAACAATAGATATTAATTGAGATCTTGATAATGCAACGTTCAATCTATTCCTATCAAAGATAAAATCTAAGTTTCTTGGCAAACACTCAGCATCAGAAGATGTCATTGAAATTATTGTAATTGACGCTTGTTGTCCTTGAAACTTATCAATAGTTCCTACTCTTGCTCCTTGATCTAATTTAGATACCAGATAATTAGTCTGAGCATTATAAGGACTGATTACTAATACATCACTAATATTCAATTGATGTTTTTTTCCTTTGGTATCAAACAGATCTCTTCCTAAAAAGTCTTTTACTAATTTTTGAACAATTTCTGCTTCTGTGTTACTTTTTTGACTGTTACCTTCGTGATCTGCCTGAATGTAAAATATTCCTTCACTGTGAATAGAAGGATGTCCATCAAGATTTATTGATCGAAGTTTATTATCTTTATGACAAACTAATTTATCGTCATAAAAATTATGCGAAATAAACTCATTTATTTTTGGATGTAATCGATATGTTGTATCTAAGAATATACCTCTATCTTCTGGTATCGTTTCTAAATCGCCTAATAAAAAATTAAGAACTGATTTACTAGACTCACCTGGATGAACACCCTCAACTGGACTTGATAATTGATTTTGATCTCCTATTAAAACTATATTTTTAGCAACTCTTCCTACAGAAAGAACGTCCGCAATCGTGAATTGTCCCGCCTCATCTATGAACAAATAATCTAGTTGTTCATCATTTACCGTATGAACAAAATGATACTTTGTTCCTGAAAATAAACCTGCACCTTTATTTTCGTAATACGAGTGAAAACTTTTTGAATCATTAACAGAAGTGATAAACTGATTTTCATCAACATTTTTTTCTCTGTAAATAGTATCCTCATCTCTTGCTGAGTGTTTATTTACTCCATTAAATTTAAAATTATCATCTATCGCAAATGAAATTACTCTGTCGACTAGATTATGAATTACTTTATGAGAGTTGCCAGTAATACCAACTTTTTTATTATTTTTCAAAAGTTTAAGAATTGTATTCGCCGCTTGTCTTGTCTTACCTGTGCCTGGAGGACCTTGAATATAAATATAACTATTATCTAATTGAGAAATGATTTCTGGTATTTCATTATCATAATCATTTTTCTTTATAATTTTTTCGCCTTGTTTAATTCCCTTTATTTTTGGCATTTCTTTATTAAGAATGCTTTTAACTGCGTGATACTTATCTTCTAAATCGATTAAACTATTAACAAATTTAAAAGTGCTTTTTTCTAACAAGTCAATCTTAGCAGGTCCCTCTGGACCAATTGAAATTACATCAGGCAAATATCCTGACTTTGTTGCTCTCGAAAGTTTGATAATTCTTTCATAATGATCTATTGAAATAATAGTTCCTGCTCTATTAGGTTGAGAGACAAGTTCATTATTCGCTATATGTGCGGTTTCGCCTTTCTTTAATTTAAAATCTTGCTCTTCATACTTGTAAGTAAAAACGTAAGATCGTTTAACAGTTTCTGGATCACCAATTTTTTTCATATTGCCTATACATTCTGTATCCTCTGACAAATCTTCATCTGTTTGAAATTTTCTATCAAAATACCGTCTCCATTTAGGTTTGTTAGAGCGATAGTAAAAACCTAGAATATCGTGAACAATTTTTTGTAGATTTTTATCTTTAAGATCAGCATTTTTTAATCTTTCTTCATATTCTTTCATCTCAACTTCTCTTTCACGAAGTTCTAATTCTTCAATTTTGGGTTTAAACCAAGATAAATTTTTATCTCTTAAACTTAACAACCACTTATGAAGTTCAAGTGTAGAATGACAATCCTCTTTGTTATATTTCTCAATTTCATCAAGATATTTTTGTTCTTTGGTGTCTAACCAATTAATGTAATATTCTTCTGAAACATCACCCTTTTTTATGTCTGATGTTCTTTTAAAATTATAATATTTCTCTAAATCTTTTATCGAGTAACCTTCTGTCGTTAATATTGCTTGTCTTGCGACAGTGTACAAATCTACAAATTTATTTTTACTAAGATAATGAACTAGATCAGTTTCTTTAACTTTATGTTTAGAAGTTAGGTCATTTAATGCTGTAATTTCATAACTAGCGTAGTGATAAATGAAAGCATCAGGATATTTTTTAAAATGATTATCAACAAAATCAAAAAACTGAATTACACTATTTTTTTCTTCTTCTTGATTATGTGCCCAAAATGTTTTGAATTGTTCTTTTCCATTTTCTTCGTAATAAATTCCAAATAAATATTCTAATCCACCACCAACAACATAGTCTTGTACTGACTCGATATCGAAAAATAGATCGCTTTTTGAAGGTTGTGGTAATAACTTAAAACCCTTTATAAATTCCTGATCCTTAGTAATTAAACTATATTCAGGTTTTTTTGATTTTCTCTCTTTGATGATTAACTTTGCAAAACTTATAAATTTTTTTGATGTTTCAATATTAATATCTTCAAAAACTTTTTCTGCATCTTGTTGAGATAATTTTAAAACTGTATCAATTCCTAATTTTTGGAATGATCTTCTCGTATCTTTTCTCATTCCCCAAATAAGATCTAAACTATCGTTTTCTTCCCAGATTCCTTTGCAATTATCTTCCCAAGGACACAAAGTGCAATAAGTACACTTTTCGGGTTTAGCAGTGTCAATCTCATATTCAATAAAATGTTCATATTTTTTTTTCTGCATTAAAACAAATTCAGAAACGTTTTCTAATTCGATGCTTTCTTTTTTCATTTCTTTAAGAACAATATTAAAATTTTTTGATTTAATGCCTTGAATTTTTTCTAATAGGTCTGCGTAAATAGCAACTTGGAATATGTGATCAGGTTTTACTTTTGTAGTATTTTTAGTATCTGAAACTTCATAACTATAATCACCTAGGTTTGATTTAACGTCACGATTGATCTCTAAAAAATCAAATTCTCCTCTCCATTTACCATCAATTAAATAACCACCCCTGATAATCTCATAACCTTCTTTCATACATTTAATTGTCTCTTTTGCGATATCGTCTTTTGAAGTTTTTTCATCTCCCTTTTTTAAATCTACAACTTTCGAATATTTTTTTTGGAGTTCTTTAAAATAATCATTTTCAAATTCGTTACCTTTTGCGAGACGTAACTTGTCACTTTCTGTATCTTCTGTTCTTTGAAGTTTTAATTTCTCTTCATAAAATTCATTAAAAATTGTGTATTTACAATTCAAGTAACTTTTGAACATTGAAGGTGAATATAAATTTTTTGCCATAACTAGAGGTAATGCATTTTATAAAAATATACTAGTTACACTCGCAAATGCGTCTGTAACAATTGTTGAAAAACCCTTTAAAACTTTATCTTTGGTTCAAATAGATTGTTTAATTCATTAATTAAATCGATTAAATATTCTTACTTCAGTGAGAGAAGAACTCAATAGATTGATTAAAGAAACAACAAAAAGGTTAAGATGATGTGAAGATCAAGTTCAGTGATCTTCTTAAATAAGTGAGTATTAGCATAATTTGGGTGTCAAAATTACAACACAAACTATAGGTACTTTTAAGTATGGATATTAAAAAATTATTCATCCTTATACTTGCCTTATGGTTTTATAATCAAACTTTATTTGCAGAAACAAAATCTCAACTACCTTTAGAAATTAGTTATGAAAAATGTGCTGATCAAACCTTTAAAAGTGAATATGGAAGTAAATACATTGATTATCTTAATAAACCCTTAAAGATTAAATTAACGAATAGTACTCCATACGAATGGTTTTACGAAGACTGTGAAGCGGAAAATTTAAATCATCCCATCACTTTTAAACTAAAAAACTCAGTTTATAATAATGAACTAGGTGATTTAACAGCAAAAGTTTTTGAAGTATGTGCCGACCAAAAATATATAGATAATAATGGTGACACTTATAGTGAATTTTTGAACAAACCAATTAAAGTTAAGATATTAGAAAATATTGAATATGATTGGATGGTAGAGGGTTGTGAGGATGAATATCATAATTATCCAATTAAGTTTAAACTAAAATATTCATAGCAGTTTTTTTCATTCCTTATTATTTTTTATTTAATAAAGTTATCATCTTTCCATTCACCAACATATTTATCCCCATTTGCAAATGTGTAAGTTCCTTGACCGTTTTTTTTATTGTCTTTAAATTCACCAACATATTTATCCCCACCTGCAAATGTTAAAGTTCCTTGACCGTATTTTTTATCATCTTTCCATTCACCAATATATTTGTCTCCACTTGCAAATGTGTAAGTTCCTTGACCATTAATGCAGTCACCTTCTACACATTCAGCAGACCCAACATTACAAAATAATAATCCTATAAGAGTATATAGAGAGAATTTTTTCATACTTAACCTTAACAAAAGACATCAATTTTAACCAATTATTTTAGCACGCTAAATAAGTTTTTTTGTGTAGTCATTTTCCATATCTGCCTCAATTTCTGCTAGTTTCTTGATAATTTCTCTCTCGTGTTTACTTTGACAAAACTCACAATAAAGTTTTCCTACTGGATATAATTCATTCAACTCAATCTCAAATTTAGATAATTGAATTGAACATTCGCTACACAGATAATCCATTATGCAGTTACACCTTCTCTATTCAGTATTTTAAATACCCAAGACACAGGAAACTTCTTCCGAGTTGTTTTGGTAATCTGATCTGCAACTTTTTGGTAAGAATTGCCTTGTTTCCTCATTAATTGCATATCTCTAATGACAGATTGTTCTTTTTCACACGGAATATAATAATTGTTCTGATCAAGATCATAACCAAACATCTTTTTACCCCCTAAAAATCTGCCCTCTTTTGCTAATCGTTGTTTTGTTGCTGTTTGTTTTTCGCTACATTGTTTTGAATAAAATTCAGCAAAGACAGATAACAGTTTAACGAACACACTACCCATTGCATCGCTACCTGTCACTTCTCCAAATTCTGTGAAATGTAAAGATACTTTCAATCTCTTAAACTTCTCAATTGTTTGAAGTAAGTCTAAAGTGTTTCTTGAAAATCTATCTAACGCAGAACAAATAATATGATCTCCTTTTTTTAGAGTGTTCATCAACTCTAACCCCATTGTTCTGTTAGCAAATCTTACTGTTCCAGAAATACTTTCTGTTACTTCTTTATCAATTGTTAAGTCTTTTAAGTTTGCATAAGATTTACACTTACTCAACTGCGTTTCTATTGAACTGCCTTTGTCAAAGTTCTCATCTGCACTACATCTTCCATAAAAATAAACTGTCATTTGTTTTGTCCTTTCATTCTAGTTCATTGATCAAGTAGAATATGGTAACGGAAAACCATTAAAGCACAAGCATTTACCTATACAGATAATATTATATTACTATCTGTATACATTAGAGTTACGTATGAGAATTTACAATATTGCTTTTTTGTGGTATGATATAGGTATGTTTAGTGAGAGAAATATTTTCTCATTTTTTTCACCTCTCACTAAACAATAATAACGAAAAATGAGAATGTAATAAGAAGGAAGATGACTATGAGTACAGTTAAAATAAAAGAAGCAAGTATAATTAAACAAGAGTTAGATAGACTGATAAGTGAGAAGTCTTATGATCAAATGTCTAATTATGAAAAAAAAAAATATAACGATCTACTTATATCTATGTGTAGAGCAGAGAGAATTGCAAAAATACACCCAGACGCAATCGTAAATAGTCTTTTAGATAAAGAGAAGAATATTATTTACGAAGGTGTAAGCATTGGAGGTAATATAGAACCTGCAAATAATTGGTACAAAGAAAATACATATCACTTGATGGACTTAAGTATTTTGCATGGAGAATATTCTAATGGTCTTTCAGATAGAATTAATGATGAGATTGTAAAACCAATCAATGATTATCTTTTTGAAAAAACAGGTAAAGAATATGTTCATGACAAAATACCAATGTATAAAGGTTATGCTGATGTTCCTAATGTTTTAGATATATTGTTTCAAGATGTATGTGAAAATATACAGGTTGGTTATGATATGGACTTTGAAAGATTTGCAGAAAAGTATATCAGCGATCACAAAGGATATATTGATGAAGGGATATCTAGCGGTAGAATCAAAACATCCCTATCAGCAAGTGATGAAAATGTGAGTGTGAACTAATATGACAAAAACAAACCAAATACGAGCACCTAGAGATAAACCTCTAAAACAAAATATTCGTGTTTGGTTTAACTATTTACAAACTGCAATTAAATGGAATGGTAAAATAGACCCAAACAGTAAAACTAAAGAAGTGTTTAATTTTCCCATTAATAAAGAGTATTATCGTGCTTGGCATTTATCCCAAGTACGAACTCTTAAATTTGATAAATGGTATGTCACACATAAACATCTATTTTTAGATAAGAACTATGTTTCGGTTAGAGTATTAGATTCGCTATCGGAAGAAGACGCATTTAAAGAAGTTAAAAAACAGTTAGTTAATAAAGTGGGAAAAACTTCACAATTTCAAATTACTAATAAGAGATTCAGATATTTAGAAGTTGATGACTATTTGAAGTGTTTCAAATTAAGAAATGACAAGATGTTAACCTATCAATCAGTGGGTGAAAGAATACATGCTGATTACGAGAAGAAACAAAGTCTATATCGAAAATCATCAAAAATGATTAAGAGAACTTTTGCCAAGAGAAAATTTAATGAATACCACGTGACCGATGAGGTATTGCTTCAAATCGTTAGAAGGAAAGTGTTAAATGCGAAGATGATTATTCTTAATACTGCAAAAGGAAGTTTTACAGGAAAATACTAGTGCCGAAGATAAACAAAGACTCATTAAAGATTTTACCAAGAACTAAAATATGGATTTATAAGTTTGAAAATAAAAATACTTATTTTTGTAGATTTTATGTTGGTCTTGGTCACAAGAACTATAAGTCAGGTAAATTTGAAAAGACTTTAAAGACAAAAAATATCAACGATGCAATCACTAAAGCAAACGAACTCTATAAAGAATGGTTTAGAGAACATACTGATACTAAACAACAAGTTAGAGAACACGACTTTGATTTAGATATTGCACAACCATATATTAACTACAAAGTTAGAAAATATAAGAACAGAACTGATATTAAAAATGCAGATCAAGGTGTGAGGGATAAATCAAAATGGCAATATATGAAACCAATGTTTGATGAAGTTGATTATACAGACCTAGAGTTAGTTGAAGATATAATCAATAATGACTTACTCTCTCAACTTAAAGATGAAGATAAATCAGGAAATACAATCAACAAGTATATGTCTGTTCTTACTCAAATGTTTAAGAGAGCAAAAGATAGAGGTAAAGTTAATTTTATTCCTGATACTCCAACTCAACAAGTAATCAACACACCGAGATATCCATACGAGAATCAAGAACTAAACTTTATTAACGAAAGATGTAGAGAACTGAATAATAAAGAGATTGATGATTTTCACCTTCACAGTAAAGATTACTATAATCTATGTAGAAGTGCTGGATTTAGACCAGGAAATGAACCATTAAGTTTAAGAAGAAAGGATTGTGAAATCATATCAAGTCCAAATAATCCAAATGATAAAAAGTTAAAGTTCACCATCTACAATACAAAAACTGAACCATATCACTACCCGATTGCAAACGATTGGTTTCTTAAACACATTTATTCAGAAATAAACGAAAGACACAAAGAATATCAAAATGATCATGACTATCTGCTATTTCCACATATTAAGAATAGAAGAACTTTGCAACATAAGACTGGAAAGTTATTTACAAGTATTTCAAAAGACTTGAATCTATTTTATCATAAAGGTGGAACAAGACCTCTTTATGCAATCAGACACACTTATGCGACAGAACAATATAAACAAGGAACTATTATTGATGATATTGCAACTTTGATGAATACAAGTCCAAGAATGGTATTAAATGTCTATCTAGGACATACAGATCAATCACTAATCAATCTTGCCAACAGAAGAGGTAATAACTTCAAAGTAGTAAAATAGATGTTGATTTGTTAAGGTTAGAAAATGAATAAAGTTGTCTACTTAAATAGTCATCTAGAAAAATTTAGAAAAGAACCTGAGATTAAAATTAAGTTAGAAGACCTTGAGTCACTTTCTCGTTACCCTAACCTTCTTGAAAGAGACAAAAAAACTACCAAGATTTTTGTAAAGTGTTTTAAGAATAAAGAAACCTACAGAGAATTTTTAAAGAAAATACCAGATAATGTTGATCGTTTGGGAAGATTTTATTTAATTACAGTTTATTGGATTGCTTATACAAATTACTATCATAGCGATAAATTTGATGAAGAAATGGGTATTTGTTTAGAAAGCATTGATCAAAATATCATTCTTTTAGATAGTCCTCATTTTTGTAAGAAAGTTTATCATTATTTAGTTAAACCAGAATTAGCAAAAAACAATGTTAGAAGTATCAATAATAATTGAATTGTCGGCAATAGCATTTGCCATATATACTAACTCTCAAAGTTAAATTATGGATGAAGAAGATCACAACTTATTAATATCCGAAGTAGAACAATTCATAGATAAAAGAATTGAAATAAGAAAAGTTTATAAAGAATTATTACAACATAAAAAAAATATTATTTATTTAAAAAAGAAAAATAAACAAAATTTAATAGATGAATTTGAATTAGATAAAGGAAAGTTAATAATTAGAAAATTTAAATCAGAATTTTTAGGTAAATTAAATAAAGAATTTTCAAAAATCCCAATAGAAGAAAAAAGGAAACTTTATAAATCTGGACTATTAAAAGTATTATTTAGATTGAATTATTTAGAGTATGAAAAAATTAAAAAAGAAAATAAAAAAAATATACTTGATGACTATATTGTTAAAAGAAACGATGATGAATCATATTCATGGTCTTTCTATATAAATGAAAAAACAAAACAAGATTTAGACAAATATGAAAAAACTTTAGAGGAAGAAACTGACATAAAAAAAATTCAAAATCATGAAAAGAGACAAGAGGAATTAAATAAAGATTATTTAGAACAAAAAATTGAAAATGAAAAACAATTTTATCAAGAATTAGCAAAAGAAATTTCATTAGATACATCAAATTTTACAGATGATTCCCCTTATGATTTAGAAGAAACTCCGGAGAATGTTGAAAAAGGAATATATAGTTTAGTATTTGATGAAGAAGAAGATGAGGATGACAAATAAATTTTATGTTCGATAAAATTACAAAAAGTACAATAGACGGTACAAAATCAGCAAAAGATTTCACAATAAAGAAGTGGAAAAGATTTATTAGAAAGAGAGCATTAAAAAGAGTTGAGAAGTTAATGGCATATGCTCAAAAACAACCAGAAGATTACACTAAAGAAGAAATGAGAAAGTTAATAGAAAAAGAAGAGAATGAAGTTATCTCTAATTTAAAAGCAACAGTTGGATTGAGCAGTGTTTTATTATTACTGGGAATACCCAAACTTTAATGTTTAAATTTATTACAAAACAATTTCTGTATGGAAAAGTATATCTCTGGTTAAAAGAAAGATTAAGTGGACTACTTTTAGCGTTAATTTTATTAATACTAGTTTTTTATATTCATAGTGAATATTTAAATTTCATTGAATTTAATGCCAAAAATGAAGGTAGTTATGTTGGTCTATCTTTTATTATTAAAAACACTTTAATATTAACAATAGTGTTTGGTTATATATATTTTTATAGAACCATTAATCAAACTAAAGAATCTATAAAAGAGACAAAAGAGACAATTATTAAAGAAAACAAAACTGATGATAAGGAAAGAGTAGCATCACTTGACCAGTTTTTAGAAGATGATGAGATAGATAGATAAATGTTAGAGGCATTAATAATAATAGAATTAACTTTCTTAACCTATCAACTTATTTCTTCATTAATGGATTAAAATGAAAGTTGCGGGGGTTTTTTTATTTTTTACTCGAATTAATTAAATATTTCAATAAATGATACATTGCCAGTGTATCTTTAGAACAATATTTTATCAAAAGATCTATTTGTTTTTGTTTATCTTTTTTTGAAGTATTTTTTTTTGTATAAATAAACCACGCTAATTGTGCGTCAGTCCCACTTCCTATGTTGTCTTTTTCATTATAACTTATATCGCTTGGTATAGACTTGGACATAATAATATTTTTTATTCCATAATCTCCATTCATTAATGGAGAGTAGAAATGTTTTTTCACTAGATTCAAAGTGTCTGCTACTCTATTAATTAATTTTTCTATTTTTTCTGCTAAATCACTACAATTATCTTTGTCTTTTAATCTTTTCAAAACACTTTTCTCTGTGCTTGCACTATGAGCAAATATAGTGCCAGTTTCACCCACTGATTTTAAAAGACTTTTAATAAACTCCCTTTCTATGTTCTGACTTTCAAAATCTATAAAAGACTCAGCATCATTTAACTTGATTTCTTTATCTATGGATTCCCACTTATGTACTGACCATTGAAATGGCAAAGGATAGTAAGGTTGTGTTCCTTTGATAATTGGAACTCCCTGATTAACAGTTTCAAAGTCTATAAAATAAAATGGAAAACTAAAATCTTTAAAAACATTTTTTAAATCTTTACTAATCCATGAGTTATTGTTCTTATGGGCGTCTTGTATTATTTTATGATAATCAGGTGCATAATCACTACGATCTTTGAAAAATTTTGCAGGAACTTTTTGTAAATCTTTAGTACCTTTTTCTTTCATGTATTTTATTAGATTTTTGTCTTTCTTTATATACGGCAATATTTCATAAGAGGTTATATTTGATTTAGGTAATAAAGATTTGCATCTATCTTGATAATCACAAGAATAAGGTTTGTTACAATGTTCTCCCATAGAGATATTGGGGGAAGATGAATTTTTATCTGCTAAAGGTTTAAGTTTTTTTATATAATTTATTACTTCTTTTTCTTTTAAAATAACTTCACCAGTAATTTCATTTTCTTTTATTAAATTATTATAATTTTTATCACCTTTGTAAGTAAATTCCTTATTAATATGAATTAATTTGATGCTAGATAAATTAACTCCACAGGATTTAACAATAAAAGATTGAATTGCTACATCTGGAATATGTTCATCTTTTAGTTTTGTTGATGATTTTGCTTCTAAGAGTTCCCATCCAATTTTTCTTCTGATTAAAACATCGGTTCTAACCAAAGTATCCAGATATATAAATGCACCTTCGTATATAACATTTATATTGTCAGAATTAATTGCTTTTTTAGTTTGATCAACTGCATCACGAATGTCAAAATTATCAGATAAATCCAAACCTTCTCCGTAGTTTCTCCTAACAATCTCACCAAAACGGTTACCTACATGAAATACAAAATTATCTTTTTTTATTGGGTCAACATGAAAATCAAACCAAAGTTTTTTATGACACTGTAGACCGCTTGTGATTTTGGTTTTTGTTAAGGTATAATCTTTTGAGTTTAAAGAAGTATTTTTCATCAAAGTCAGTTTAACCTCACTCCTCAATGAAGTCATCTTTCTACTTGCTTTTTAATTCCTTTTTATAGTGATGAAGAGTGATGAAGGAATTTTCAAAATGTTAAGTAAATCAGTACTTATTGAATTAGTGAATGAGAATGTAATTCCTTACCAATCAGAGAACACTCTATAAACATACACTAAACAAAATTAGAACCCTCGGAACGAAAGTTTTGGGGGTTTTTTCTTTAATTTGATGTTCTTTGATTATTAAAAACTATCTTTGCAATAATATGCTGTTTTGCCTGCAAAATTATTTTCATATTTATGAAAAGAGTCCCATATTTTATTTGAAATACTTTCTATTGCTTTAAGATAACTATCAATATTTAAAATTTTTTTATTCTTAACTTGATTTTGTAAATAATCTGAAAAATCAAGTAAAAAATGTGCTTCGTCTTCTGGTAAGGTTATAATTATTTGCTCCAACATATAATAATCTTTATTTTTAATTTCTAATAAGGAAAATTTACTTATTCCGATTGGACTAACTTTTGTCCATTGATATATTTTATCTAAATCGTCCTGACCAATTTCTTTACCTGTAAAATGTCTTACAGATGTTAGCGGTAATGGATAAATTTTTTCTTTTTTGAAAAATAGTCCCATTAAAAAATCTACATTTGCATTATTGTTTCTTACATCATAAATTCCAAAAGACATTTTGCTGGAATTGTTGTCAATGTTTATACAATCAAAATTATAATCTAGTGATTTATTCAACAAAAAATCTTCCATTTCATTATAAGGTTTTTCAGCAAACCCAACATTGCACCACACCAAAACCAGAAAGATGTATAGAGATAGTTTTTTCATTTATTTTTTTTTGCCAGTGGCAAATAACACATACAATTCAAACAAAATATTTAATATTGGAACAAAAAGAATAAGTGCTGCCCAACGACTTATCGAAAGGTCATTTAATCTTCTGCACAAATTTGCAAGCAGAGTAATTGCAAGAAAGATAAGCGATATAATAATCCAGATTTGCCACCAACCAATTTTTATATTTTCACTAAAGTTAAATTCTATAAAAAAAATTGAACTGCCAATAATACTCCCAATTGGAACCATAGATACTGCGACGACAATCAAAGCAATATGAGTGATGAAGAAATCTAGTCTTCCCGCTTCTTCAGAAAAAGAAAATATATTTTTAATTCTATGTACAATGCATTTAATCATTTTCTCTATTCTAACCCCACTCCTCAATGAAGTCATCTTTCTACTTGCTTTCTATTTGAGGTGTTTCTTCAATGAACTTTTCAATGAACTTTTACTAGAATTGTTATTTGGCGTAGTGTTTTAGCGAATGTAGTGTGAATGTAATACGATTCCCCGACCAGAACACTCTATAAACATACACTAAACAAAATTAGAACCCTCGGAATGAAAGTTTTGGGGGTTTTTTTTAAAGAATTTTTTGCAAAAAAAGTTATATTAAAATTGTATGATTAAATTTGGAATATTTATATTGTTTGTTTTTTTTGTTATTGCTTTTATTGAAATGCAAGTAGATTGTATGCCGTTTTGTTCTACTTTCTCAGAAACATCATATTCTAATTATCCCATATGGTTAACTGGTATTATTCTAATTATTATAGGATATTATAGAAAGTCTAAATCTGACGAACATGCTAAAGAATTAAGAGAAAAATCAAAAGATAAGAAATAGTTTCATCAAAGTCAGTTTAACCCCACTCCTCAACGAAGTCATCTTTCTACTTGCTTTCTAATTGGGGTGTTTCTTCAATGAACTTTTCAATGAACTTCTTAAATAAGTGTGTATTGGCGTAATATGTGTGTGAATGTAAAACCATTCCAAACTATCTAGTTACCTAGAAAAATTTAAACCCTCGGAATGAAAGTTTCGGGGGTTTTTTTTTCATAAATATTTCTATTTTTTAGGAATTGGTCCAAATTGATTTTTTCCTGCTGATTTCTTCATTAAAAATACACCTAGAACTATAAAAACTATTCTTACAATGATTTCATTTTTTAAAATAAAAGCAATAAAAAATCCAAAAACAAAAATAAGAATTACAAATCCTGATTGACCAATATCGTGAATTCTTCTTATAGTTACAGATATAAGTGGTATCAGGCATATTAGGGGAAAACCATAAATCAAACCAATAATTAGATAATTAAGCGTATTGTAAAGAGAATCTGATAATTCATAAAATAAATTACTATCATCCCAGTATTCACCAGCAAAAAGTAAACCAACCCAAAGTAATATAAAAAACCAAATAAAAAACCAGTATTCAGATCTGGATGCTCTTCCTTTAAAATCAATATATTTTTTAAAACAAGTTTTTATTGAACTTATAAAATTCATTATTTAAATATGTAAATTATCGTTAAAATTATAAGTACTATGATAATCCAAATAGTAAGATTTGATAAGAATTGTTTTAGTTTAGAATTTGATTGCAAAAAAGCAGGCAGAACTAATAAAAGTACTCCTATCATATAGATTACAGGTATTATCTGATCCATCGCTAGTGTCCTAGTCTAATGCAATTTAGAAATTATTACTTTCGTCTTCTTTTCTTTTTACCCACATTATTATCACTTAGTATATTTATAATAACCCATACGATTAGAGGGTTAGTTAGAATAGACATTATTGTCCAAGCAAATACATTCCTATTTTTCTTTTTTGCAATTTTAGATACCAAATATGGAAATACAGCGTAAAGAGAGAGAAATACCCATCCAATTATTGATAGATATCCTGTCATAGTTAATATTGTAATACCGATTATC
>Ga0257115_1001240_pt1 | contig 17676 bp, 20 predicted proteins | sample SI112_100mmetaG_FD_194465 | JGI IMG/M metagenome (GOLD analysis project Ga0257115, IMG submission 194465) | Marine microbial communities from Saanich Inlet, British Columbia, Canada - SI112_100m | ecosystem: Environmental > Aquatic > Marine > Inlet | place: Canada: British Columbia | collected...
AACTTAAATTCCACGTGTAACATCCCTTCTAAAAACTATTTATATTTATTTGCCCAATATTTCTTTATCTTCTTATTAAGAATTATATCTCTATTCCTATAATAATATTTCCGTTGTCGTGCCCTACGAGCTTCAATTTGCTCTTTTTTAGTAAAATATTTTAGAGGTCTAGCCATACCAAATCCTAAATAAAAGTAGAGAGAAAATCTTTTTTGTTTCCAATTTACTTTCCCAACCATAAATAAATACTATATATATTCAGTTCTATCCCGAATATTTTAAAATTAACCAAAATCAGTAAAGTTTTTTTCAGAAGTTTTTTCTTCTCCCGCTTCTTCACTACTCTTATAATCTTTATATTTATTTCTCAATGTTTGTTTCAAAAAATCTTCTGAATTTACCATCTTTTTTGATGCCTCTTGTCCACTTAATGATGATGGTCTATGTACATCTATCTTACCAATGTTAGTATTCATAGTTGCTGGGTAAGTAATTCCATCCACTCCAAACCTATTTTTAATCACGTGGAATCTTGCCGTATTTCCAACCTTATCCTCAATCTTTCTACTAACACTAACTACAAAATCTGAAGTCATAACTTTACTATACGCCTCTGCAACTTTACTGGCATCAATCACATCTTCTTCAAGTGCTGAACGATTAGCTTGTGAAGCTGTCCATATTGGTATATCCATCTCTCCCGCTAATCCTCGTAGGTCTTCATAAATGTTTCCTAATTGGTGTCTTAACTCTTTACCACCACTAATATCTCTCATAATATCTGCATAATCTACTATAACGATATCTGGTTTAAATCCACTTAACTCTACTTGTTTTAAATGTGCATTTAATGTCTGTACTGATGCTGACCGTGTTGGAAAATATTTTATTAATAATTTTCCCTTTACTTTTTCTAATGCCTTCTTAACAGTTTCTTGTTGAAACTTAATTTCTCCTGTGGGTATTCCTGAAAATATAGTATCATATCTTAATCCAACATAAGATTGGTTTAATTCTAATGTGTAATGTATTGCGGTATTACCTCTTTTTATAGTCTCTGATACCAATCTCTGTAAACACCAAGTTTTACCAATACCAGCTGGTGCTACAATAACTCCTAACTCACCTTTTCCTAAACCCCCATCCATCACTTCATCTATAATATCCCAACCTGTAGCAACAGTATCTCGTGTTGAATGTGTTAATCTTTCTTCCAATCCCTCTATATAATCATGTCCTAAATCTTTTGTAGTTCCTGCCTTCATTGCCGCATCAATTGTAGTTTTTATACCATCATAATCGTGACGTTCTAATAAATCTACAGATTGCATTATTGCAGTTTTTAATGTTTGATTTTTACAAAACTCTATGGACTTTTCTTCTACAAAATTTAAATCAGTTGCCTCTCTAAGTTGAAATACCTCTCTTAAATTATCCACTACTGATTTCTTTAAAACTTCTGAACTAAGTTCATCTATTTGTATTTTTATTGCTTCTAATGTTGGTTCTACTTTATACTTCTCATAATACTTCTTTATACAATTTACCAACCATTTATCTGCATCGGAATCAAAATAATCTGGTTCCAATATATCATTAATTGTTTGCAAAAATCTACGATTGAATAATAATAATACTATTATTTTCTTTTGAAATGAATGTCCGAAATGTGTTAATGTTTCTGCCATATTAAAAAAAGTCGTGTTCTACTAAGTTTGCTGGATTGATTGCCTTCTTTACTCGTGCTTCGGCAATTTCAAAATAATCTTTTTCTCTCTCTATCCCCAAGTATTTTCTATCTAAAGTCACACAAGATATTGGTGTGGTGCCACTACCCATAAACGGGTCTAACACTACATCATCTTTTCTACTCCCAAGTGTTACTAAATAACTGAATAGTTGGAGTGGTTTTACCGTTGGGTGGTTGTTTTTAGTTGGTTGTGTAGTGAATTTCTTATCTACACCTTTCATATCTTTACTTGATTCTGGACTTTGACCATTATATATCTTTTGTTGTTTTTCAAAATCATCCAATCCCATATTTTTTTCTGACTTACTCGCCTTGGGAACAACTAAAAATGGAAATGTCCGTTGAACTTCTGGATTTAATTTTACCAATCTACTTTTCCACCACTCATCTAAACTATAATATCTACTAAAATCTCCCTCATCTCCTTTACCTGGATTCTCTCCAGTTCCTTCTTCATCATATGCCCAACCACCACTAAACATCTCATTTGTGTTTTGATATGCTCGGCCACCAGTTGATTTAGTTTTCTTACCTGTATCTAATACTTTATCACTTACTAATAGGTTAGCGGCAAATCTACCAAGTGGTGATGCATCTGCTGTATCATTATCTTCACTCTTAAATCCACTTGTCTTAAATACCGTATTTTCTTCTCGTGGTTTTCTCTTTGTGGTTTTTCTTGATGCTTGTATTCCTCTTGATAATCCTTCTCTATTTGGTTTTTCCCATCCACCTTCATACATCTTACCTTCACCTTTTTCATATTTCCCATCAAAGTTCATCATAGCAGCAACATTATCTTTATCAAACTGTTCTTTATCTCTCATACCTGCAAATGGTATTCTACAATCATCTAACCAAGTTACTCCCTTTTGATTATCAAGTGCTTGGTCTAAATAACCTTTTTGTTCTAATGGTTTCATTGCCACAATCACCACTTCTACTGCTGGTTTTGGTTGATAACCTGCATATGAACCATCAAGTTCTTTTGCTTTGTCTGATGATGGTTCTGTAATATCATATTCATGTTCACCAGCTTTAAATGGTTCAGACCTATTATTACCATCTGTGTAGGCGAAACTGGCGTCATTTTTCCTTGTATATTTTTTTGTTTCAATAACCTCTCGTTCAGCACCCAATCTCTTATCAACTGCTTTTCCAATATTCATAGCCTTTGGAAATCCTGTAGCATATGTCCAATATATTGGTGTGAAACTCACATTAAATCCAACTTCCTCTAACATCTGTGCCATTCTGTATTGAACATCACTTCTTGGTGCACTCATTACAAATGCTAATGAACCTGGTTTCAATACTCTTAAACATTCCTCGAAAATCTTTCGTGGTGGAAGTGTCTGATCCCAATCTTTACCCATAAATCCGTATCCGTATGGTGGGTCTGTGCAAAGTAAATCTACTGAATTATCATCGTAATCTTTTAAAACTTCTAAACTATTTCCGTTGATTAGTTTACTATCCATTATTGCCCTTTCTGAATACAAATACTGGTTCAGTTTTTATTCCTTTACCAGCCACACTTGATAATATCAAATCTACAGTAGGTTCTTTTATAAACCCAATCTCACTTGATATATTTACTGTTTCTTTCTCTATGAATTTATATTTTGGTGTATTTGCAATGTTAATTAACATATAACCATTTTTCTTCAATCCGTAATAACAATTTTTTATGGTCTTTTTTAAAAAACCATTAACCCACTCGTTCTCGGATGGGAATTTTTTAAAACTTTGTGTTGATTCATCCGAATATTTTTCGGTATCGAAATAAGGTGGAGAAGTGAAACATAAATCGATTGATTCTTTTTCTGGAATAAAGTCTTCACTTCCTTGTTTATATATATCTATTTGTTTTCCCAAATATGAAAATTCTTTTTTCATTTTTAACAACCCGTCATATGTTTTTGTTGATGGTTCTGTACCGATATAATGTTTAGTGTTTTTTGATGCTAAAAATCCAATCAATCGTCCACCCAACCACAACTCATATCTCGTATCACTCCATCACCACCAAACTTCTCATAAATAACTTTTGCTGCACTTGGTCTAAAATTACTCACTGCTTGAGAACCTTGATATAATTTTAAACTCTGTCTAAAACGATTTTCTGTAAATTTATTATTACCGTGTTTTTCTTCATACTTCCAAGTTTTTCTAATTATTGTTTTGAGTAAATCATCATCATTGAAATATCCAATAGGTGGCATTTTAGAATTTCCACATTGAACATCTACCCAATGAGGAAAATAATTCCAAGCCAATCTCAAACCATGCATAGTTTGTTGTATTTGATTATCAATAAAAATACTATCCGAATCAAATTTTCTCAATGAATTTATATGTGAATTTTTTTCTTCTTCTCGTACAGTATAATGTGGAAATCCCTTTTCTCTATAGTATTTGAAAATCCATTCAATACCGTCCTCTATATCAATAGAATTTATATCATTTGTAACTCTGTGATAATTTAATTCTAAATCATCTATGTCTACAAAATTCTGTAATACTTCATAATTTACACGCATTATTATATTTTTTCTTCACCATACAATCCGTTTCTCAAAGTTTCTTCAATTTCTTGGTGTCTTTTCTTTTTATACCGTTCTCTGGCCAATTTTTGCAGTTTTTCCCTATTACGCTCATAATGTTCCATTTGCCAGCGCTTCTGTGCGTCGTGTTGTTCCGTTGAAGTAAAGTATTTACGCTTTCTTCCCATGACTCATCCTTGCGTATCTGTTCAATTGTGTGAAATTTTGTGCTAACCATCCTTGTAAATTTGGTAAAGATGTAAACAACTTATCTGCATAAAACATCGTCTCAAATTTATATTTCACCAATTCTGTAATTGGTTTTTCTATTCCTGATAATATTTTCATTCTAGCATTTCCAGAAATATCTACATTTTTTAACTGCATTAATTTATCATTGAGTTCTAATTGTTCCTTACAAACAACAACACTCTCATATAACTTTAATTCATCTTTATGTTTTTCAGAATATTCAACTATGTCTTTTAATGAAACATAATTGTCTTTATCTACTATAGCTGGAAATCTCTTTTTGATTGTAATTAATCCTGCACCTTTAACTCCAGGTATATTATCTGATTTATCACCTTCTAATATTCGGTATGTTAAAAAATTCTTAGATGGTATTCCATATTCTTCCATCAAAGTTTCTCTATCATACGTTTTCTTTTTAGTGGGTGAATATACTTTAATTCTATGATTTACAAGTTGTAAAAAATCCTTGTCGGTTGATAAAATAGTAATCTTACTTTTATCAAAAACTTGTTTAGATAAATAACCAATAGTGTCATCTGCCTCAATATTATCGATTGATAGTGTTGAAACTGGTAATAATTCTAAGTATTCTACAATTCGTTGAAGTTGCACAAGCATATTTTGTCGTTCTTCGTCTGGTGTATTAAAATCATACGAGCGAACAAGTTTCTTTTTAACTTTACGTCCTGCCTTATACTCTGGAAATAACTTACGACGGCGGGTGCTCCCACCCTTACCATCAAATACTATAATGGCTCGGGTGGGATTAAATAGATGAATCGCGTAACCTATACTTTTTAGAAAACCAACTATTCCCCCAATGTGAGCTCCGTCATCATTGAGAGTTGGCATAACGCTGAATACTCTTATAAAGGTATTCAGACCATCTATAATAAGTACTTTATCATTGAAGTGACCATCATCTAGTTTACCGCCTTTTTTCTTAATTTCTTCAAGTATGCTGAAATATCGATTATTCATCTCCCTCTACTTCTTCTTTCACGAGTTCAGATTCATCCATATCTTTTATATCATACTTAAGAATTACTTTATCACAAATTCTATCATAAACCTCATCCTTCAAAGAGTTTTCTTCTAATATTTTAAGAAAATCTTTAGATTGAAATTTATATTCTTCACCTGCAACATCGGTATATGTATACCAAGCTCCTGCAGACTTTACCAACTTATGTTTTTTCATTACTTCTAACCAAGAACCCACATCATCAATTCCACTTTCAAAATATAGTGGAAATTCGGCGTGTCTTAAAGGTGGCCCAAGTCTATTCTTAACAACTTGTGCCAGTATTGTCATTCCCAATACATTTTTCTTGGTGTCTGTTATTCTACCTTTATTCTTTAATCGAATTCGAGTAGAAGCGTGAAAAGGAAGAGCTTTCCCACCTGAAGTTGTCCAAGGATCTCCGAACATTACTCCAAGTTTCGCTCGTAGTTGATTTGTAAAGACAAGTGCTATTCTTTGACGACCAATCATCTGGGTAATCTTTCTCATAGCTTTTGATATAATAATCGCTTTGGAAGTTGCCCAACCGTCTTTCTCGAAATCTGCGTCTATCTCTACTTGTGTGGAAGCAGCAGCCAAACTATCAACTAATATTGTAACCAGTCTATCCTTTTCAGCCTCTCTCACCTTAAGAACAATCTCCTCGATTGCCTGGAAAATTTCTTCTACAGTTTGTAATTGTAAGTAAAGTAACTGTGATGTATCTATTCCTAATACTTTCAAAAACTCCTCACTAACGGCATTCTCTGTATCTATATAAACAGCGACTCCGCCTTTCTTTTGGGTTTCTGCAAGTATGTGTGCTCCGATTAAAGATTTACCACTTGATTCTAAACCATTAATTTCAGTAATACGGCCTACCGCAATACCACCATTTGGTTTATTAGCAATTGCCAAGTCCAACATAGTCGAACCTGTTGATATAAATTCTTTAATATCTGTGGGTGTTGTATCAGACCCGTCCAAGAAATATGCTACTTTCATATCCTTGAATTGTTTGTTTAAACTATCGGCTAATACATTTGCCAATTCGTCTCTAACTGACATATTTTCTCCAATCAGTTTTACTTATCAAAAAGTTCGTTAAAGGCCTCTGAAACATTCTCTACACTCTTAGCAGATTCTACAGACTGTGCCGTAGTTACTGACTTTGTAGTGTTTTCTGCTGGATCATCTTCTCGTCCTTCTAACCAATTATTCAGAATTTCCGTAAGTTCATCATAAGTCTTTTCCTGATAAATTTCAGTAATATCCTTCTGGGTATCTGCTACCTTTTCAAGAATATTCTTATCTTCACTTATTGGTGTCTGTATTGGTTTAACGCGGATTGCGGTAGATGGGAATGATGCTCCTGTTTCTTCTGCAGTCTTAAATTCAACTGTAATATCACGACCACTTACTGGGTCTGTAATATCACCGTAATCTGGGTCTGAGATGACAGAGAGTATTTCTTGATAAACTGTTTTACCGAAGCCCCAAAACTTTGTACCTTGTGATTCTTCACCACGAACAATCACTGGTGCAAAAGTTCTCATTTTTGCTTCGAGTTTTTTACCAAGTCGATAATCATCACGATTACCTGATGCCTTTAATTTCTGTGCGAACTCCTCAACGGGGTCGGGACGACCAAAACTAATTGGGGATAAATGGGATTTGCCTCCTAGATCATAATGGAAAAACAATTCAATGAACGGATTATCCTTATTGAATTTATAAGGTACTAATCTAATTTGTTGTGTTCCTGGTTGTGGTTTCCAAAGATTTGAAGTTCTTTGTGTTGATGTTTGTAACTGATTTAAACGTCGCTTGACTTTATCTAAGTCCATTTGTTAATCTCCTATATGTATGTTTTATTTATTATTTTGTATTTATCAATGGTAATTCGTAATAACGAAGTAACCATATTCACATATAAATATCATATATATTACTTAAATACATTTATTTTTTTACTATTTTCAATGATTTTTAAAGCATATTTTAAACTGAATCGGCCTGCCTTAGGCGTACCATTAACCTTACCATCCGACTCTCCTAATGGTTTCATCCATAAGAAACCATCACAATTTTTAATTTTTGTATCCAATGTGGGATACTCACCTATTGCTATATTTGTTGGATTGTATATATTTCCAGTATATCCTAACCCATTTCTTGATGTATCTATAACAAAATTCTTACCAATGTATTTACTTATCTCCGTACCATATTCTACACACGAATCAGTATCTACGAAGTTACAACAATTCAATATAAATCCCTCATATGGTATTTTTTTAAACCTTTTTAGTAACGAACATACTTCACTTACTTTCAACCAGTTTGGATGTCCACTATCTATATAAATTTTAGCATTTGTGTTAGTCAATAATTTAAGTGAAGTTTGCATCAACTTTATTCGTTGTTGTGATTTCTTTTTAGTTAATTTAACACCATCACATAAAGCATCTGGTTCGTATATTATTATTGGTGAATGATTACCAATCCCTTCAATAACCTCATTTATAAATTTTAAATAAGACTCTTCATCTTCTTCTCCACCCATAGAATGTCTTCCACTAATATCTCTATTCGGAATAGAATATATTACAAATACAACTGTTTTATTTTTTGCTCTTTTTAACAACCGTTGAATTCTTGAAGGCACACGTTTCAATTTATGGTATCTATCTCTACCCAACCAAATTGCCATCGGTTGAGCATAGATTTTTCCCAAATCTTCGTGTTCCTTAACTAAGTTCTGATGTTGTATGTAATCAGGATAAAATAAATCCGTCAAAATTCCTATAACCTATTCTGTTGTTCCCCACTCTGTAATATTCACTATCTTATAAATTTTTGTTTTTATTCTCACTAAACCCTTTTCATTATTTAATAAAATTGAATTTCTATAATTCTCCCAAGGTACAATATACGTTTTATCTAAAACCCCATTATTTAATTCTCGTATAATATCATTCAATGCATTGATTGTATAAAGTGTATTGGTTTGTTTCTTTCTATGTAGTGAAATTGTATCTGGAATACCTTCCATAAAATCATCATCATATTCTACATTATAAGTACATACTAATTGATTTTTATCCTCTTCGTTCTGAAATACATATATTTTATCATACATTATAGTATTGCACGAAATAATAATATCAATTATTTCATTTAAATCGTTTATATTAGTAAATGTACATAGTAATTGTGTTCTCATTATATTTTATTCCACTCCCTAAACATCATCAAAAACTCCTTTCCTATCTGTATACCACTTACGATATTTTGTAGGAGTTCCAACGGTGATTGGGTCATTACCAGTCGCTAGTGAGGCAAGTTTTTCAAGTTTACCTCTTTCTGTGACACTCCAATCCAAATCCTTAGCAACTCTACTCATTACAAATATTTCTTTAATCTTTGCACCATATATCAAAATTTCGTTCCACCAAACAGAACCTTTCTTGCCTGGTGTTGAAAGATTTTTCTTTACTAACTTTTTATGTTTTTTCAACAACTTATTTGTCAAGTCAATATAGTCAGCAATTACTTCAGATGCTCTTTTATTTAATATTTCTTTAACTTCCTTTTCATATTCTTTGATATTATCTGCACCACCACCAAATTTTTCCTGCATTTTATCTTTTGTTTCCCATTCAAAATCTCTCCACGCTTCACGGTCAGGTATCTTCTTTCTTTTAGCGGCTGATTTTACCAGCATAGGATCATCAAAAACTATTGTTGAAGATATCCATCTACGACCAGTTTTATCGGGTTCACTTTGCATATCCATATATTTTCTTGCCAATAAAGTTCCTTCTAACCAAAATATAACTCCACCTTCGGTTTGGATACCTTTTCCTTTAGCCAATTGAGAATCTTTACCGGCGCGAGTAAAAGTTGACATAGATTTTTTACTACCAAGTAAACTTTTTACATTATCTAAATGATGGAGAGTTGTTACATGAAAAGAAGTTATTGGTATTTTACCAATTATTCTTTCCATTGACTTTGGATAAATGGGAATAGTTTTTTGATTAAGAACCCAATCTAATGTTTTTCTCGTATGGGCAGGATACCACTTATCATCAATCCAATCTTCCATTAGTAAGTCTTTTAGTTTGATCATTATTTAGGTTTCCTCTGGATAGCCTTTCGTTCACTAACACTCTTTTTAATACATTCTATCATATCATCACCAATACCACCAGCTATCTTTTTAGAATCACCAGCACTTCTCCAAGTATCCTCTCCAAGTTCATGAACATCATTTCCATCTTTCCCCCTTAAATTAACAGCGTTAGAATCAGCATCTATTTGTATATTCTTTTCTAAATGCTCTTGTAATTTTTCTCTCCACTCCGTATCTGGTTTAGGATCTGGCTCTTCATCTATACCAGCTTGGTCTGCAAGACATTTTCTAAAATCTTCTGGTTTACAATTTATACCACCAATTTGAATATTTTTCTTACCATCTAAATTATCTATATATTTATCCCAATGCATTCCTGCCATCCAAGATTTTACATAACCTCTAACATGGGGGCCATTTTCAGGTTCCCCTGTAATCTCATTAACTGGTGCGGGGCCATTTTCTTTCCAATATTCTTCATCTGAGTCTTTTGCTCCACTAACAACTTCTTCGTGTGCGTTTGCCATCGCCCTCTTATAATTTTCATTTAATTTACCAGCTTCTTTTAAATTATCGTTTTCTTTAATCTCTTTAAGTTCATCGGGTGTATAAACTGGGACCATGTTACCATCATCATCTTCAATTTCACTTTCTTTTGATATCTGTTCATATGCTTGTTCTTCAGTTTTTGGTGGAGATAACTCATTAAATCTATCATTTACCTGATTATACATTTGCCCCATTTTATTAATAAATTTACCGTGTGGTTTCCAACTTCCATTTCCACTTTTATTAAGTTCCATAATTGCAACTAATGCTTGTTCATCAGACCATTTATCTTCCTTGGGAGTATCAGGATAAAGTTCTTCTAACTTAGCCTGTGTTTTTTTATGTTTCTTTGCGGCTTCAAAATATGCAGGTTCGTTTTGATATGCCTTTTGTGCTGGTAATCTTTTTGCCACAACCCCAAGTCCTCCAGAATCTGATCCCTCTCCTGATGAATCTCCTTGGGTTGTAGTTATTGGTGTTTTTGATGCATTTCCGTCTTTATCATTTCCCAACATAACATTTTTTGATGCATTTACAGACATTTTTGTTGCAGTTTCTTGTGCATCATTTACTTTCTTAGCAACTTTCTCTACATCCATATTTGGATAATCCCCACTATCAGCTATCTCTCCCATAGCAGCTATTACAGTAGGTATTCTTGTTTCTGCTGTAGAATTATTATGTGGGTCTTTCATAGACTTACTTTTCTTGTTAGAAGTATTTAAAAATCTTAAATTTCCATCTTTATCATAATAAACCGTTCCCGTATCGTGATCTTCAAGTCCATGTTCAAAATTTTCTAATTGTTCTTTATAATGAGTTTCACACTTCTTCTTTGCCTTTTTAGTTTCTTTAAATTCACAAGCCTTTAATTTTTTCTCCAATAAACCTTTAACCATTTCTTGATTTGCCTTAGACATAATCATTGACTTTGGTTTAGGGTGTTCAGGATTATCACTTAATCCACCATAATCAGGATCATTCTGTAAATCTTCCATAGTTGAACGACCACCATCAAATCCAACTCTTAACCATTCTCTCTGTGATTCCTCGTCTTTTTTAGACTTAAAATGTTGGTCTTTTACTTTAGTACCCTGATGTTTTTCCATTTGTCCATCAACCCAAGTTTCTCTACGGGCCAGCTCATTTACAACCTTTTCTCGTTGTTTTTCATCATCATCATTATAAGGAACTATACCAAGTTCTTGTGCATAAGCAATTCTTTTTTTCTTCTGATTTCCTTGATTGTATCTTTCTTTATGTTCTGGTTTTGGTGTTGGTTTTGAAGGTGTTACTCCTAAAGGTGTAGGTTCACCATTTGCAAATCCATTAGTAGCCTCCGAATAATTCATTTCACCATAACTTGCTGCTCCACCTCCTGGCCCATAGTTTCCACCTAATATTTCTTGATGTTCATTTTCTACTATTTCATCAAGAACTTTACCTTCTTCTTGTGGAGTTTCTGCATCATTAAGTTTTTTATCAATTTTAAGTGCATCTATTCTATCTCTTTCAGCCTGTTGAGTCTTTGTAAGTTTTTTAGGTTTAGGTTTTTTAGCACTTGGTTTTTCAGGTTCTCCTGTATCTGGATCACCTATATAATATTGTCCACCTCGGGGTCCAGTTTGAACTTCTGCTCCTGGTGGTGCACTTTTTCCTTTCAAATAAACCTTACCTTTTGCTTCCGATAAATTATATAACAATTCAGTTATAACTTCTTCATCCCAATTAAAGTCATTCAAAATTTCTCTTAATTGGTATTGATGTTCGGCACTCTTAGGATTAGGCGTTCTTTTAGAACCAACTTTATCTTTCCAAAGTTCAAATATCTTATTTAAATCTCTAATCATTTCTTCTTATCACCAGATTTGGTTTCTAATCCCATCTCTTTAGTAAATTCATTTGATTGGTCTATTAATTCTTCTATTGGTGTATCTATTTCTTTTATATCCATTTCTATATCACCATCTCCACCATTTGCTATATCTTGTGCTACTAAAGCTGCCCATCTATGATGACCATCTACAATATACCTCTCACCCGTTTCAGGGTCTCGTGATACGATAATTGGTTCGTTCAATTTCTTAGTAAATTCGGAATCTGGATCACCATTCTGTAATTGATTTAAAAATAATGATACCTTTTTACCAACGAGTTGATTTTGAGTTGCCTTCAACTCAGTTACCTTAACTCTTACTGGTTTTGCCTCTTTACCTATCTGCTTCATAAATAACTTTTCTGTATTAACTTCACCCTCGTTATCCAATTTTAAAACTCCAGCCTTTACCATTTGGTCTGCCTTTCCTCCTGGTTCTGGTTTAGATTTTAATTGAGGCATCTCTTTTCTTGGTATTCCCTTATTATCTCCACAAAATAAATTTGTTCCTGGAACACTTACCTTACATAAATCCACATCTTTATCGTTATGAACTAAATCTTGAACTGCTGCTATTATATGTCTTTCTCTTGCTGGGTCTGTTCCTAATGCATCATCTTTGGATTTGGGGCCCTTTGTAGTTCCACCTTTTTGACTTGGTGAATCTGGATGTGGTGGTGCACCTATACCAGGCAATGGTTTTTTCTTAGGTTTATCTTTCTTTTCATCATCACCCGCTACATTTGGAGCCGAACCGTGTTTTTCGATATATGCTTGTTGGGCTTTATCACTCAAATCATCCCACCAACTTTCTTTTAATAAATCTTTTAATTTAATCATTTCTTTTTTACCCTAATCATCCAATTAATACTTTTTCCGGAATATCCTTTATCCTTGAGTTGCTTATATACATCCTTATATCTAACTTTCTCTTCCGAAGATAAAGATGAATAGTTAATTTTTGTCATTGGACTTTGAACTATAAAGTTCCTTTTTTTATTATTAACATCTTGATAAATTAATGTATCTCCACTTTTATATCGGCCAAGTCTTTCTTTACTATCAAAAATTACCGTTAAATTTTTTGGTAAAATAGTATAAGAACTATAATAAACTATTCGTTCATATAATAAACTTTTTAATTTAATCATATTTACCACCTGTATAAAGAACCAGCGGCCACATTATGATTTCCTAATGTGGATAGTCCTTCGGTTTCAAATTCAAATTTATAAGGTAATACTTTAACGGGTAGGTTATATCCCAGTGAGATTGCAACCATAAATCTAGTATTCCCAGCAAATAAATATAAGTTTTCTTTAGAATCCTTCACCACAAAGGGAATTGCAAACTTATCAGGAGGTGTACCAGTCATTCCTCGTAATACACTTTGCCAGGGTTTATTATATTCATCTCCCAATTCTTTCATTCTCATAATTCTTTTTCGTGCATCCTTGATGGATAATAATTCTGGTACATCTGAATTTTGTAAACTCATCAATTCTTTGTGTGATAAAAATTCTATTCTATCTGGTAATTGCATTAAACTCAATAAGTCATCTTTATCTTTACCTAGTTTTGGCATCACCTTTCTCGTATATTTATTTCCAAAATATTCTTGTGTTTCATCTTTCAATTCATCTTCTGTATTTGGTCTAATATACTTATACGGTTTTAATTTAATCATCACATATCTCTTTACTTGCATAATCACTCAATACGTTTGGTAAAAATGCATGGATTAAAAGTGCACCACTTATTTTAAGTGCTCTCCTTAAATGTGTGAAATATCCTACATTTTGTTCTTCTAAATGTTTAACCAACAAATTTCTCCGTTATATCTTCCATCTCGTGATAATTTAATCCCCAACTTATACTTGTTGGAAATTTACCACTTAGCTCTATTTCGTTTTTTAATAACTTCAAATAATTTACACCATCCTCAATATTAAAATCAAATAAAAATGAATCATAATTATACAATACCAATTTACTTTTATAATCTTTAATAGTATTAAATAAAGTACTCAACATTTTCATATTAGTTTCTGTTTCTAAACTCTGTATGAAATAGTTAAATAATTTATTTTTATTCATATCAGATACATTCTGACTAAATATTCTTCTACTATAAATATTAGTATCTATATATTTATCTTTTTTATACGACTTCCACAACTCATCAATAAAATCTTGTACTTTACCAAAAAATGGATTCATTTGAACCACTTCTATTGGAATATGACCATATAAATACTGAAAAGACCTTCTTTTAGATTCTTGGTAATCACATCCATAAAATTTAGACATATGTTCATGAACTGAACCATCAGGAAATTTATAATTTACAACTTCTCCTATTAATCGTAAGTGATATGCATCATAATCAAATTCTACTAACTTTCCTCCAGTTCCAAACCTACTCGTATAAGCTTTTCGAGTTTCATCTTCTTTATTTAATGCTGCATAATTTACTCCACCGAAACGATTTGATGGTCTACCCGTTGCAGTAAATGGGTTGTATTGTGTATATACTAAATCACTTTCTTTATATAATCCAACATTTTCTATATTGAATAATGCATCTGAAATTTCATTATAGTCTTCATTCTCTAAAGAGTAATCTAAATTTATACTCGTTGAAATATTTTCTAAAAATTCAATTTGTTTCATTAAAGGAATTACAGAATTTAAATCTTCGGTATGGTAAAATTTACTATTATAAAACTGTCGTGTATTATTTTCTAAATCATATAAATCAATCTCTTTATTATATTTCAAATAATATAAAGTATTTATATCCACCATATTATTAAAATCTATAATATGTTTTAATGATTTTACATCCCAAACATATTTTTTGTTATCTGTTTTTAATAATTCAAGATATTTTTTATCTAAATTTTTACAATCATTGTGGTTAAAGGGCAAAACATAGTCGTCTTCCATCTTCACATATAAGAATGATATATCATTATTATGTGGATGTTTTATAGAATCTGTTAAAAAATAAAATATTGAGGGGATTGTAGATTTATAAAGTTCTAAAAACTTTTTAAATTCTAATTCATTCTCAACTATTTTCACTTGAGTAACCAATTTTTAGTTTTACAAAGTTTACTATATCTTCTGCTATATTTGTCTTGGTAAATTTATCCATTCCTTCAAAACCTGGTGATGAGTTAACCTCACAAATACTGTAACTTCCATTATTAAATAATAAATCAACACCTGCTATATCTAAATGTAATAGTCTTGCTGATTCACCACCCAACCATTCTATCTCGTCTGTTATCTGATATGGAATCCCTTCACCACCTCTTGTGATATTAGCTCTGAAATCACCATCTACTGATTGTCTCATCATACAACCAATAACTTTTTTATTAAGAACAAATACTCTAATATCTTTTCCCCACGAATCTTTTATAAACTCTTGAACTATAATATTATAACTCTTTTTAGTTATCTCTGCCATTTTAACCAATTGTTCTAACTGTTTTTTATTTTCTGCCAAAAATACACCTGCACCAAAAGAACCACTAAGAGTTTTTATAATAACAGGAAAGTTTATGTTTGTTTCTACCCATTCTAAATTAATTGGATGTTTTACCAATAGAGTTTTTGGAACAGGTAATTTTGATTCACCTAAAATCTGTTGTGTGTATAACTTGTCTTTAACATTATCAATAGCATCACTACCATTAATCAATACTACACCTAATCGTTCTAAATGTCGAATAATTGCCTTAATAAAATAAGTTGTTCCACTACCAGTTCTTGGCATAACAAAATCAGGTAATTGTCTTGTTCTACCTGCAACCAATATAGATTTTCTATCATCTCTATCAACAAAAATATCTATATCATCAGGATGCACCACACGTACCTTAATACCTTGTTTCTCAAATTCTTCTATAAGTTTTTGAGTTTCATAAGATTCACTTATTTTATTTTTATATAATATCCAACCATTCATTTCCAATATTCATCACTCCATATTTTAACAGTTTCGGGATAAATGTCATACATCATTTCTTTTAAACATTTAGCATATTGTTGTATTTCCCATTGTGCAGTTGTTTCATCTCGTAATTCAATAAAATTCATAATAGCCTGAAATGATGCAGTCCAATAAACTTCGGTGTATTGTGATAATGGTAATACCACTCTGGCTTGTTCTTTAGCCATACCTGCATCTACCATTGTTTCATAAACTCTTTCAACATCTAACAAATATCTTTCATATATATGACTCATTCTCTTTTGTTGTAAATCATCTAACTCACCTTCTGATGCTTGTTTATTGTCTTCTGATTGTTTTCTCCAAACTTCTGGAATATAATAATCTGACACGGGAGTGTATCTACCACTAATCTCGTTCCAAGCATGGTCTTTGGTGGATGAATTGGATGTGGTTTCTATCCCAACGACATGCTTATATGCTTGTCTCATTACAAATTCGGGTGCCTTGATAATCAGCATAACGTGTTGATGTCTAAATGGACTAAAATGTTTATTTTTGATTAAGAACTTAGACAACTTCCTATCTTTCTCTTCAAAGGTGTTACTCCTATCTCCAAATGACACACGAGCTGCATTAACAGGTGTTAAGTCATCGCCTAACTTATCTACAACCTCAATATAACCTTTATCTAAAACCTTAATTTTCATTCTGTTTTCTCCTTTTCCATACTTCTTTCATTGCTATGGATGATTTTTTTGAAAGTAATTTCTTGGTTTCTTCTGTATGTTTGTGTCCCCAAGATTTACGAATATCTTTACCTTTATTCTCTTCCCAATACTTTTTTACAGAATCTCTAATTTTCTGTTTATGTTCTTCTGATTTTTTTACACCTTTTTTTGCCATACTATGATTCTTTCTAATTTGTTCTTTATTTGGATTATCAGTAAACATATCTCCACCAGTTCCACCTTCTGTAATATTGTAATAAGGATTGAGTTTTTTTATCCAATATATCTCTTTTTCATCAATGTCTTTTTTATTATCAGCAGTGTCTATCGTTTCTCTTATAAAATTATCTCTACCATATCTATCAATTGCCTGTTTTATCAACTTTCCACTTCCAAGATAATCCCTACCATTTTCTTTATGCTGTCCTATATAGGTTTTTTTATTAACTCTATTTGTTGTTTTATATATGATATACATTTTGTTCTCCATTTTACCATTGTCCTATCATATATAAGTATTACCATTGACCTAAAAAAGACTGATTTATTTGATTTTTATTTGCCGCATTGTCGCATAACGAACTCTGGTGCTTTGAGATGGAACTGAACCACCATATGTCGAAATGGTGAGAAGTGTTTATGTTTTGCCAAATATCGCACTAATGCCCTATCTGACTTATCATATACTTCTTTTCTTTTACCGAAAGATACGCGTGCCGAGTTTACTACCGTTAAGTCTGAACCTAACGAATCTATAACCTCAACAAAGCCCTTATTGAGCACTTGTTTTTTCATTTTATAACCTTTAATTACTAATAAGTATCAAATTAATTTGTGTTAATTTATTTTTTTTCAGTCCTTTTA
>Ga0257115_1001261_pt1 | contig 17455 bp, 15 predicted proteins | sample SI112_100mmetaG_FD_194465 | JGI IMG/M metagenome (GOLD analysis project Ga0257115, IMG submission 194465) | Marine microbial communities from Saanich Inlet, British Columbia, Canada - SI112_100m | ecosystem: Environmental > Aquatic > Marine > Inlet | place: Canada: British Columbia | collected...
GATTATAAGAAGATTATCAGAAGATTACGCAAAGAGAGCGAAAGTATTAAGTTTAAAGTTTGAAGATGCCTACAATATATATGCTAAAAGATGTGAACTACGAGATGATGATAACCTGCTTCATCAATTCACATGTGCTAACTTAGGGAGATTACCTACCACTACTACAGCAGGTAGGTCAGATGAATATATAATTACTACTGGTCCAGATGATTGTGAAGATGGAGTGTGTAAACTATGAAGGACAAGGAAGAAGAAAGACATCCACCTCGCCCACCAATGTCACCGTTTAGTATGAATTACCTCTGTCATATTGTTTAGACTGTGCTTGAAATCTAGCTAATTCTTCATCACTAAACTTATTATTAAGAGTAGCTAAGTAATCTTCTCTTCCCGGAGTAGGTTCTATAGTTTCTTCTTCATCTTCAGTAAAATAATCATAAGCTTTCTTTCCTCCATAAGCAGCAAGACTAGCAGCCATTATATGAGGACTTCGTCTGAGTAACATGCCAGCTCCTTTAGCTATATTAATACCAGTAGAAGGTCTGACATTTTGCTTAACTCCTAGTAAAGCATTTAAATATTGATTCATTATATCTCCTAGTTAAATCTCTGTCCGATACGATTGCCTATCGGTCTACCCCATATACCTATAGCTTCTTGTACACCAGCAGGTGTATTCCAATGCTCATCTTCAAAGTCAGCACTCCAGTAGTTACCATCATCAGTACCTTCTACAGAAAAACCTTGATACCATCCCGGTTTTTCACTAACTTTAACTTTAGGTATTTTTACATCAGGAGGAGAGTCATCACGAATACCTATGTCTGGATTTGTATTGTCTAAATCAATACCTTTGTCTGGTGCAATAGGTATAAGAGAACCATTTATATCTCTATCCCCTGTAAATTGATTAGCAGCACTTCCAACTCTTTGTATAGCAGGTAAGACATTAGCAGGTTTAATTACAGTTTCTGTTTGAATCTTAGGTGGTGATACAGGAGCAAACTCTTGCTTCTTAACAGGTGTTTTATCTTTTATCCTGCTTTCTACGCTACTTAGTTTAGCTAGCTTAGTTTCAGGAGATACAGCCATCATACCTTTAGGTACAGTAGTAGCTACAGCACTAGTCTGAGCAGCTCTGTTAGCTAATTGACTAGCTATCATAGCCTCATAAGCAGCAGCACTACCGTTCTCAAACAAGTCAGCTTGAGTAGCAGCAGCCATAATATTATCGTCTGCCATGCGTTGTTTATCTCTAGTTAATTTGTTAGCGTCAGCAGTTACTCTAACACTATTAGCAAGCTTAGAAGCATTAGCAGCTTCAGCAGCTAAAGCAGAAGAAACTGTTTGATTTCTAGTTGCAGCCGTCATTAGAGAACCATCAGTTGCTCTTGTGCCTGTTAAGTCTATACCTGAAGCAGCTACTGGAACTTCAACATCAGGTGGCTCTGGCATTGCTAATAACTGTTCTCTTCGAGTCATTAATCTTTCAACTTGAGCATCAATAGCTGCTTCTTCAACTATTGATAAATCATAAGCACCTGTTACTAGTGCTTCATCAAGTTCATTTATTTCTGCCTCAACTTTCCTAAGCTCTGCTGACTTAGCTGCTACAGGTGTAGTTTCAAATGGTAAGTCAGGGTCATTAAAACGAGGAGTTCTATTATCTAATACAGAATCTCCAGTAGCTGCTTCTAAAGCACGCAATTGTTCCGGCTCTAAATATCCAGCCATTCCTTCAAAGTCACCGCCTCTAGCTTCAGCTTCTTTTAACATCTGATAGTATGCTATATCATCAGAAGTTACTCTAATAGGAGTACCAGTTTCAGAAGCAATCTTAGCAGCATCAGCTAAAGCAGGAGAAACTTCTTGATTTCTAGTAGCTCTCATCATACCTTCGGTATTTAGATTAGCTACCGAAGGTTGTACACTAGGAGCAGCAGCTTCAATGTCATCTATTAAAGGAGCAACTTCTGCTGCGTCTATCTTAGGTTTAACAACACTTGACTCAGGTACATAAGCACCTAAAGCTTCATCCCATACAAACTTACCTTTATACTTTTCAGTTCGTTTTAACTCTTCTGCTACTTTTAAATCAGCAGCAGCTCTGGCAGCAAGCTCACCCTCCATAACTGTACCTTTAGCTGTCTCTGCCATCTTGGCAGTAGCTATACTTCTCTTAGCTGCTTGTTTAGATATTGTAGTTAGTAAGGCTTTAACTGCAAAAGCATCTAGAGCTACACTTACAGGCTGTTCAGCAAAAGAATCAGCAGCTTGCTCTAAACTTCCATACTTATCAGCATAGTAATCATTAATAGCATTAGCATATACTTTATTAGTTGCCCAGTCTTCAGGTAAGTACGCCTCCCAATCATCAGGTAACGCCTTCTGTGCGTAACCAGCTAGCACTCTTAGTACAGCTTCTCCAGTATCTATAGGTCTAGCTACTGCTTGAGCTATATATCCTAGTTCTGTTAAAGCATCTGAGCCTATGTTACTACCTGCGGTAAACAATGTACTAAAGAATCCAGCACCTTCATCTCTTAAGTTAGGGTTGAATCTACCTTCTGCTTTTTTTAATTTTTCTTCTGTTATTAAAGGATTACCTCTTGCCATAATTATCTCCTGTTATTTTTCTGGGTCGCCATATTGAGGGAATCCAAAGAAACCCGTAAATACTCTTTCAATTCTTTCTTCCCAATCTAAGTCTTCATCTAGTACAGACTTACCTACAATTGGTATTGTTTTACCTAGTATCCATTTAGCATAGTGATTAGTACCATCTTCATCTACTAGTCTTGGACCAAGTGGCATACCTTGTTTAACTGAGAACCATTGTTTATTAAACATAAGTTCTAATGTTGTCTTAGGTATAACACTTGTCTTGTTCATAAAAGTGTGCATGGGATGCTGCGCCCAATGTATAGGCTCTGCAATCTGTTTAGATATAACCATGCTTTCACCACCACCTAAGTCTAATTTACCACTATTCTCACCACTCCAAAAATCCCACCAACCTTCTATTGTAGGTTCTTCATCACTAAACAATGAGGTTATTGTCCACCATAAAGCTGAAGTATATATACCTGCTTTAATACTATATTGAGCATAAGCGTTCCATGCTTTAACTGCTGCTTTAGCTTCTGGACTTTCCCAATTACCTTTATGAGTCATTTGAAAAAACTTAGCTTTACCTGCTGTAGGTAATCCAGTCATTGTTTTATACACAATCCTAATATTAGATACAGTCCAGTCAGGAGCAAACAAGCCTAAATTTAACCACCTTCTTTTATTAACAGGTATTAATTGTGCTGCTCTATTTGCTACCTTGCTTCTTAATCTGTCAGGATTTTCAGCTGCGTACTTATACAATCTAGTAGCAAAGTTATTCCAATCTAAAGAACCAAAAGCATCGTTAGCAAATTCAGAAGCTTTTTGTCCAGCAAGTTTAGCATCTACACCTTGGTCTAAGTACTTTTCTTTCTGTTTTAAATAAACAGCTAGTTTAAACCTATCGTGCATATATTCCCATGTGACAGTATCTATCATGTCAAAAGCTTTACCCATCTTTTCACCACCTTTACCAAAGTGATGTTTAACAGAATCTAATTGAGCTTTACCGGGATTACTTAGCTCTTGTTTTTTAATATTAACAATTTGTAATCCATCTAAAATAGCTTCTTTAGCTAATTCTACAAACTTAGTTTGACCTAGTTGCATATCAGTCCATGATATATTTCTTGAACCTTCTCTTGCATTTTGCTTGGTAATTGTATCCTTACCTACTTTAAATGTTCCTTTTAAAGCACCAGTTATTCCCATAGAATAAACACCAGACATAAATAAAGCTTGAGCGTGAAACAAAGAACCAAATACAAACACACGCTTAAGTGCGTTGTTAAGAGAAAGCACCTTTTCACTCATTTCTCCTATGTTTCCTCTATGTCTTATAGCAAAGAAATCATCTAGTACATGGTGTACATTGTTATGAGCTACATATCCTTTTAAAGCAGGATGTTCAAAGGTTCTATAATGCGTCATTTCTTGGTCGCTTAACTTACCACCTTTTTTAAGTAGTTCAAAGTCTGTTGCTTTTAATAAAGCAGGTAAAGAAACATCAGCTCTATTAGCAGGAAAACCTAAGTCTAATTTCTCCATTGAGTTTAAAGCATTTCTACCTATAATCGCTCTAGACATACCTTGAACATATACATTGATAGCTTCTTTCTCACTAAGTAATTCTAATCCTTTTGTAAGCTTGGGATTTTCTTCTATCATTTTTCTTAGCTCAGCAAGAGTAGCGTTTATCTTTCTTTTAGTAGCACTACCATCATTAAGCTTACCTAGTATGATAGTTAAATCATCATCAGTTAGCCTACCCATGTTGCGAAATAAATGAGGGAAGTAATTACTTAAGAAAGCTCCTCTTGTGCTTTCATCCATACCTTCCATACCCATTTTTAAAATACCATTCTTATCTTTAATAAGTTTAGATTCAACTGCTGCATCACCTATCGTATTAAGTAACTTTACTATGTCTTTCTGCGTATCTCGCATAGCTTGAGTCATGTTAATACTTGCTGACTTCACACCTTCAATGCTATTAATAATAGTTTGTACTTCTTCTTTCTTAAAAGTATCTAATTTGTCTATTATTAATTGAGCTTCAAACTCCCATAATTTAGCTGTTGCTGAATCTACTTCTAAACCTTTAGCTACCTGAGCTTTTATTCTCATAGTGGCAGGATTTAAACCTTTACCTCGAAGTAACTTGTATCCTTTAGGTCCAAGAGCTACGCCTAGTCCAGCAGCTAAAGCAGTTCGGTAAGGCTCTCCTTTTACATCCCCATATAAGTCTTCTTCATTACCTGTATATAGAAAACCTGCTGCTGCTGCTCCAGTTGCTATTCCTAATTTCTTTTTAGGGTTTGCTTCTAACCAGTCCATACCTCTAGTAACAGCACTTGGAGTTTGATTTATTTCTATATCGTCAGGTGCTGTTCTATTCATCTTAAGTTCATCTACAACATTCTGTACATCTCTATCACTAGCGGACATGCTTTCTTCTTGAATATTATTGTAGGCTTTATCTAATTCTTCCTGTGCCATTCTATTAGCTTCATTTTCTTTTATACTAATAGCCTCATCAGCAGTCTTTGCTTCAGGCTCTGGCATTAATCTTTGTTTAACTTTAGCTAATTCAGCAGCCATTAAATAACTTCTGTAACTATTTTCATCTCTCATAAACAAATGCTGTCTAGGAGTTATATCTTTAAAAGATTCTCCTAATGTTTTTTCATAGTTCTTGTAAAAAGATTTGAACTCATTGCTTATTTTTCCTTCTTGCCAAACTATATGACTAACATTTTTATGTACTATAGACTGTACAGCTAAGTCATCTTTAACATTAGGTAGTCCTAAATCTTTAGCTTGCTTTAAAGTAACAACTTGATATTCTTTTCCGTTCTGTAGCTCAGGAAACAATCTTTCATTATGTTCTTTATATATTTGATGAGCAGCTTTCTTAACTTTCTTTATCTCTTCAGCAGGGTACAACGCATCTACCGCTTCAGAAGCAAACTCTTTAGTAGCAGGTTTAACAGGAGTTTCTTTCTGTGCTTCTTGAACCATTGACTTGTAATCAATTCTATCCCCACCAGCTAGTCCTCTTTTTAATTGAAACTCTTGTGCTTGCTTAGCTTTTAAATCTTTACTAGTCCTACCAATTACACCTAGTCCCATTAAGATACCAAAGCCAGCACCAAAAGCTGCGCCTGCTTTAACTTGTTTACTTTTAACAGTACCTTGATTTAACTTACTATAAGCTGCTTCATAACTTGCTCCTACAGCCGAACCGCCAGCAACTCCTGTACCTACTTTAGCTAATCCTCTAAGCGCAGCAGGTTGTATATTGTTTAATTTGTTAAGACTACGAGCTACTAAAGAAGTAGTTTGAGCTGCTCCTGAGCCACCTCCTGTAAGAGGAGAAGCTAACAAAGCAAGTAGAGTTAAAGGTAAATCTTTAATAATCTCTGCTGTAAATACACCACCTACATAAGAAGGGTTTTCTTTAAATAGTTCTATTAAAGCACCTAATGCTGCTTCATCTTCAGTATTAACACCCCATCTTTTGTTAAAACTTTGTCCTTTCTTATCTATAGGAGCGTCTAAATCACCCCCTTGCGTGTTATAGACATGCGTTAAATCTCTAGTTAAAAGAGTATTTCTTCTAACCATTTCTTTTAAATCTTCATCTTCAATCTTAGTTAATTTTCTATGTTTAGATATTTCTTTGTACTGTGATATAGCTTTATCTAGCTCATTCTTACCGAATTGTATACCGTTTCTTTGTATGTACCATTTTCTTTGGTTATTGTCACTAGTAGCTTTACTTAACATTAACCCAGAAAGACCTGATGAAAACCAAGAGCCTACACTATCATGTCCACTAATAAAACCACCTTTAAATCCTGTTTGTTGCTCAGGATAATTAAGAGCCATTTCAGCTTCAAATTGTGCTTCTCTTTCTGCTACTGTTTGATAAGCCATTATTCTTTAATAAGGTATACTTGCAAATAAATCTTCATTGTTATCTAAGTCTGAAGCATAAGTAGTAGAGCTTTCTATTTTACTTCTGTTTTTCTTATAGTAAGCTACAGGGTTTGATATAAACTTGTCTAGCTCTTCAGGAGATTGCGATAAAAACCATTGTAAAGCTGATGACTCTAAACCAGTAATTTCTCCACTACCAAAAGCTGGTCCTGCTATCCATTCAGAAACAGCATCTTCAGCATTTTCTCTAGCTAGTTTATCTTGAGGCATAAAAGACTCTATGCCTATATTAAATAAACTTTGTTTAACATCTTGTAACTTTTGTTTTATTTCGTTTGTAGCTTTATTTTCTTTATAAGCTTTTGTAAAGTTACTGTCATTAGCATTTATTTTATCTTCTGCATATTTAGGCGCAGCTGTAGAAGTAGTACCAGTATCAGTTAAATCAGGTAAGTCAATGTTAGAAGCAGTAGTACTATTGTCAGAACCTTGATAAGATAAACCTGCTTGTTCTTGAACGCCTTGTCTTACATAGGCTTCTTCTCTAGCACTTACATATTCTTTCAAGCCTGTAAGATAAATACTTCCACCTTTACCATACTTTTTATTAATTAACTTAATGGCATCTAATTGTGTATTTATATCTTTAGATTTAAACTCAATACCTTCATTTATTAAAAAAGCCTGTACTGCTGCTCGTTTACCATTGACACTTACATCAGTTTCAAACTTTCTTTTTATTGCCGGTCCAAAAAGAAGAGCAGCTCTTTCAAGCTTTGTAGTTTCTACATTCATCTCTGTATTCTGAATAGCAGCTTCAGCTTCAGCACCATTTAATATTTGTTGTTGTAACTTTTCAGCAGCTTCAGGATTAACTTGTCTGACTCTATCTATAGCTTCTTTTCTTCCTTGAGGAGTTGTCAAATCAGAACTGTTGTATATTTCCATTAGTAAATCTTCTTCGTCTTGAAACCCCATTAGCTTACCTAAGCCTTGAAACATTCCTTGAGTACCAGACTGCGCTCCTATCATAAAAGCATTGGTATCACCAAACCCTGAAGCTTGCTCCATTGGCGGTAAATTTACATAACTTTCATCAAACATTCCCATCTTTTGTCTCCTTAAATGTAGCTATTATCTGCGCTTTTATTAAACATTGGACCTGCTACCATTTTATCTTCACCTGCTGCTCTTTGAATATTAGCTTGTCTTTGTTTAAAAGACTCAAAACTTCTAAAAGCATTACCTATTCCATTGTACCTTCCCATTGTTCCTTTAGCTGCTGCTCTGGCTGCTCCAGATAAGTACTGAGAACCTAACATAGCAGCAGGGCGTAACATTCCTCCAGTTTCCACACCTAATTGAGCATAAGCTAAAGGTTGTTGTCCTAATACAGTAGCGTTAGATACATCTTCTGATATCCTACCTCTGTATCTATCTATCATATCCTGTACTCTATCACTAGCTGATTGTCTAACTTGTAGATTAGTAGTACCTTGAGATTCTCTTAGTCCTTGCATCTGACCCATACCACCAGTAGAACCTAGCATACCTCTAGCTATTAACTGAGCATCTAAAGCCTCTCTATCTGCCTCTTGTCCCGGAGCAAGTAAAGCCATTTGCTGGTCATAGTATCTATTTTCTGCTGTTAAAGGGTCAGCTTCAATACCAGATAAATAACCTCTATTAGCATTAGCTGAATTAAGCATTGCATCTTGTTGTGCTTGAAATTTCTCAGATAAACCTAATCCTATAGCTTTACCTTCATTATCAAACTTAACACCACCAAGTGAGCCTGCCACATTGTAAGGCATTGATTGGTCTAAAGCATATTTAGCTGCTGCTGCTTGACCTGCTGTATTTTGGTCTGCTGCTTTTTGAGCGCCTTTAGCTTGGATTGCGCTTCCTATTGCTCCTGCTATTAAACTTAATGCTGACATTCTATTCTCCTATGCTGTGCGTTTCCACATATACACTACGATATATGGTTGTAAGTTGTTATGTGCGCCACCACCACCTGTAGCTGTTGTAGTATTCACTACTGCTGTTGAACTACCAGACTTTGTATTAACATCTGGAACACTTGCCCCTGCATCATTATCATTATTACCAGACATAGTGTGCGTGTGTGATGGTATTTCACTTGTACTTAATGTATGTGTTTCAGCACCACCAGTTGCACCAAGAGTATCAAATGTACCGCTTCCTGCTTTACCTACTAAAACTCTACCTTCACCAAAAGCTACCCAAGTTCCCATACCTAACAAACTAGCAGGGTTTGTAGCAACTGCTATATTAGTATAAATAGAACCTACTGGATATACAATTGCATTAATTGCTGCTGCATCTAAAGCTGCAACTGCTGTGGTAACAAAAGCTGTACTTGCTGCTTGTGTTGTATTCGTTCCTTGTGAAGCAGTAGGTATAGTTGGTACTCCTGTAACTGTTAAAGTACCTGCTACTGTGCCATTGTTAATAGCAAAATCTTCTCCACTATTACCGTTAGTGTCAGCTTTAGAATTAACTGCTGTTCTTACTGTTGTAAATTCAGTATTAAAATCAGAGCCAGATATAACTTTCGCAGCATCACTATCTGAGAGAGCATCTTTTCCTGACCAATTGACTGCTAAAGTATAATTACTCATCGTATTTTTCCTTGTAAAGATATAATTGACAAATCTTGAATAGAAGCATCAAAACCATTAGACACAATATTCATGTTTATTTTTAATGTTTTAGCTCTGCCTGTTAATGGAGTCTTATATTCTTGCAATCCATAAATAGGTGTATATTTAACATCACCATATAAAGAAGAAGCTGCTCCATATAAAGCAGTAGTGCTAGTAGCAGCAGGATTTAAAGATATTTCAGTTGTACTAGACGAACTCATACTATAATCTTTATACCATCTAACTCCTAATGTAGCTCCTGAGCCACCTTCTAGTACTAGTATTAGTCTTTTTAAAATAGCTGAAACTACTGCGTCACCCATAGGTATCCATATGGAACTAACATCAGCGGAGATAGGAGAATTAGTATAACTAGCTGCTGAGCTAACCCAAGCCAAATCCGTATCAAAGTATCCTTCATAACCTGCTATGCCTCCATCTTTCTGTCCTACCAATAATCCAGAGTATAATTCTGTTTGTATCATACTAGCTGGTTCCCTGTCGCTATTAAAACTCCATGTTGTTATTCTAGGAGCATTATTAGGAGTCATATGTTTAAAATCAAAAGCATAAGTAATATTCTTTTCAGTAAAAGTAAGTATATATACACCTTCGTCTTCTAAATACACAGACTTAACAGCAGTGCTTTGTCCTATGTTTCTTATTAAAGTATCTTTTATATTAACACTATAGTCAGTTAAAGGTACTTTGTCTTTTTCTGTAGTACGATTAAGTGAGCGTAATCCTGTAGCTGAAAGAAATACTAAATCATCTCCTACTGCTTGTACTGAATCTCTATTAACTAAACCTACACCACTAATAACTTCATTTAATGACATATTAGTTACATCATCAGGATTATCATATATAGCTATGTTGTTTTTACCAAAGATAACTAATTGTCCAAAGAAAGGAGCAATGTTTATTATCTCGTCATTATCCCAAACTTTCTTTAAGTCTAATAATCCTGAACCTGAACCTGTATAATCATCTCCATCTAATAAAACAGAGTAATACATTACAGCTTTTTCTTCTGTTACGCCTCCTACAAACATTCTACCATAAAAACCCATACCACAGCTAGGGTCAAATGTAGTTAAACCAGAAGGTTTAGTACTATTGTTAAAAGCTGCCCATTTAGAACCAGAACCTAAAGCACCATCATATCTTTGAGGTACTATACCCGAATGAAAACAATGTAGTCTTTCGTTAAAGTTAATAAATTGCCAATCTCCTGTGCTACTGCCAACGGTATGCTTAACATCAGCACCGCTACTAGGAAAAGCAGCATTAGGAGCTGTAAAATCAATTGTGTAAATACTAGTGCCATGACTAGCAAATATTTTATTAGTTCCAGAATCATTATGCTCCACCATAGAACCTATAGCTGTGCCAGTAGGTACTACTTTTTGTTTTAAACCTTTTCTAAAAGATATTCTACCTGACTCTCTAAGCATTACATTATCAGCAGAAGTAAGAAAAGAAGGGTCTAGTACAGCAGGGTTATACTGAGTATTTAAACCGTTAACTCCTAAGTTAGTTAAAGACTGATATGCAAGTTGCTTAGCCATTAATACATATTCCCCATAAACCAATCAGACTCAAATTTAGTATTACCGCTATCCATCATAATAGCTTGACTGATAGCACTGCTTGCTTCAGTAGCAGCTATAGATGATTGTGTTCCTCCATCTTCGCCACGCTCTGATAAAGCTCTAGCATAAGCTCCTAGTATTAAAGGCTTTGTAGGTATCTTTACTGTAGTAGCAGCTAATGTTAAAACATCTTGATACTTAACCATATCAAAAGAAATAGTTTCTGCTTTACTAGGAGTAGGTGATAAATCTACTTTAAGATTATTAGAGCTATCTGCTCCATTAAAGCCGTAGTAATGAGGCTCGCCTGTAGAAGCTGTAGGGTATCTTTCTCTATTAAGGTAAGCTCTGCTTACTTGTACTAGCTCATTACCTGTAGCGTTATTAACTACATCTAGTATTTTAAACTCTTGTCCAGAACTTAAGTTATAGTTTTTAGTACTGGCTACTGTAGTTATATCTACAGTTTCTCTAAGTATTTGCCAATCATGGTAAGACTCTATACTTCTTTTAGAGTCATTAACTAAAGCACCTATAACCTTATAGTAATCAGATACTGTAGTGCTATCATTAATAGCTCCACTCCAATCAGAAGTAATAGGAGTTTCTCTTAACCTTATTAGCACTTCGTTTATTACTTCTCTAAATGTCATTTATTTCCCCTTAGCTAATTGCGCACCGAAGTAGAACTCTATTATCATCGTTGCCCATTGGAATACTTCATCAAACTTTAATACAGCACCTGCTTGTACAGTTACATAATCTATTGTATCAGGCGTTAGCTGTAAACCTAGTAAACTAGCTCCTTCAATTACAGTAGGTATTACTGTAGGTACATTAAAAAATACAGGAGCTATCTGTGTAAAGATTATTAAAGCTAGTATAACTAGAATAATAATTCTTCTATTCATAGCAGCTACTGGACTTTCTTTATCTGCTCTATCTCTAGCCATATTAATAGAATCATTACGGACTTGTAGTGATTGTATCATTAGCTTCTGTTGTTCTTGTGCTGCTTGGCTTTTTAAAGCAAACAACTTAGCAACAAAGCCTAAAGCTATTGGTGCTATATTAGTTAAAAATCCTATCATGCTACTAACCTCAATAAATTAAACATTCCTACTTCAGAAGCTATAAAGTAAGCAAACCCACCATATATAAAGTATCTAATTTGATTCAATATGTTAAATATCTTTTGTATTTTAGCGTTAGTATCATCAATCTTACTAAAGAGCTTAGCTATCTGTGAAGAATGCTTATCTAATTGCAGCTGTACTCTTTTATCTTCCATTACCATTTACTCTTATTTGCCCAGTAAGCAGCACTCATTGGACCTTTAGCTATATTTTTAGCATGTCTAGCTTTAAAAGACTTACGCCTAGCTTTCTGTGCTGCTGTAGTAGGATTCTTACCAGCTCCAGATACTCCTTGCTGTCCATATCTAATAGTTTTTACCTTTCCGCCTGACTTAGCTACTACTACATGACTCTTAGTTTTATGGTTAGGAGTACGCTTAGGCTTGTTATACCCAGATACTCCTGCCTTTTTAAGCCTTGAATCAGCCATTACTTCTTTTTACCTTTCTTTTTTATTGGTGGGCGTCCTCTTGTTTTTCCGTATGTTCCTTTTCCTTGTGGCATATTAACTCCTTAGTTTGCTAGTGGGTTATCTAAGGCTCTTTGTAGCTTACTACTAAGCCTTTCTTCTAACTCTTTAATCTTTCTATCTGTATCAGAATAAAGAGCATCTCTTCTGGCATCAAATCTTTCACCAGCTACATCAATAGTCTCATCTATTTCATCTTGTGAGTTATTAACTTTGTCTTCTAATCGTTCCATTAAATTTTCTTGCCTAGCTAAGTCATCTTTTAAATCATTCTTTATAGACCTAGTGTAATCTTTAGCTTGTTCAACTGACTCACTTACACTTACTAAAGTTTCTTCTATAACAGCTATGTCTTGTTGTATACCAGTAATGTCAGGCGGTTGGTATTCCATAACAGTAGCTTTAAGAACTCTAAATTCATTGTATAATTCAAACCCTGCCCAAGCACCACCACCAATCATACTTAATAATGGTATAACAAGAAGCAATTTACTACCACCTACTTTAACTCCTTGATATTCTATCTCTGCCATTGTAAATCCATAAGTTTGTTATGTAGTATTTCATTAGCTAGTCCATTCCTTAAACCTCTTTGATTATCTGGTATGTCTTTGTCTAAATATATTCCTTTATCTTTATAAAACACACCATCAATAAGTAGTTGTGTATTATAAGTATTAAAGCCAGCATTAAAGTTTAAGAGTGCAAGTATTAAGCTTTGTAGTTTTTGCTGCTCTTCTAATGATGCAGCTTCTCCCATCTCTGTGGCAAGATTCTTTAACTTGTCGCTAATAATCTCACGCATCTTATCTTTCTTACTTGCTTTTTTAGCTACTTTTTTTAGTACTGGTTGCTCTACAACTTCAGCTTTTGTTTCTTCTGGCTCAGGCTCTTCAATACTTTCTTCCTGTTCCTCAACTGGCTCATCTTCTGTTGGCTCATCATCCTCAACCGATTCATTCTCTGGCTCTGGTTCAGGTTCATCAAGCTCCTCTTCAGTTGGTTCAGGTTCTAAAAACTCTTCTAGCTCTGCTTCTAATTCCTCTATTAATTCTTCTTGTGCCATCTCTTCAAACAATACTTCCATCTCTGGTACTGCTTCTTCTAATGTAGTAGAGATTAAAGTGTAATCATCTAATGCTTCTATCTCTATTATTTGGAAAACCTCTGGCTCTTCCAAGACGTATACCGATTCAACATCTTCCTCATCAACTTCCCAAACTTCTTGTACATTATCTTCAACATATTCTTCTATGTAAGCATCGTCCCAGCCATCACATCCGTAATCATACAAAGGGTCCAATGCACATTGTTGATTATACACATTGTCAGCATAGACTTGTGGATAGTATAAACAACTGATATGACTGTCTGGTATTACACTGCATACACTCTCTCCATTTGTTATTTCTACTGGGTCATCTTCTTGACTGTTCCAAAAGATTGCTCCACTTGTCGGATGATTATAGAACCATTGTTCATACTCACCCTGACTTAAATCTCCAACCACTGCTACTGTTACTGCGTGGTTATTTATTTGTACCTGCTCATAGTTTACATCTATGTTACCCATTGGGTATATTGTCAGGTCAAATGTATTACTTGTGTTTCTATCGTAATACTCTGATAAGTTTTCCCACATATATTTTTGAAATGTGGAGTCACCTTGTGTGTAAAACTTACCTATGCCTGTGTCTATTAAATCTGTGTTCCACGGCATTATGGTGTAATTAAATCTTACACCTGTAAATAAACTTAGGTCTTGTCCGTGACAACACAACCCATCATATATATAACCACTACCAGCGACATCAAGAGGGTCAAGAAACCCCACAACACCGTTACTAAACATAAAACTAGTGACATAACTATTTCCATAAAAAGGAAAAGTAAAGTCAAGAGGTACTTCCACCCAGCTATCATCTGCAATCTGATGCTCAATTATCTCAGGGTCAGATAACGAGGATAGCGAGAAGGATAACACCAATAATCCCACCAACCAATTTCTCAAGAAACACTCCTCTATTCATATTAGAAGCAGGTTGTTTCTTTGGAATTTTCTTAGGATTCAACCTCCATTCTGCTGTAGCTTCTTTACCAATTAACCCTTCACCTGTTACTGGATTATTTATCGGACAAGGAGTTCCAGCAAATTTCATACTGTCATACACACTTCTTGTTTGGCACATCAAAGCAACTGCTGCTACCTTCATACCCATATCATAGAGTACCTTTGCATTCTTAAGCCTCATACAGTTCTCATCTGTGTAAGCCTGTCCTGTGCTAATACCTAGTATCTGTGTCTGTACTGCTCCACTAACTCCTACCATACATAAGTCACTATTACTTGCGTTAATGCTCGGACTAATTGCACTAGGTGGGTTTGTCCTTATTGTACTCTTAGCATCTGTACTTGTAGTTACTGTGCTATTACTTGTACTGTTTGTAACAATAGGGTCAGCAGCCATAGCTGAGAACGACACTATCCAAAATGTTACAACTATAAAACCTGCAACTATATTGTTGCGTAATCTATCAGACATTAGTCAGCTACTAAACTCACAAATGCTGGGTCTACTTCATCTGTAGGGTTAGCAGTAAAGTGTGTACACATATCTATTTCTCTAGCTACTGTGTAAGTTCCACTATATTCTTTAAAGCTACCATCTTCATTGTAGGTAGCAGTCTTTCTAGTTTCAGTATGAGGTTTATTCTCATAAGCCATAACCCCAGCTAAATCTGTTAGTGCATTAATTGCTGTCTTGATTGTTTCGTGTTCACTATACAAAGCTGTAGCGTAAGTAGCTATGTTACTTGGCACAGCAGTACCACCTTTGGCTGCTCTTGACCAGTACCAATCTATAGCATCGTGTCTACTAGCTACTGCACTTTTAGCCTTGTCAAGCATATTAGCTTTAAGCGTAGCTACATCTCTAGCTGTTGAGGCATATGTACCTACGACCTCTGAGCCACTTGTGTTCACAGTAAAAGAACCATTCCAATAGTATCTGCTATCAGGAGTGACTTCTCTGTATGCCTTAATACCTAGTGAGGTAAGTGTTGTACTATCCTTAAAGATTGTTCTAGGATAAAGAACATCACTAATCTCCATAGATTTAGGTGTTTTAATTATTTGTCCGTTAAAGTACCACATATTCTCTCCTATCGAGCGTTACTATATTTAAAAGGTGTTTCTGCAAATGCTATGTAGATGTATGTTGCACCACTAGTGTTAAATGCTCCTTGATTGTATCGAGCTTTAAATCCATTTGATACAAAATCCAATGCTTGTGTTGCACCAGTTGTTTCTACATTAGTATCATCAGCCACTAATCTTGTATCTACATAATTGTAGGTATCTCTTTTATTGTCAAATATATACCATCTTTCACCAGAAGCACTTGACTGTTTAACTAAAAGGTAAGCAGGTCTAAACCCTGTGTACACAAATGTTCCGTCAGCATTACCATTACCAGTATATTTTCCAGCTTTAGAGTAGCCATCTTTATTTGCCCAACAATACATAATGTAGTCTTGACCTACTCCATCAGCAAAAGTATTAGTCATTGCACCATTTCCTAATGTAACAAGACTTGTAGTTGGCATTGTGTCGCTAAGATGTGTCGAGTAATAAGGTCCACCTTGCGCTCCAGTATTATCTAACTGCAAACTATGTTCTGCTGTTATGGCATTAGGTAAGAAAACTTGCCAAGATGCAGTTGTTAAACTCTTAATAAATATTGCATCAGGAACAACACCTAAATGATGAGGTACTTGCATTCCATCAGTACCGTTTCCAGTATATTTTATAATTGAAAACCCTGCATCAGTATTAACCGAACCTGTGTAAGATTGAGCAGTTCCTGAACCAGATGAGTTACCTGATACAGATGTTCCAGCTTTCCAGTTCCAACCTACATAATTAACACCAGTATCGTTTACAGCATCATTATTGCCAACAGTAAATCCATCTGCATCAAAAGAATTAAAAACATCACTAAGGCTTTCTTCAGCTTCTGTGCTGTTAGAGTGCAAAGTTTTATTTGTTCCTCTAACTGCATCAAACCAATTATGTTGATGTGCTGTTCCGTGATTTCTGTGTTTAAGCCAAGACAAATCTGGTTGAAAACCAACACCTGTAATTGCGTGAGATGCACTTGTACCACCCCATAACACAGTATTAAAATGCTCACTAGGTATAACAGCTACATCAGGTAAGTTAGATGTACATAATGCCATAAATCCAGCAGGTACATCATAATAGAAATCGGCTATATCATTATCATCTTGATTACCTTGTGCTGTCTTGTTACCAGCGAAACTTGAGTCTTGTCCGAAGTTCATAACAAGCTGCGACCCTTCAGTATCGCCACCATACTCATCACCACTTCCAATAAATATCCCAAAATTATCAGCCATCTGCGACGCTGTTGCAGTAAGCATAGGATTAGCACCTGTTGCTGGGTTGCCAGTTGTTCCTAATGATGAGTCATACCAATCTTCATCTCTCCCAAACCAAGCCTTACCTGTATCACAATCCCAAGCAAACTGGATAATTTCACCTACAGCAAAACTTCCTGATGCTAGTGTAACCCCAGAAGCTGCTTCATCATACCAGTAAAGTTCACTGCTTGCTCCTCTACTATATATCTTCCACATTTCAGCTTGTGGAGTCATACTCGTAGTAGAATAAGATTCGGTAGTCCAACCAAGCATTGGTCCGTAAGGGCTAGTACCCTTAACGAGAGCCTCAACATACCACTTACCAGAGGTAGGCATCATTGTCGTAACAACATATTCATTATGCTCAGGCTTAATGTGTAAATTTCCTTCTTTTAAAAAATTAGCTGAAGTTCCAGCGTCACCAGTCATTGCTGGGCCAAAAGAAATAGGATTAATCGTACAAAAGTTATTCGTAGGACTATCAAGCATCTGGTCTGAAGCTGCAATACCGTTTACTGCAAAATCATTATTGTTGCCTGATACATCGTTTCCTAAAGCAGAAGCATCTGCATAATCAAGATAAAAACC
>Ga0257115_1001275_pt1 | contig 17351 bp, 20 predicted proteins | sample SI112_100mmetaG_FD_194465 | JGI IMG/M metagenome (GOLD analysis project Ga0257115, IMG submission 194465) | Marine microbial communities from Saanich Inlet, British Columbia, Canada - SI112_100m | ecosystem: Environmental > Aquatic > Marine > Inlet | place: Canada: British Columbia | collected...
GAGATACTGCGCAAGGCGGCGGCTTTTTTCGCCCAGGCGGAGCTCGACCGCAAACCGAAGTAATGGTGGCCTTTATTGATCAATATCGTGATCAGTACGGTGTCGAGCCGATCTGCAAGGAGTTGCTGATTGCACCGTCCACCTACCATCGCCATAAAATACTTGAACAGCATCCAGAGCGGCGTAGTACGCGAACCAAGCGTGATGAGCAACTCGCGCTTGAGGTTCAGCGCGTCTGGGAAGAGAACCATCGTAACTACGGCGCGCGTAAAGTGTGGAAACAACTGAATCGAGAGTCGCTCCCAGCGGCTCGCTGCACGGTTGAGCGTTTAATGAAACAGTTAGGTATTGAAGGCGTTAGGCGTGGAAGGCGCTGTATCACAACGATACCGTCTGAGGCCGCTTACAAACCGCTCGATTTGGTTAATCGCGAGTTCTCAGCCCACCACCCTAACCAACTTTGGGTTGCCGATATTACTTATGTGGCGACTTGGTCGGGGTTTGTGTATGTCGCCTTTGTGATTGACGTTTTCTCCCGCTACATCGTCGGCTGGCGGGTGCTTAAGCATATGCAAACGGATTTAATTTTGGATGCACTCGAGCAAGCATTGTGGGCACGAGGCAAGCCGAAAGGTGTTATCCATCATAGCGATCGGGGCAGTCAGTATTTATCCATTCGTTACACAGATCGACTCACTGAGGCAGGCTTTAATGCCTCCGTTGGCAGCGTCGGTGACTCCTACGATAATGCACTGGCAGAGACCATCAATGGCCTATACAAGGCTGAAGTTATTCATAAAGACGGTCCTTGGCGTGGCCTCGACGACGTCGAGCGAGCGACATTAACCTGGGTGGAGTGGTTCAACAATCGCCGATTACTACGTCCCATTGGTGATGTGCCGCCTGCTGAATTTGAAATGATGTATCATCAACAAACTGAGTCAAGCAATGTCGCATGACTCAGATAAAACTGCCTCCGACAAACCCGGGGCGATTCAAAGATTGGATTCTCGAGTACCTTCTTTTGTGTCGAAATAGAATTGTGCTAATTTTATTGAATAAATTATATTCGCGCTATCGTCATTACATTTGCGATGTTCCGATTTTTGTATACGTCTTTTTTGAAACTTGATTAATAACTCATCCATATTTTTTTTGAACCAATGTGGGGTCTTCAAAAAAAGATATTTCATTTAATCCCACAAGTATCTTCTTTGTTTGTCTCCTAGACAGTTGCGTATTCCGGCCCAATCTGAACACCTATTCCGGTCCAAAATGAACACTGATTCCGGTTTAAAATGAACACCTGTTCTGGTTTTATTTGAACACTTTCCAGTGATTTCCAGAATCACTGTTCAAATTGCCAGAATAGCCGTTCACTTTGAGCCAGAATCGCCTCTAGTGCCTTGATATTAAATAGCTTTTGTTACCATGCGCCGCTTCTAAACAACGAAGTGAGCGGTCCATGGCGAGAGGTAAATTATCAATGCGATATATCAAAGAGATACTACGCCTCAGGTATGAGGCAAAACTGAGCCAGCGCGACATCTCGCGCAGCGTTAGGGTCAGTGTCGGATCTGTAAATCAGTATCTTGCGCGGGCGGCTGAAGCCGGGATCGGCTGGCCGTTGCCAGAAGATATGGACCAAAAAGCGCTCATCAAGGCGCTGTTTCCCGACCAACAAACCCCGCGCAAGTCTGGATTTGTTGTCCCTGAGTGGTCAACGGTGCAGATTGAACTTCGCCATAAAGGCGTCACCAAACAGCTACTCTGGGAAGAGTATTGCCAGGCACATCCACATAACGCCTACAGCTACTCCCAGTATTGCCATCACTATCAGGGTTGGCTAGCGCAGCAGCGACGGTCCATGCGCCAGGTGCACAAGGCAGGTGAAAAAACCTTTATTGATTACGCCGGACCGACGGTGCCGGTGATCAATCCAGACACGGGCGAGGTGAGACGCGCGGCGATCTTTATCGCGGTGCTGGGTGCTTCCAATTACTCGTTTGCCGAAGCCACCTGGAGCCAGACTTTGGGTGACTGGCTTGAATCTCATGTGCGTGCATTTGAGTTCTTTGGTGGCACCACGACGATTGTCATTCCAGACAACCTTAAGAGCGCCGTGACCAGGGCCTGCCGTTACGAGCCGGAGATGAATCGAACTTACAACACCCTCGCCGAGCACTACGGCGTGGCGATTATCCCGGCAAGACCGAGAAAACCGAAAGATAAATCAAAAGCAGAAAATGGTGTGTTGCTGGTAGAACGCTGGGTGTTGGCAAAGCTCCGGCATGAAACCTTCTTCACCCTGGCAGCCCTCAATACCCGCATCAAAGAACTGCTCGAGCATCTCAATAACAAACCCTTCCAGAAACTGCCCGGGTCTCGTCGTAGCCAGTTCGAGGCACTCGATAAACACGCACTGCGGACGCTACCCAAGCACCGTTATCACTATGTCGATATCAGACAAGTCAAAGTCAACATTGACTACCATGTTGAATACAAGAAGCACTTCTACTCGGTACCACATCAGCTGGTTGGTAGCCGCCTTGAGGTGCATGCCAGTTCAAGCAGTGTTGAGGTGATCAACCTGGATAAGCTAATCACCACGCATCCCCGCAAATACCACGCAGGCTTTACTACCAACCCAGGGCATATGCCGGAGAATCATCGCGGCCATGCCACCTGGACACCCGAGCGGTTACTCAACTGGGGCGGCAAGATCGGCCCGAACACCCGGCAAATGGTGCAGCAGTTATTTGATGACAAGCAACATCCAGAACAAGCCTATCGAGCTTGCTTAGGATTGCTCAATCTCAACAAAAGCTATGGTGATGAGCGCTTAGAAAATGCTTGTCGCATCGGCCTTGCCGAGGGCCTGCGAACGGTGAAGAGCATCCGCAATATCCTCAAACACAAACTAGATCGGGCGCCAGAGACAACTGACAACACGCCGCTTAACCAAACCCACGAGAATGTTCGTGGATCAACCCAATACCATTAACAATTAAGTCATCAGGAGAACTGCATGCAACAGATCCAAAGCCAACTCCATACCCTAAGACTCTCCGGTATGGCCGAGTCACTGCAACAACAACGCGAGCAACCGAACACCTACGTCGAGTTAAGTTTTGAAGAACGCCTGTCGCATCTGGTCTCTGCTGAGGCAACTTACCGGGATAACAGACGGTTGACGCGCTTGCTGCGGGCGGCAAAATTAAAACTGAGTGCCACGCTATCAGAGATTGACTACGCACATCCTCGTGGCTTGAAGAGAAACGTCATGGCTTCTCTGGCGACCGGGGATTGGATGCTACACCATCAGAACTTGCTCATTACCGGTCCGTGTGGATCGGGTAAGAGCTACCTTGCGTGCGCCCTGGGTCATCATGCGTGCCTGCAGGGGTATCCAGTGCGCTACTTCAGGACCAATCGATTACTTGATGCCATGGGTGTCGCCAGGGTTGATGGCAGTTATGTCAGGTTACTCAAACAGCTGCGCAAAACCGAACTATTAATCTTGGATGACTTTGGCCTGGAGCCGCTCAAGCAAACCCAGAGAAATGATTTGTTGGAGATCATGGATGACCGCTACGGTCACAGTTCGACGCTGGTATTGAGTCAACTACCGACCACCGAATGGCACGCATCCATCGGTGACGCAACTCTGGCTGACGCCATTTTGGACAGATTGATGCACAACGCACACCGGATTGAACTCAAGGGGGAGTCGATGCGCAAGAAAATGAAGATTGACTCAAAATGAACACATGAGGTAGAAATACAAACAGGTAATGCATTAGAAACTTGGTGTTCATTTATTACCAGAACGAGCGTTCATTTTCACCGGTATACGCAATTGATGCACAAACTATTTAGCAAGAGACTCGAACCATGGATATCAAACCGATTAGAACCAAAGCAGACTATCGAGCAGTTCTACGGGACATTGAATCACTGATGGATGCAGAACTCGATTCCCCCGAGGGTGAAAGACTGGATGTGCTCACTACGCTCGTTGAGGCCTACGAAGCCAAGCACTATTCCATGGAATTACCGGACCCCGTCGAAGCGATCAAATTTGAGATGGAACGCCGCGGCCTGACCGTCAAGGATCTTGAGCCGATGATTGGGAAGAGTAATCGTGTGTATGAAATACTGAATCACAAACGCTCGCTCACTCTGAAGATGATCTGGAGGTTACATGAAGAACTGGGTATTCCCGCAGAATCTCTGATTAAGCCACCTCATGCAAAAGCGAGCTGATCATTAAAGGGGAGATTTTTCGTGCCCGTGCCGTGCCCAACTGACCTTAATTGACGTAATGAGCACCAATAATGAAGCAGATGTAATCCTGCTTTGTTAATCCATTAGTTACAGACGAAGTCAGAAGAAGTTAATTGAAGTAAATCATCATTTTTGCATTCATAGTGCTGGGGTCGGTGGCCGATGCGTCGGACCGTCAAGTCCACCCGTAGCTACCAATATATTCAATCACTTACGAAGTTTATCAGTTATAAATGCTGAATAGCCTAGCTGTTTAAGTCCTCAGTAAGTCCACGAATTGCTGTAATCCTCAGATCGAAAGTTTATTCTCGAAGCATCGCAGCTTTCCTCGGAAGTGAAATGACACACGACGGGCAGAAAATAGACTGGAAAAAGATTCTTCTAGAAATGCGAGATAGTTACACCTGTGACGATTCCGTCCATGGAGACAGCGACGCAAGGTACCAATCCGAATCCGAATCGTATTCTCAATATATGGCAGAACATTTCCCGAATTTCGAAGTGGACAGGCGTGAGGACGCGGAGAGACAGGGCAACATTTTTGCGGCTATCAAGATGTATTACAACGTCGCAGCACCTATTCCTCCGGAGCTAATAGCCACCCTCCTCTCTCTTTATGATGACGTCTATCTAGGCAATGAAGGCAGGGTGTCGCTTGAGCAAACCTTCTTTGGACAGCACGGTAAAGCCGTATTCGCCAAGAGCGCGGCTTCCAGGCGAAGAAATGGCCTAGACTGTTGAATTGCATGCAAGATTGACCCGGGTTTTGCACAGGAATTTAACCCGCCTGGATCGTCTCAGGCGCCGAATTGCACTGTGTTTTTTATCTTGGAGGTGGGTCACTCCAATATGCAAATATTAGCGACAATTGGCTCAATATTCGGTGCAATTCAACACACTGAGCACCCATTGCCGGATTGGCCTCTTCGGCAAGACTTCATCAACCAGATATGCTGCGCTGTCGGCCATACGCCTCGCACCACACGAGGGGCAGAACCCACGGCGTTTGCAACTAAAAGCCACAAGCTTCTCATGGTGACATGACTCACATCGAACACGCAGAAAACCGTGCTCAAGACGACCACACTTCAGGTAATCCTCAAACTCCCTGGAAACGTAATCCGGGAGATACCTGCCCTGCTCAGACAGCATGCTCTCAAACTGAGGCCAATGCGACTTAACCAGTTGATAAAGCAGCGTGTTCTCTGGCTGATGGCGCTGGTACTGAAATGGGCCAACGGGCCAGAAGTCGTCCTGGAATGCATTGGATGGCAAGATCGAGAGTCACTATGTGGTTGCGACAAACAGCCTTACCCCTTAACGACCACCGCACTATACGCATTCACCATATAAGTGAGGGAGGCTCTTCTATGAATCTCTGTGCGAATACAGCGAAACCTCATGCGGGAGATTTGCGGGACACCGTCATGCACGGTTGTGCACTGTTGTGCACTGTTGTGCACTGTTGTGCATAGTTGGCAACGGGCGCACCGGTAACTTCTTGACTTAATTAGTATGAATCTTAGATTTTCGTCTTGAAAATTCCCGTGTCGGTGGGCTAGGCGCCCGCGGTCGATTCCACCTCCGGCCACCATTCTTGCTGGGCTATGGCCACCACCCATTTTCAACGCTTCCGTTTGCGGGCTCTACCCACTTAACGGGGGATGGGCATTCCTAGACACGATTGACTAACCCATGCCAGCCACAGTGCGTTAACTCTGAATCAACCGCAATAACGCTGCCCTCGTCTCCCACAACCAGGGATAGTATCGCTGTGTCATAGACACCAGCAGGCGCGCGTTTCATCCTACTCAACCAGCGGCGAGAACAGCGCCTGCAAATCATCTGATGTAATGTCTAACTCCTCACCACCGTCACTATCGTCATACACGCCATCGGCAAGCAACTGCTTGCGCGCCTGCATCTCAAGAATCTTTTCTTCCAACGTGTTCTCCGCAATGAGCTTGTACACGAACACAGGTTTATGCTGACCAATTCGGTGGGCACGGTCCGTTGCCTGTCGCTCTACTGCTGGGTTCCACCAGGGATCGTAGTGAATAACAGTATCAGCTTCAGTAAGATTTAATCCCAATCCACCTGCCTTGAGACTAATCAGGAACACATCAGCTTCGCCCTGACGAAATTTTTCAATCGCTGCATCTCGATTTCGGGTCTGCCCGGTTAGCTTGGTGTAATTGATCTGGTTCAGGTTGAGCTCTTCTTCGATAAGACCCAGCATTGTTGTGAACTGAGAGAAGATAAGTATGCGTCGACCCTCCTCCAGCATTTCTGGTAAGAGGCTCATTAATAAATCTGTCTTAGCGGAAGACGTGACAGATGCCGCCTGTTTCAATTTCAACAGCCTGGGGTGGCAGCATGTCTGGCGGAGTTTCAACAAGGCATCCAGAATCGTAATGTGGCTTCTCGCCAACCCCTGCGCTTTGATTGCCTCACGAACCTTTTTCTCCATCGATAATCGAATACTTTCGTAGAGCGCTGCCTGATCACCCTCCAGTGGTATGGATCGAATGATCTCGGTTTTGTCCGGCAATTCCGTTAACACGTCATTTTTTCGACGTCGCAGCATAAACGGTGCAATCCGCTTGGCGAGTCTTTGCTGTCGTTCCACATCGCCATGTTTTTCTATGGGTGTACGGAATTGGCTAGTGAAGGCTTTACTATCACCTAAAAATCCTGGCATCAAAAAATCAAACAACGCCCAGAGTTCACCCAAATGGTTTTCCATCGGTGTACCAGTCAGGCAAAGGCGATGACGAGCTGAAATTTGTCTGACAACCCGCCCCATTTTGGTTTTGGGATTTTTGATTGTTTGTGCTTCATCAAGAATGACGTAGTGAAAATCATAGCCCAATATCGTTGCCTGATCCCTGACCAGCAGCGGGTATGTCGTTAGCACAACATCATAATTTTCGATGTCTGAAAAATGGCGCTGTCGGTTCGGCCCTTGCAGGACAAGAACACTGAGGTTTGGTGTAAATTGATTAGCTTCACGCCGCCAGTTGCTCATTAAACTGGTGGGCGCAATGACTAGGCACGGGCGGTCCAATCGGTTTTCTTGTTTTTCGATCTGCAGATGTACCAGTGTTTGCAGCGTCTTACCCAAGCCCATGTCATCTGCCAATATGCCGTTAAACCCAAAACCTTGAAGAAATTGCAGCCAGTTCACGCCCTGTTTTTGATAGTCGCGCAACTCGGCTTTGACCGAGCGGGGTATCGATACTTTTTTTATACCGCTAAAATCGGCAAGCTGTTGGCCGAGATTGCGCATTACTTCACCGCCGCGCCAATGAATATCTCCACCGAGCGTGGCGTCCAGATCAGCCAACCGCAATGCATCGAAGTGTCCCAAGCGTAGATGGTTGGCATTCTGTAAGACCACCGATGACTCGACGTCGTATAACTCATACAAAATCTTACAAATAGGCGAGACTTTTTCTGCCGGTAACTCTATGTACTGGCCATCGGTGGCTTGCACAATGACGACTGAGGGTAAATCGTTTAGGTCATAGTGATACAACACCTGGGTGATTAACGGCAGCAGGGGTTGTTTCTTACCTCCTATCTCCAGGTCGAAGCGCAATTCGAACCAATTGCTATCAGACGCTATATTTGCTTCCCATGCATCTGGCGAGACGAATGACAAATTGAAATCATCGGCAATCTCAATGATCCAGCCTGAACGCTCGAGAACTGGCACTGCATCGTTAAGAAAAACCCGCCAATGCTCAACGGCATCAATATCTTTTTGGTTCCTTTTAACGCGCCAGTAGCTGCCAGCTTTACCCTCAGCTTCAGTGGCCTCGAAACCAGCGTCTCGTAACAGCTGTAAGTATTCAGTTTCTGTATCAGAGATTCTCTCGATACTAATGATGCCAGTGTCCGAGCTGATGTTGGAAACAGGTGTCTGGGGTAGCGCCGGGATAACATAACCAGCGTAGCTAAACCGCAAGCACATCTCATAGGGTAGACCCTGCACACTGGAAACTACCTGTTTCTGCATGCGCAAGTGAGGCGTCGGTGGTTCATTTGATATGACCTTCGTGTCAACTTCCACCGGCAATGGAATCGGCAAACCCGGTAGCGACAACACAAGGTTACGGCTAAATTCCAAAGCGTCCGAATTGGACAACCTTGGCGCGGAGAGCATCAACTCCCATTGGCGTTCATTAAAGTCAGCGCCTTCGATCTCGCCCACCGTGCTCATGTGCGTATCCAGGTACAATGGCGGGCTGGTGTTTAAGACCCGGGCGGCGGGCTGGACCTGAATATCCAAATGTTTGTTCTTGTTGCCAACCTCAACCCAGCTGACTTGCAGAGGCCGTGGTTGCCCATCGCGGAGCGGCGGATTGCTAGTCGTTTCCCAAAAACAACGCCCGGAGTTGACCATCTGAGCGATACATTGCCTGCCGATCTCACCGACGAGTTGATATTGAGGTTCGTTGTAGTAGGGTTGTTTGTTGGCCGCTGCGAGAAAACTCATTATTTTCTCATCCGATGCATTTAGGGCCGAACGAGAAATGTCATACATCCCCCAACGGGGTCTGGGCACTTTCTTCCCTTTGGTAAAGCCGCCTTTCTTTTTTTGCTTTGTGAACACGGGTTGTACGGTAAGCGCGTTGGATTGTTCCAGCGGCTGTAACAAATAGGCAATAAACTCTTCAGTTGACGAATTCTGAAGAGGATCTTCTTCGTCAACACCTGCCTCGATAAGCCGATGTAGCCAGTCCATGTTCTTGTCGGTATCAACCTTGGCCATTGGACCGTATTCTTTGAAATAAAAACACGCTGCGGCCACGTGCTTGCAGTTGAACCCGACAGGGCAAGTACACTCCCCGTTGATGTTCGCGCCACTGCGACCAGTGACGTCGATAGCAATTTCCTGTTGGTAGCTGAACGAACGACTCCCCGTAACTTCTGCACGCAAAATCAGCAAATCTTCGTCTATGATTTCTGTGGTGAGCTGCGTCACCTTTCCCCGATAAAAGTAGTCAACACCACGTTGATACCCAGCGGCGCCCACTTCGTCTATTACATCTTGAATCGAGAAATCAATCATATCTGGGTAAATAGTTGCTGAATCGCAATTGTATACGAGGCGTGAGGATCAGGAGAATCAACGTACACCGAACGTACTAAATCTTCCAGGGTTGGGTAAGAATGTTGCTCTCTATAGCAAAGGGGCCCCCTCCAATTTGAGAAACCGCTTGTCACTGTCCAACCACCCTACGAACCATGTCGATCGCGCGAAAACGCGTCATATTCGATCTAAAGATGTTGTATAACATTATAAAGTCCAGCACCGGGTGGATTGGCGTAAAGCTCACTTTGACCTTGCAACTGCAATACTTACCGAACGCCTCGACCATTGCCAAGATGCGTTCCCGCAAGGGCCGCTTGGATCTTGATGCAGATCTGGAGCCGCGACAAAGCCAAATTCAGGTATCGCCAAATTAACTTTCTGATCAGCGAATTTCTATCCAAATCTGCACTTAAACCATCGTTGCAGTTTTCCAAGACGCAAAGGATCGCGATCTAAGGTATCGATATGTTTCAGCCGATACCAAATGGCGAGTTAAATTGAACAAATTGTAGCCAGCCGCATGTACGTCCAGCAATCTTTGAGTTTGTTTCACAGATTTGAATGCCGAGACGTCGGACCGTCAAGTCCACCCGTAGCTACCAACTTCACTGGGGTCCTGCCCGGGGACATCCTTTACAGTTGATACCGGGTACATGGTTTACAGTTCTCCTGTACCAGTTGGTAAAAATGGATTCGTTGTTGGTTCCACACGATCAACTTCATCGTCGTAAAAACCCAGGTCATAATCCATAAAACTAACCAGCCAGGTGCTTTCCGCGACTTCGCGGATACCCGCAATTTCACCAGCAAAGACTTTACTGAGGCCGATCTTACGTCTACCCAGACAGATTCGTCCACACCGCGTCACTCGTACCGTTCTATCGTGGAACGGATATTCAGGTTCATCAGGTATCCGATATTCTTTCGATGAAGGTGTATACACACTACCAGGATATTTACCGCCAAGTGCCTGATGCGGCCTGGCTACGGCGGCTGAACATAGCTTTCAGCAGCTCGGCCTTGCTGCGACCTGAGGGTGTAATTGTACAGCACGTATTTTTACGGGTTTTTATCAGGCCCCGAACTGTATCGACGACAGGTCGCCTGCAGGGACACGGGGATTTTCAATGCTTCAATGGAGCCTCCGATAACATCAATACTTGTCTTAAGCTATTGATAAAATTGGTTATATTGTTCAGTTTCTATAGGCAGGCCACCTAAATGTTCTAAATAGTTATTAAGGGTTCCGGGGAAGATCTCACCGGAATTACGCTTACGTGTGACTAGACTGTTGCGGGTATGCAACTTATTTCTTGCACTATAGTTAATATTTAGCATAATATAAGTTGCTTTACTGCTTAACTATGCAAGATAAAGGTTGCCATTGTGCGTTCGAAAACTTCCCTGACACGGACTGGAAGGCAGATTACCAGACGCTTGGATAAGGCTCTTTCTCATGTGGATGTGCCTGAGAGACCTCTCAAAGGTTGGTTGCGATCTGTAAGAGAAGCCCTTGGGATGACTCAACAACAAGTTGCTCGCCGGTTGGGAGTGACTCGCCAGGCGATTGCATCTGCTGAAGCGGCTGAGCTGGGCGATAGTATTAATATGGGTCGCCTGAGAAACCTGGCTGATGCACTGGATTGTGAGTTGCAATACGTGCTGGTACCCCGGCGTCCATTGGGAGACATGATCAGTGACCAGGCGCGAAAGCGTGCGGAACAAAAGTTAGAACGAATAAACCGTTCTCAGGCACTAGAAGCGTCGGCGGTAAGTACTTCCGAAATGATTGACGATCTAGCTCAAGAGCTCGAGGTGAATAGACCCTCGGAGTTATGGGATGAGTAACGAGATCCCAGATCAGCCTGTGGTGGCAAGATTACGGTGATTCTAGTCATCCTGCTGTGCTACTTGTCATGGGGTTAAATTCAAACAGCAAAGTTTGGCCCGAAAGTGTTATCCAAGGCATTGTCGATGAGGGGTTTTATGTGATTGTCTATGACAATCGTGATATCGGCAAGAGTACTTGGATGACCGAGGAACCCTTACTCGTAAGCTTTGTTAAAGTGCTGCCGACTTTTCTGATAGAAGCATTTGTTGACGGCATCTTTTCTTTTATCTTTGATGAAGACGGTCGCTTTAACATGGCGAACCCAGCCCCAGTGGAATACAACTTGAACGATATGGCTTTAGACGGCCGCGCACTACTGGACTATCTTGACTTGGAAGCGGCCCATGTCGTGGGCGCTTCGATGGGTGGCATGATCGCGCAAGTCATGACCCTTAATTATCCTGAAAGGGTTCTTACCTTGACAGCAATCATGTCAACACCCGGGTTTGACACCCATGATTTGTCGGGGCCGCATCAAAAGTTTAAAGATGCCATGTAGGATAGTAAATTTAAACCGCAGGCAACCGATCTGATTCGATACTCAGAATTAGGTCGTTTGCCTGCTTGTTTGATGAAAGAGTGGCGCCGCATGACGAGTAGTGGTTAAACGCGACCAAATCCGCTTTCACAGCACAAGTGAGAGAGGTATCTCTCTGAATCTATGCGCGAAAACAGCCAATCCTTGTGCGGGAGTTTTGCGGGACACAGTTATGCACGCTTGGCAACGGACGCACCGGTTATTTCAAAACGCCTTTAAGCCACGCTTCAATATCCTTCACTACGAGTGACATTTGGGACTCGCCAAAAACATCGTTCAGACCATGATCAAGACTCTCATATTCTCTGTAAGCTACGTTACTTTTACCGTGGCTTTTCAAATTATTGGCCATATCTGCCGCATGCGATGGTGACACCGATTTGTCTAGGCGTGATTGGATCAACAATAAAGGCGAATCAATTTTTAGAACAACACTTTCCTGATCAATCGATAGAGCGTTGTGCCACCAAGCATACCCGTGATTACTCATATCTAAATCAAACGGCTCGCCAGAAACGATTTGTTCAGCAAACTGTTTAAAACCTTCGACGTCTTCCTCCGTGCTTGCAGACGATTGTTTTTGAGTACGAATGTTATGAATGACATCATCCAAAAACCAACGACCACCGCCATTAAAAGAGATCGAAGCGGATAGGTAATTAACACGCGAAGCAACTAGATTGCTTACTAAGCCACCCTCGCTGCCGCCTAACAACACTATGTGCTTATATTTATGGTGTTGCTTCAAATGGCCTAAAACGCTAACAACATCATTGGCTCGCTGCTCTGGAGTATCGTTGAGTAAGTACTCTTTTGGGCAGTCAGGCCGATCACCATCTGACACATACGGTAACCCTCTATCTAGTCCGTATTTTTCAATAGTTAGCAAATCCGACTTAGGCCAAGATTTGCGAAGTCCGTTTTGAATAGAGACTATCTTGGTAACGCTGTTACAGTCCGATCCATGAATAATGGCCAATAAAACGCCACCTTCTACTGTTTGGGATTTATCCAAGTAGTAAGTGATCAATGACCCATCGTCTCTGGAGATCGAATCGCCGTCTATTTCAAATGCAAAAAGCGGTTGTATAGGAAAACAAAGAAATAGGAAAATAAGGCTCGTTCTTAAAGTCATCAAAATCAATACGCTCTTAGTGTTAGTGACAACTTTAAATGTGCAAATTCGTGGCCCAACAAATTTGCCCAGATATTTACATCTTCACCAACCAGATCAAGCATTCCGAAATTGATACCAATAATATTATCGTTAATCATTGTTTGCCTATATCACGATAGAAGTTTTCATGAGTGCCAATGGCCAGCAAGGTAATCAACTCCGGCTCATAACTGTACGCCAGTAAATACTGTTGGGCCTTCACTTTAAATTTGAGAACTCTGACTCCAGCCAAGTCTCCCTTTTGTGAGGCCCCAGATTCAGGCGACGCTACTAATTTCCTGACAGCCCTGTCCAGGGCTGTTTTCTCAGTCGCATGTAGTTTCTTCGCCTTGCGTCTGAAGCTACCTGTTTGAACGACCTTCATCCAAAATCGTAATCGGTGACATCGCCAACTGAAGCCTCTTCTTGGCTGACAAGAATATCCTTGACCAAACCAAGTGGGAGTTCCGGGTTTTCTTCAGCGATCTTCCCAATCTGCGCCCAGTATTCGATTTGCCGGGGTGTCGATCTATGAAGAGCCTTCCCCGTGGCCGTGGCGGCGGTAATTAGTTCATCAGACAGCTTTATGGATCTAGACATTGCAAGGCCCTTCTTTGGTAAGGTTCTAGCATAACCGGGAAGGTCGCGTTATGCGACCTAAAGGAGTATAAAGACACTCTTTGTTGCTATCCCCATTACTGATGTTCTGTAACAGGCGGGTCGCTTCGCGACCACTGCTGTCGGTGATGATCGTGACTTGTTGCGGATACGACTAGCTATTGATGATTCCTTTGGCGTGCTCATTCTGGTGAGAAGAATGCGCGGGCGGCTGGATATTCAAGGTGCGTCCCACATCTTCTGTGATTTAACGTTGAACGGCCATGCCGAATTTAGCAGGTGATTGCCCACACAATTGCCAGGCGCGTCTCACGGTTCCTGGAGAAAGCAGGTTACCTGGTCCGCGATCGGAAGGCCGCCCCGCGAGTCCGAGTAACTGGATCTGGTGCAGGACGAGGAGGATGCCATGGGTGCGATCGTGGGTGCATCTACCGAAGCGTCGGACCGTACCTATCGCCTGGCATTCGGTCCCAATGCGGGGCTGGGCGCCCCCGACGAAACCGTTGACGTTACAGACAGTTCCTGTCAAAACTGAATCGCGTAAAGACGACGATCTGGTCAGCAAGCAGGCGGGGTTTTCTTTACATGCTGGTATTGCCTGCAAGTCTAATCAGCGTAAGAAGCTTGAGCGTCCGGGCGGCGTTCCGCTGTGCCGGTATATCACTCGGCCAGCGATTGCGGAAAGACGATTGTCCCTGGCCAACAACGGTAATGTCGTCATCGCGTTGAAGACGCCGTACGACGATGGAACTTCACATGTCGTCCGAAGGCGGCCCCACTCCGCCCAATGGAATTCATGGGGCGCCTGGCGGCACTGGTACCCAGACCGCGGGTGAACCTAACTCGCTTTCACGGGGTTTTCTCGCGGGGCGGCCTTCCGTACAACAGCAAACTGCGTGAATACGTCGTTCCACAAAAGCCAATAGAAGAACAGGAAAACCCGAAACCAAAGGCCTACTCGATGACCCACTGTTCTTTTGGGGGCGCAGCGGCTCAAGCGGGTGTTCGCCATAGAGATTGAGGACTGTGAAAAGTGCGGCGGGCCAGTTCGGATAATCGCATCGATTGAAGAGCGAGGCGTCGCACCGTCCTGATGTCATCCAGAAGATACTGAAGCATCTGGGGCTGGATCAGCCAGAGGATCCACAGAACCGCTCACCGCCATCAGTGCTGACTGACCATTCAATGACACTATTTTGAATTCAAGAGCATCGAGACACGCCGGTGACTGTCGCGTTCGGCCGGAGTCTGGATTCGATGCCTGAATCGCCACATTTCTCACCAATCAACGCACGTTTAAATCAGCCCAAATGGAGGGTAGGCAACCCGTAGAGGTGGGAGTACTTTTCTTAAAGTGGGAAAAGCGTGGTTATTCTTCCTAACCACACCACTAACCACACCCCCAGCCGCCTTTCAGGAAGCCACTTCCTCCAGGATGTCTGGATGAGTCTGTGCGATCTTTAGGAGTGTCTTGGCTGCGCCGCGCGGAGAGCGTCTTCCTTGTTCCCAGTCTTGAACTGCATCAATAGAAACATTGAGGAGTTCCGCGAACTGCCGTTGGGTCAGGTTTACAGATTTTCTGGCAGAAATTGCCAGGAGTTGCTCTTCTGAGTAAACCCGCCCCTTCTTGCCTTTTTTCATTTGCTGGACAGCTTTGAGCAGTTCAGCACCTTCGTTGCTCATTTTTGATTTGTTAGCCACGCTCAATCGCCTCCTTGATTAGTTTGAGCTCATGTCCAGGAATGGTGGATCTTTCGTTCTTCGCATACAGGGTGAGGAGCCAGACTTCTTCCTCTTCGAGCATGTTGTAGTAAATCACTCGCACACCACCACTTTTACCGGCACCAGATCGAGCCCACCTAACCTTCCGGACCCCACCAGAACCTCGAACCACAGAACCTGCGGTTGGGTTTCTGGAGATGAAAACTGCAAATTCTTCTCTTTCGCTGTCTGATAGAAGTGCTTCAGCTTTTCTGGAATAGAACGGCGTTTCGATTACGGTGAACACTGATTGAGTGTACGGCAATGCCGTACCTCAAGCAACAGATCTGTACTGGAAATTTGTGCCCGTGCCGTGCCCAATTGACTTTAATTGACGCAAAACGCGGTGATGAACGGAATGTGATCAGGCTTTGTGAATCAATTAGTTACAGATAAGGGAAGAAGAGGTTGATTAGCGTCAATCATCGTTTTTACATTCATAATGCCGGGGTCGGTGGCCGAGACGTCGGACCGTCAAGTCCACCCGTAGCTACCAATATATTCAATCACTTACGAAGTTGATCAGTTATAAACGCTGAATAGCCTCGCTATTTAAGTCCTCAGTAAGTCCACGAATTGCTGTATTCCTCAGATCGAAAGTTTATTCTCGAAGCATCGCAGCTTTCCTCGGAAGTGAAATGACACAAGACGGGCAGAAAATAGACTGGAAAAAGATTCTTCTAGAAAATCGAGATAGTTACACCTGTGACGATTCTCCCGATCGGAACCTCGAGGCAGTGTACCAATCCGAATCCGAATCGTATTCTCAAGATATGGCTGAACATTTCCCGGACGTCGCGGGCGACGTAACTCCGAAACGTGAGGACGCGGAGAAAAAGCACAACGTTTTGATGCTCTCTCGTGGTTTTGGGATGTCGAAGCACCTATCCCTCCGGAGCTAATAGCCACCCTCCTCTATCTTTATCGTGACGTTTACCTCAGAAGCGAGCGTGAAGTTACATTGGAGGAGGTTTTCTTTAATCACTATGGCAAAAGCCAATACAGAACTAAAAGGAGGAGCCAATTTAGAGACCTTTTGGATGACTATTCTGTGGCTATGGACACCCAATTCGAAGGGCTAACAAAGACAGAAGCCGCCGAGCGAAGAGGCGAACAGCGAGGTGTTACAGGTAATGCAGTCCTCAGCAACATAAGAAGGAAGCGCAATCAAAGAGAAAAACACATAGAGGACAAATAGACCTCTGGCTGTCCTGTAGTTCGCGAAACTAAAGGTGGAAAATCAGTAATTCGAAATGACTTCGGTTTGCTAATGGATACTGATCAATACCTTCTTAACTCTTAGCAGGCCTCAAAATACCTCGGTGTACAAACAAATACCTTAAAACAATCACGTCATACTGGAATCCTGCTTGGTGAAGTGGCTCCTCGATACTTAAAGATGGGTCGTAGTACCAGGTACACACTTTCCAGTTTGCTCGAGTTTCGTAGTCAATTCTCCGAATATACCAACACCTCTCAATATAAGAATAAAGAGAAACCTCCCAGACCAAGCGAAGATCCGCAGCTCAGAGGGAGCGTGTGATGGAGGAGTTCGATCTGCATCTAGCTCTACCCATACCTGATGGTGAATACCTGGTGGAGTATGATGGTTACGTCACTGCAGCAATGTTTGCCCAGAAGACGCCGAAACTAGGACTTACCTTCTTCATCGTTGGGGGAGCATGCACGGGTTACAAACTCATGCGCTGGTACAACGTGAAACAGATAAAGCCGGAGGGCGGTTTTACAGCTAAGAGCAAGACCTGTGCGCTGTTGATGGAGTATTGCAAGTGCTTTCCCGATCAGAAACTGGAAAGGCTAGACAGGATACCTTTATCACCTTGGGAGGAGGGACGGTATAGAGTGGAGGTTCATACACCAGACAAGAACTACGAGGGCGAAGAAACACCGGAGCAACTCCGTCAGAGTGTGATTAAGAAGATCCTCGGAAGAGGAGAGTAACCTAAATTAGGTTGCTGGATAGGACTAAGACCCCTAT
>Ga0257115_1001296_pt1 | contig 17176 bp, 19 predicted proteins | sample SI112_100mmetaG_FD_194465 | JGI IMG/M metagenome (GOLD analysis project Ga0257115, IMG submission 194465) | Marine microbial communities from Saanich Inlet, British Columbia, Canada - SI112_100m | ecosystem: Environmental > Aquatic > Marine > Inlet | place: Canada: British Columbia | collected...
TACCAGCAGCACCTGTGGCTCCAGTTGCACCGGTAGCACCAGGTGTGCCGTCAACAGGCACACTTAATAACAGTGAGGTCGCAGATAAAGCTTTGCCTGCTTCCACACTTGGAGTACCTGCTATAGTAGATAGTGTTCCATCTGTTTGAACATAATAGGTTGAGCCTATTGTTAAGCCAGTTTGATTGGTTGAGATTCCACCTTGGAGCATTATGGTTGCTGTTTGGGTGTCTGTATAGGCATCAGTTGAAGTGCCTAAGAAGTTGGTTGAGGTTAGGTTAGGTGTTGATACTGTTGCAGCCATTTGACATACCACTGCCCTAACTTTATCTAAGTTACCATTCTCCTTAGTAGCTATAACAAACTTACCTGCTGTATTTGGATCAAATGATACTGAAGGGGCATAAGTGTTACCTGCAAGAAATATAGTCGCAGTCCCAAAAGTAACAGAAGTTCCCGAAACTGTGCCTACTATAGCGGTGCCCTTGTTCCCATCACCCTCATTACCATAAGCTATAACAAACTTACTTGCTGTGTTAGGATCAAATGCTATTTTTGGCTCATAGGTACCATATGCATTAAATACAACCTCAGTTCCAAAACTTGCTGAAGTTCCTGAAAGTGTACCTACAATGGCTGTACCATAATTTGAGTTACCTCGATCCTGATATGATACAACAAACTTACCTGCTGTGTTAGGATCAAAGGCTACAGATGGGTAAAAGGTGTTGGTTGCGTTGTATACAACCTCAGTTCCATAGCTAGTAGAAGTTCCTGAAAGTGCACCTACTATAACAGTTCCATACCCTGAGTTTCCCCAATCCCTGTAAGAGATAACAAACTTACCTACTGTGTTAGGATCAAATGATAATATGATCATTTGTGTAGTACCCGTATTAAACACAACGGGAGTCCCAAAAGTAACAGAAGTTCCTGAAAGTGTACCTACTATTGATGTACCATAGTATGAGTTACCAGCATCTTGATAACTAATAACAAACTTACCTGCAGTATTTGGATCAAATGATACTGAGGAATAATCAGTCTCCGCTGAATTAAATACAACCTCAGTTCCAAAGGTAGCAGAAGTTCCTGAGACTGTACCTACAATGGCTGTGCCATAGTTTGAGTTACCCCCATCCTTATAAGCTATAACAAACTTACTTGCTGTATTGGGGTCAAAGGCTATTGTGGCTATGTAATAGGTAGCTTTTGCATTAAACACAACGGGAGTCCCAAAGGTAATAGTAGTTCCTGAAACTGTACCTACTACTATTTTACCATAGTCTAAGTTACTCGGATCGTTATATGACAGGATAAACTTGTCAGCGTTGTTAGGGTCAAAGGCTATTCTGTTATTGGAATAGTTATTAAGTACAACTTCAGTTCCAGCAGGAATACTTTCAGCTACCTGCGTAATAGTTGGAGCAGCAGTAACAACAGTACCATCAGACTTCAATACTACAGGAGCACCATTAGGCAATGTACCAGAAGCAACAAAGTCTGCTGTTCCTGCTGGTGTGATCGGTAGGTTGGTTAAGTTAGCACCACTGATAGCTGGTAATGCTCCAGTAATAGAACTAGCAGCAATACCCAACCCTTCGATATCGGCCTTGGTCTGGTCTGCGGTAGCTGCAGTTTCAATATTACCTAGTTTAGTGGCTAAAGCTGTGGTGAAATCTTTAGTGGTTAAACCACCATCACCTACTGTATAAGTAGTGTTGGGCCAAGATCTATCGTAGGCTGCCTTAACAGCAGCTGATGATGCTGATACAGTTGTGCTAGTAGATGAAACGCTATCTGAAATAGAGCGCCATGTATTAGTGTCTAATAATGATGATAGATCTAAAGTAAATGTGGATGCATCATCTCTACTAAATGTAGCTACTCCTGTAGCAGCATTCAATGTACCAGATACTAATTTTGCAAGGTTTGTATCATCCAAATATAAACTTAGATCGATGTTTGATACAGTACCATCTTCAGATGTATACGTTAGAGTATTAGCATTAATACTTAATGTAGTATTTGTCTCTGATTGTAAATATCTACCATCCAGATCGACGTTAATATCAGCTAATGGTCCATTACGACCTAATGCTAGATTACCAGTAGCAGTACTAAACGACGCTGAATCTAAATAGTTATTATCAGTTGACACAGTAATAGTATCAGTTGTTCCATCACCACGTGTAAGGGTGATAGTAGAACCTGATATAGTAAGGGCATTAGTGCCAGCAGATAATGCTTGTGCCGACGTCTTAGGAACTAGCGTATCAATAAAGTTTGGGTCATTGTTCATCGCATCAGCGATTTCATTCAGTGTATCCAAAGTAGCTGGTGCACCAAAAGTCATATCTGACACAACGTTGTCAACATAAGACTTGTTCGCGACGTCGGTGGCCGCAACTGGAGCAACTGTTTTGATAGTTAATTGATCATTATCGTCAATTGCCATCTTTCTCATTAACTGAGCGAATCTAAATGCTCTGGATTTACGCAAGGCCATTATGTTTCTATTCCTGTTCTATGTACGGTGAATGTGGTTGAGACGCCCGAAGCTGGTGTCACCAACAATCTCATCATACTACTATTTATATCAGCAGTGAATGTTCCTAACGATGATCCAGATATAATCTCACCAAATTCATTAGTGTATACATCAACATCATCATGTATTGACATAATCTCGGTCATATGAATACCGGCCGTGGTCTTAACAGATATTGTATATCTACAGGATTGAAAGCTCGCTATGGGCACTTCACATAGAGTTACTTGTGCTGTACTATTTGTTATTGATCTAAAGGTTGCTTGAATAGAGTGTAGTAATCCTAACTCTTCTGCATCTTCAATCTTCAATACTGAAGCAGAGCCTAATGATTGTATTTCTAGCTCATCTCCGATTGCAGCAGCAGCAACTAATGTTATAGTAGCACCACCTGTTGCTACCGTATAATCATCACCGTGGATTAACTTAGAGCCGTTAAGGAATAAAAATACATTCTGTTCATCTACATTAAGTGTCAGGCCATTATCATCTACACCCGTAATAACTGTAGTAGATGCTGTGAATATGTAATGATATCGTGTATTTGTTGTTAGAGCTACTGTAGAAGATACTGATCGATTATCACGTATAACAATGTCATCACCACTAAGTGGGGCTGAAGTGAATGTTAGATTGGATGATAATATTGTGAAATCTGTGGTTGGTGTTTGAGATACACCGTTAATTGTAACGTATACATTATTGATAGAAACTGGTGTGGATCCTATAGCATATACTGTGGTACTACCATCGCCTGTATGTGTTGAAAATGATCCCGTAACTGCACCACCAGATGATGCACTGCCACCAGATGTGGAGAATGATTTGATAACATTCGATGTGTTTTTGAAATATAATAATTCATCGGCATAGTTTATTGCAAACTCACCGTATTGTAGATCAGCAGGTAATGGCGTTTTGCCAACAACTGATGACTTCTTTAGTACTACTCTTGTAGCCATTACGAACTCCTATAGAGGAAATACTCCCTATAAAAATAGGGAGGGTTTTATATTGTTACCAAATAATGACTAGTATGTGCCACCGTCAATAAGACCGATGAACTCAGTACCTGTAACGGTACCGACAGTTAAATCAGCTGCAGTTCCAGAGAATACTTCACTTGTATTAGTAGCATTCTTTAACAATGCAAAGCTAGAAGCTGAATCATCCCAACCCATGAAACCAATTCTTGCGGCTCCATCGTTGTATCTAAATTCAATACCACGGTCTTTGTTATCATCTGTGCCACTTGAAGCAGAAGTACCCAAAGTAAAGATGGGGTCATCAATAGTAACAACAGAAGAGTTAACTGTAGTTGTAGTACCATTAACCGTCAAGTTAGCAACAGTAGCATTACCAAATGTAACGTTATCTGATGTTCCAACTGGCTGTCCAATTGAAATCTGACCGTTGTTAATTGTTACACCAGTACCAGCAGAGAAGTGAGCTCGTGCTTCAGAAGCAGAAGGACCTGTGTATGTAATTACACCAGTAGATGTAGCATATGATAACGAACCATCGCCACCAGTATCTGTTACGGAAATATCACCACGTACATCAGCAGAAGTAACACGTGTATGAGCAAATGCGCCAGTTGAGTTGTTGTAAGAGAATGCACCATGACCTGCTGTATCTGTTGCAGAGAACTTAGCATAAAGTTGTGAATCATTAACGTCAAATGTTAATGAGTTGTTTGATACAGTTGTATCAATTAAATTACCACCCGCAAAGGAAATTGTCTCTCCAGTGTTGACAACATCATTTGTGCCTGAGTCAGCACTAATAATGATAGTTGAAACAACTGAGGACCATGCTAACTGCCCAGCACCATTAGTCTGAAGGTATTGATTTGCTAAACCATCAGCTTGTGGGAAGCTTTGACCATCTAATATAATACTACCAGCACCGGCCGGTGTGATGTTTATATCACCGTTAGTGTTTGTTGATGATATAGTATTACCATCTAACTTTAGGTTATCTACATCCCATACATCGATCTTACCAGAAGCGTCTAGTAAAGCAGCAGAATTTGCTGTTCGGACACCAAGAGTGTGATCTAATTTATCAGTAAAATACTTACCGCCGATAACATCAATGTTAGCAGCCACGCCAGCAGTTTCAGTTCCGGTACCAATATAGACACGATCGCCGCCATTGGCTTGCGTTCCCGTGAGGTATGAATATGCTAATTCACCAGTTCCAATAGCCGAGGGGGAGCCAGAGGTACCAGAGTTTTTGATTTTTATTACAGTGGCCATTAATATTTGCCTCCATTGACTATTGTGGCCGAATTATCTAATTCGGGTTTGGTGTGGAATTTTCCAGTTGTGGCATCATATATTAATAAAGCACCTTCTGACAATTCTGTTACATCGACATCAGTCATAGATGTTAATTTAGGGCTAGTGCCAATTTGCATTGACGTTGCTGATATCGTATTTTGGCCACGCAATTTCACGACAGTCCCATTTGTGTTACGTAACGTTGCAGTTATAGACATTAGCGGGTTACCTCAGCAGTAATTTCTAATATGCCCTCAATCACTCGAGTTTTAACCCCAGCTGGGGATGTCATCTCGACATCATATACGTACCGCCCAGCCTTCATATTAGAAGTTGATGCGTTTGTGAGTTGAATGTTAACAGTGCCTGTCTCTGGAAAAGTCACACTTGCAATGAAATTATAAGCAGTACTTGAAGTATATGCTTTCCTGACCTGTCCAGCAATAGTATACCCAGTCAAATTAACTGGGTTACCGTCTGACCCTGAGATGTCTATAGTTGTCTCAAAGTCTGTACCTTGATCCACCATCAGATTAGCAACTACTGCCATGGCATTTCCTTAGAATAGATTATTATTTTAATACTGTTATATTTATAATAAAATTCATTTCATTTCTTTAACATGATCACATAATTTAAACTTCTTTGCCTCGGCAGCAGACAACCATACGTCATGGGGAGGCAATAATTTCTCTTTCACCGTCTTTTCATTCAGTCCAGTGGCCTTCTTATATAGCTCAAGTAGGCGCTTATCTGCCATTTCAAACTCTTTCTGGCGGGCAAATAATTCATGTGCCTTACCTGATCCACCCCAAGAATATTGATGAGATAGAATGGATGTATTAGGCGTCAAAGTACGATGACCTTTCTCACCTGACATGAAGATTAAAAGTCCACATGATGCAATAAGGCCTAAACCGACTGTATGGACAGGAATCTTAGATCCCTTCATAACATCAATCAAAGCGAGACCCGCATGCACCGATCCGCCTGGAGAATTGACGATCAATGTCAGGTGGTCTAAGTCAGTATTGGGTTGGGCGTTATGGGTCAAGATGAACCTAATTGCAGCTGCACATGACTCTTCGTCTATCTTCTTCATTAGAAGAAACATACCAGTCTCTTCAATTTGTACTAAAGGATTGTTGCGATTTTGTGTTAATTCAGACATATAATTACTCTCATTCAGTTGTGATAAATTATTTATAATGGAAATAAAAGTTGACTTTTAAGTAAAAGTATGTTATAATATTAAAGTGCTCCGGGAGAGAGGGGTAATATATATAATATAAGCAATTATAATGAGATGGGATACATGCAATACGATCTAGATATGATAAAAGAAGAGTTATTAACACTCCCAGAGTATGACAATCAAATATACTTGCAGGGTAGTTATCTTGATATGGATCCTATTAGCCCAACAATCGATCAAAACTACCTACATGTTGATAGTAATGAGGCAGAATATAGTATCAATCTGTTTGATACACTTCCGTATATTAACTCTATAATGGATGAGCATAAATTATTGCGCACTCGTGTAATGAAAATGAAGCCAAGGACCTGTTATTACTGGCATTTTGATAATACTAAACGACTACACATTCCTATCGTCACAAACCCCCACTGCTTTCTACTTATTGATGGAACACAAATTCACCTACCAGCAACAGGGGAAGCTTACATAATGGACACCACCAAACCCCATACAGCCCTTAACGCATCTAAAGAAGATCGCATACATATTGTGGGTGCATTTGGTGAATTTGTGTTCCATCAAAGTGTATGATATTATCATAGTATCTTTACCTGAAATGGATAAAGATACACCATCCCCAGCTTTAGGTTTTCTCAAGGCATTTATCGAGCAGCATGGGTTTAGTGTAAAGACCATCGACGGTAATCAGATAGGTGATATTGATATGATACACCTAATTATGTCACAATACAAATCAAAATATATAGGAATTTCAGTATTCTCATATGAACAAGTTGAATTTGCTCTAGAGTTAGGTAGTGAATATGATAATGTTATATATGGTGGATCTGGTGTTCAAATAGGTTGGACTCATGGTGATTATATAGTAGGCGAAGGTGAACAAGCACTACTAGAATACCTACGTGGAAATAAGTATTATCCGGGCATTAATGGAAGACCTGCAGTACAGATACCAGACCTAGCTATATTACCACCACCAGATTATTCTGATTTGGATTATCCTGCTTATAATAACGCTGTCATATCGGGTTCGCGAGGATGTGTACGAGCTTGCACGTTTTGTGACGTTGCATCTATATGGCCAAAATACAGATTCCTTAGTGGTAATCGAGTGGCGGAGCATATACACACAGTCGCAGAGCAGACAGGTTTTAATTCTATAGTATTATCTGACTCCTTAGTTAATGGGTCCATGAAGCATTTTAGAGACTTATGCGCTGCCCTTGCTGCTGTTGATAAGAAAATTGAATGGGGTGGTCAATTTATTATTAGGCCTAAAGGCACATTCAAAGAAGCTGACTTTGATAATCTTGCGAACTCTGGGTGTACCTGCCTGACAATAGGGATTGAATCAGGTTCAGAAGATGTGCGTTATCATATGAAGAAGAAGTTTAGTGACGATGATTTAGAATGGTTTATCACTAATATTGGTGATCGTGGTATAAGGATGAGGTTCTTGCTCATTGTAGGGTATCCAACAGAGACTGCAGATGATTTTAATGAGACCTTAGATATGCTGAAGAAGTTTAGGCGATATGCATCTACCACTGAAGTCTCGCCACACATGATGTTGATTGATAATAACACACCACTTGATCATAACCATAGGGATCTATATGATGACTTTGGATTTGAATGGACTAATGAAAACTCAGACTACGATGAAAGGTATAGAAGATTCTTAAAGGTATTCGAAGTGGGTACTGATCTTGGTTATATATTTAATGAGCATGCCACCAAGAAGATTGAAAAATTTAAACTGGATGTGATATAAGATAACTATCTAATAACCAATTCTTTATTTGATTATCAACCAAATGCTCAAATATACTATAATTACTCAATGACTTATCCAGCTCATTTAGTTGGTCTTTCATCTTGTTATATACCATCTTCAATTCATCTGTAGGAAGATTCCATATAGCATATTGCTTAGGGTATAGTATAGTATTGAACCATAAATTAGAATTTATATCATCGCTGAACTTCACAAAATTTACCATATCTTCCCAATTGTTCCTCATGGGGTTAACCATAATAGATAAATCGCGTTTATTATCATTACAATAATCTGCAAATATGGCAGTGTTAGTCATAAGCTTATTGAATTTACCATTGATCCTAATCTCTTCATATAATGCAGGAACTAAACTATCAATGGATATATTAAGATGCAAATTGTTATTTGCCATAATATGCCTAACCCTTTTATTAATCACAGTACCATTAGTTGCCATGTTAATCTTTAATCCGGGATTAATCTCTGCAACTACATCACAAATATCTAATACAATCTTTTGGGCAAATGGTTCTCCCCCATTAAAACGTAGTTCTGTCAGATGAGGAATGAATCCCTTCAATTGATCAACAAATGCATCAGTGTATATCTCAGCTAATGGTGGAAGTTTATCCCTATTCTTCCTAATTCCGGAGCTAAGTTTGCCACTACACATAACGCATTCAAGATTACATTTATTAGATAGTTCTAATTCCATAAGGGATGGGTAACCATTATCATTAAGGGGGAATTGTTCATACGCTCGAGCCAGCGGCCATACCTCATCATCCATTTCATTCTTACATTCAATACATCTAGTAGAGAATATACGCTTCTTTAAGTTTTCTCTATAAAGTGTAAATCTCTGTCCATTCCATATATCAGAGATAGAACGTTCTTCACTCCAGTGATCACATGATCCTACAGTTTTCCAACAAGGCGATACCTGACCAGTAACCGTAAAGTACATGTTATTAAAAGGGGCATTGCATGGTGCTAATACACCATAGGAGTCTTTTGTTATGATATCAGACATTATTACAATTCCTTGCGCATATAACTGTACAAGTCTTTTCACTTAACCATGACTTTGGTAATATCTCAGTATACCATTTATGATTTAATATTTCTTGCATTGAATAATTAAATATATTTAATTCGTCTTTATATTTTGAGTATTCCCTACCTAACAGATCCTGGCCATAATTATAGGATACCCTATTTAGATGATATAATTGATCCTCTATTTCATCATAAGGATGTAGCTTTATATAATTTGGATTGTCGACAGGCTTATTCTGATATAAGAACATATTATTAGCGTAATAACAGCAAGGCACAACTTGTCCATCTGGATTGATTACTACCGTATTTTCTTTACCCCATTCACATTCTATATTTAATGTCATATTCCTAGCATATCTCTTAATTTATTCACATTATAATCTTTGAGCTTAATATCGATTGTTTCTGGGAAGGAGGATACATATAAAGTATTTTTAATTCCTCTATCAAAATAAATAAATCCATCCCCTACAGTATTGAATCTATTAGATGGAACTATGAATATGTGCTCTGCGCCATTGGATCTGACCAACTCTATGATATCAAGTACATTCTCTTCGTTATGTTTAAATATGACTGTGAATGCGTTAGCTATTGCATTGGTGTTAGATAAAACGCACATATTATTTAATATATTTCGCAGACTTGTTCTAGTTCTATACTTTGAATGTTGCTCCTGATTTATACCATCTATTGTGAAATATACAGTTAACCTCTTATCCCCTATCACTCCTAGTTCCCACCACCAGTCAGTATGTTTAAGTGAACCATTTGTATTTAATATAATATCAGCATTCGAATTATCGATTATATATTTGGCAATATCAAGAAGATCATCACACATCAACGGATCACCCCATGTCCCGCAAATTTGGAACCTAGAGTAAATGTTTAAGGATTCAACAGGAAAGGCTTTTTTAAATGTACTTAACGACCATTCTATTTGTGGAAGCCAATCAACTTTTTTTAGGTTCTTTGGATTCGTTCTATGACATTGTGGACAAGCTGCATTACATTTAGTTGACAGATCTACCCAAGCAGTAAGATCTTTTGTATCAAACATATCCCATATCACTCATTATTTTAAATATATTTTCCGATAAGAGTTCTTGTCCATATGCATTAGGGTGATTGTCGTCGTCATGAATCACACATTTTAGATCAATGCTGCCATCCTCTATATTCTTTATCATAGAATGGTTATTAATATCACGTCCTCCTAAATCAAACTCAACTGGCCATCCCCAATAAGTACCCGTTTCCCCTACTGCGTGAGTATGTTCGGATCCCAGTATTATTCTATACAAATTATCTACTCTGAACCTATTTCCCTTATATGAGATTAATTGTTCATTAAATCCACGATGATTAACCATACCAAATGCACTCATCATCAATAATTTTATATTTTTATTTTTACAATATTCATTCAATAGTAATACTTGTGTACAGTGATCAATATAATTTTTCTCTAATTCATGTGTAGAGATCACACTATTGATTATTTCAGCCAATGCTGAATTAGTTAATTGTGTGTGTTTTGCAATACGGTTTTGCTGATTCAATAATTTTTCTCTATTATAGTGATTTAAGGAAGGCTGTAGCCTATTAGCTCCTAGATCAAATCTAGTTATATCGCTCCACATAATCACGACATATTCAACATCATCCCCATGCTCAATAATTTCATTAAATACAGCGGTTAAAATTCTCTTATTACCGCTACCAGATAACGCGGTATTGATTACCTCGACATCTCCAATACGATCCCCTAGTAACTCAGGCCACATCGGCCACGGGCCACGCAATTCGTCGGGGACCGTTTTAATGAAAGAAACATAGTCCTTTTCAGTCCATGAACACCCACCAGCTATTAGTATGGGTTTTTTATTCTTCATCATTTTCATATATAAAGTTTCGATCCAATTCCCGTTTTTTCTTTTTGAACTTGTTTTGTATTTTTATTTTAAATAAGATTAATTCGATTTTTATTTTTTTAAAAAACTTTAACATTATACTCCCTTATAAAATCTTCAGCATCAGCCCAATTATTAACAATTGGTTGGCCTTTAATGTTTAGTGACGTATTTATTAGCATAGGACATCCAGTCCGTTCATACCATTCTTCTAATATAGGCCGGATAATGCTATTGCAATCTTTTTTAACTACTTGTACCCGAGCGGTACCATCTACGTGTGTGCACGCGTCATGATCATGTAATGCCTTTGAGGTGAATTGCATATACTCATTCATTGGACCTTCAAAATAATCATCTGCATACTCTTCTAGAATTGCCGGAGCGAACGGACGAAATCTCTGACGTCTTTTAATATCATTAAGGGTATCTTTAATATCCATTCGTGGATCAGCCAATAAACTTCTATTGCCCAAAGCACGAGGACCAAACTCAGCCCTACCGTTAGCAACACCGCATACAGAATGCTTAATTAAATGATCAACGACATCTTTTGCATTTATTTGTCTATCTATGTTATATCCCAGATATGTATCTACCCAATTAAGCTTATCTCCATAGGCTAAGGCCGCAGCACCAAGGGAACTACCAGCATCACCAGGATTCGGCATTATCCAAATGTTCTTACCTCGGATCTTAGAATTAGCTACACAGTTTAATGCAGAACCCCCCATTATAATTAGGTTATCCTTTGGGCACATATCAACTAACTTAAGTAGCTCTTGCTCATATATCGTTTGTACAGATGCCGCCCAATCTTCTTTACGTGCGGTGGGGTAATGATTCTTTAGTATACCTTTGTGGTTATTTTCTTCAAGAAGATATGATAGGTCTAATATAGGTTCGCCGTATGCAGCCATACCCATTGTAATGTATTCATCCTCATTAGGCTTTAGACCGATGTGATGCGTTACTGCGCTATAAAGTAATCCAAGCGAATATGGATATTTCTTAGAATAGATCTTCTTCATATTATCCCATATGGATACCGTATCCCACTCACCAATACTATCAATAACAATTATATTACAGTCGTCGAATGGTGCAGTATAATAACCTGCTGCAGCATGGGATTTGTGGTGGGTTGAGTACATATCAGGATCTACCGAATACTTATGTCGTTTCCATCCTTGACCTGAAAAGAGTCGACGAGTGTTTTTCCGAAGAGGACTTTCATAAAGAATCGACATATCCCAATTCATAACGAACTGATCTTTATGACATGATCGATCATTCTTTTTTCTAGAATATCTTTCTGCGTGGGACGCATATAATATGTTACCATCTTCAACATACGTTACCGCTGCATCATGATACCCCTCACTAAATCCTAATATTTTCATCAGTATATGAACTTATCATCCCTTGGTTTAACTCTTTTATAAAATTTTTTCACACTCTGCTCCTAACGTTTATATGATTCATGAAGTCTTGGAAACTCGATATCAGGAACATCCTTATCCAAGAAAGAACAAAGTTGATTCCATGTGTCCGACCCACCATCTTCACAAATATTAAGTTCCAGAAAAATGTCATCTGGTTTATCTTTAAAGAAGTATCTTATTATATCAACCTTATGATAGTAATCATCAATGGTACATTCAACAGGCGTTTCTTGTTTTAATACTTCCCATAAGAACGTTTTGCTTTTTACCCATGCTTCTGGATTCCTATTGGTGAGTATAAACTTGCTATTTGGATATTGTGTGTATAAAGAGTCGAGAAATAACTCACCAGCAAAATCACTAAATCCTCTATAGTCAACATCTAAAGAATCAAACACATCTTTATTATCACGTGTATTATCATTAGCTAGTTTTAATAACTGCCTTCCATCCTCTGACATATAATGAATAGAAGGTATGCCTAATATATTTAATGCTTCGGTTAATGAGTTTGTTCCAGCACGGTTTAATCCGATGTTAAAAATATAAGGTGTCATCTTGGTTTATTGCTTGCAAATGTATAATGAATGAATTTTATATCTGGGTGAAATACATCCAACTTCAAGTAATCATTTCCTGTACGTTTTACATATAGCATATTAATGTCAATCAACCACCCTATAGGTTCATCATTCCTATATCGAGTGAACCATGCATCCGGAAGTAATTTTAATGTCAACCTTTCATTAACTGAATCCTCAACGAAGTACTGCTCGCCGTTAACTGGCCCAATAGTCGTTCCATTCTTTATATAATGCATCTGCCAATATTTGGGATCATCCATGAACTTATCGTATATGTATTTACAATCGCTTGGATAGTATTTAAAGAAGCCACCGTTCAGATGATAATCGTCTCTATCCTGCCACCAATCAGGAGCTCCTAAAAATTCACCGCGTTCTATAGGGTGGTCGAATATCTGCTCATAGTCGTTCACCAATATGACGTCTATATCCATAACACACACAGGCTCATCTATATCCAGTGACATAGGAAGCATTTTGTTCCATTGCAACCTTATACTAGAATTAATTGGTTCTCTGATCCAGCGCACATCATATTTAGATAATTTATCATTGATGTATGTCTCATATTCTGGGCCATATTTATCACCTATCCTCACACAAAATACTATCATTTGAAGAACCTGCTAAACTTCTTGTTAATTACATGGTGCATCTTTGCTTTACGATTTCTGATGATATCATTTGTTACCCTATGATGCCAATCATCATCTAAGTAGTGTATATCAACACCATTGATTATTCTCATATAAGCAAAAACCGTTTCGTTATCATAGTTGAACACTCGCTGTATATTCATGGGATATATTGAATCGGAATCGTTTTTAACGACAGACATTAAATCCAGAGTTTCATCAAATTTATTAAAATATGCCAGATTCTTTATTTGTGATGAAGATGCTATCATTATACCTGTGTTAAAAACATCAGTGTCTGGTTCGTACCCACATTCATCTAACATAGCATGACAATTCCAATATTTGGATGATGGGTTTCGGATACATGTATTATAGTACTTAGGATCCACATTCTTGCCCCAACCAGCTTCTTCATTTGATTCTGCACATCCAAAAAACTTATCGAGATCGAATGAATCAAATATAGACTCTGTCGTATTTGGGATAACATCAAAATCAATATAGCATACTTCATCGTATAAATCTGCATAATATAACATTAGATGGTGTTTATAGAAGTTAATGATATCATAAACTGATATCATTGGATATGATACTTTAAACTTATTTAAGAATTCTGCATATTGATCGTCATAACCATGGAGTTTATATTCCACACCGATATCATCCGCATATTTTATATGAGAGTCTTTTATATGAGGGTAGTATTTAAGAAGTGCTTCTTTAGTGTCAGAGCTTTTATTCACAGTCTGTAGTACACCATCTGCATCATACCATCCTGGATTATCTAGATCACCTGGTGGTATATCAATAAAGATGCTGAATAGTATTCTCGATTTCATCGGCCAATTACCATATATCTCTCAAAACCATCTAGCTCCAGCATACCACTATATACCACGCGCTCGCTGAGAGATTCATCAACCCATTCAGTAAATTCTTCTAATGAATTGTGACAATTGATGTGTGATGTGAGATCAAAGAAGTTGTTTGATTGGAGGACGACCCATGTATTCGACGGTTTGCTTCTGATAAATTTCTCCAGATCATCCCTTTCAACATGTTCGCATGAGGTCGATACTACTATAGAATATGCACTCAGGTCTGCATTCATCATGTCTTCAGTTTTGAATTGTGTATCACTCTCAGGAAATAACCGCCAGGCAACTTTCTCACAATACCCATCAATATCAGCTGATGTTATATTCATTTCACTTTGGGGAAACTCTTTTCTTAAAAGATGAGCTAGAAGACCATACCAGCCACCACCGATATATATTGACCCCGCACTATGCATGTATAATGCACCAAGTATATCAGCCAACCACTGCTTACTATCCCAGTGGTTTTTATCTAACGAATGTATGATATCCTTAATTCTATAAAAATCATCTTCATCATACATAGAGTCGTCATATACATTTTCTATAATTTTAAGTGATCGATACAATATCTCGGCATTCATTAAAATCAACTTCCTCATATGTGATCACACACGGATCATAATCTATTTCTTTCTGGTATTTATATGACTGTATAAATTCAACAGGAAAGGTTTCATATTCAAATGACTCATGTACTATGAATCTATCTATACCTACGTACTTTCTTAGAAAATAATCACGATTGTTATTATAAAAATGATCCCACATATCAATATGGTTCCCGGCAGTCCAAGTTATAACTGAACTGTTTATCTTAACATCATAATTATGCCTTATATTGTATCTATCGTGGCTCTTCCAATGGCAATTGATCAGAGTGAGTTTATCAAAATCAACTTCATTTAAAACGTCGAATGGGTTTGAATTTATCACAGAATCAATATCAAAAAACATACATTTTCCGGATACTGGAAATTCACTCGAAAACATTCTAAGTTTATTCCACCAAACTTTAAGAGTTGGACTTTTGGGGATATGGATTATATTGATATTATCATCAATACCATAGGGGTCATCAGTATAGCAACTGAAGGTATAGTCATCACTTGCATGTACCTTCAGTTGTTTATATAATTCATTGACATTATCACTGGAATATTTACTACCCCATTTAACAAAAATTATATTCATTTAAAATCTTAAAGCGATACTATATACATCAATTAGGGTTTTAGCCTTTCTCAACTCCTGCTTTAGCTGCCTATCATCGGATGATTTAATTACATCAGTCTCCATCGCAGATATTTTTGCTTTGAAGACTGCATCAGTGTTGTCATTAGAATTTAGTATATATGCTACACTATTAGATGCATTCGTCTCTAACAGGACAGCTTCTGCAACTCGCTGATCAAAGAATCTCTTATGTTCTTCGAATGATGCTCTATTATACGCTCGTGTGTCTGCCTCTATTGTTTCGATATCCATACCGAGTTCATCAAACTCAGGGTCATCCACCTCAAATATATGAGGATATACGACTCCATCTTCTCGTTCATACAAAACCTCTATAGTTGTCTGTTCTCTATTTATGAATCGTATAGATTGCATGATGTCTGACATTAGACCTTCCTCGCTTTTAAATAATATGTTGTGATTGTTTGAGGTGTTCCATCTGGAAACTCTTGAGCTCGGTAATCGTTACCGTTAACCCACCTCTGATTATAATTACCGGAACCATCAAGTTTAGTATCTATCATAGCTTCACCACACGTAGTACCAGTACCGTTAATAAAGAATCTCAATTTATGTGACGTTAAATTCACAGCGGCGTATCTAACCAGAGCCTTCATTATAACATCAAATTCAGCACCACTGTATTGACGCAAGTTTGCATCAGAATCAATATACATAGGATTAGATGTATATGCACTGTCGACCGCATCTTTTTGCCATAGTTGATAAAGACTAATTCCCTTCGGTTGGTCGAGCGCTTCTGTGATGCCACCTGCTGTATATAAACTAGTATCGGCTCTAGTATCAAAAAATATTGGCGTAACGGCAAGTTGTGTATATCCAGCAGGACCAGTGCCACCAAATTTGTGTGACTTATATGGCTGCGATGATATGATATTATCTATAGTAGTATGTATAAATGTGTCATACATATCCTGTAGAGTCATTGCAACTATGTTATTACTGGCATTGAGATAAACAGGAAATTTGATATTATTAGTATCACTGACAGTTGATAATCCGGCCACAGTCTCCTCTGCTAAAGAAGTCCATGATACATTCAACGTGCTCGGTTCTGCCGTTGTGGCTTCTGTTGGGAATGAACTGACATGAGTTGCAGCTGCACCAGCCTTAGTTCTACTGTCAATCATCGCAGTGAATGTGCCTTCCGTGTTGGAGCCGATATCCAGAGTTACAGAAGGATCTGTGAAGTATAGATAAACTGTTCTCGCAATTATAGCGTTCGTATCAGCAGTATCCATCACTTGTAAATCATCAGTAGCCAACTTTAAAGGAGTTCTAACGGCCATAATCTATGCTCCGGCTCCATGTATTGTTTTAAGGACTGTTATTCCATCAGATGCAATTATTTTTAATGTTGATAATGACTTCATCTCTGCAGAACCAACCGAATCGTCTGCCATCTTAGCTTGGGTGACAGAATTGTCTGCCAAATGTGCAGCATCGATAGATCCATCAACATAATGTTCACTGTCGATGGCATTGTCTGCTATCTTAGCTCCATTAATAGCATCATTAGCTATCTTAGCTTGTGTGACTTGCAGGTCTCCAATAT
>Ga0257115_1001312_pt1 | contig 17070 bp, 20 predicted proteins | sample SI112_100mmetaG_FD_194465 | JGI IMG/M metagenome (GOLD analysis project Ga0257115, IMG submission 194465) | Marine microbial communities from Saanich Inlet, British Columbia, Canada - SI112_100m | ecosystem: Environmental > Aquatic > Marine > Inlet | place: Canada: British Columbia | collected...
GAGATGGAATGGGTTGAATACTTATTCAGCAAAGGCTCCCCTTTAATAGGTATGAATGCAGCTATACTAAAAGAATATATGGACTACATCTTTGCCGTACGTCTTACTAATATTGGTTTAGACCCTAGGAGGCTAGGCCTTACCTTAGGTAAGAACCCATTACCATGGATTGACAATTATTTAGACAGCTCCCACATTAAGTCTGCCCCTCAAGAGATCGAGTCAGTAAACTATGTTGCAGCTATTGATAGTTCACAAGACGAAGATTTTGATTTAGATGACTTATAGAAAAATAGTAGAATTACTGGAAGAAGTGATAGAGATATTACCAGAAGGAGTAAGCTTAGCCAAAGGTGGCGTGGGCGAAATCGCACTAGCACACCACTTGGGCCATACCGTAGTTAAAGGAGATAAAGGTGCTGATGGAGTGGATAAAGAGGGTAATTTATATGAGTATAAAGTTACTACTGGGGATACTTTTAATTTCCATTTTGGTGCCCGTTCTGACTCTTTTGGGGCTACTGTTACTAAGCATTTTGACGGGATCGCCGGGGCTTATTGTGCTAAACGTGTCGGGATGAAGATCGTAGACATAGCGTATATCCCCTCAGAAACACTAGTACCAGAACTAATAAAGCACTTCGGCTCTGTTAAAGGTATGCAACTAAATAAAAATTATAGTATGAAAAGGTTAAATGAAGCTATTTAAGTGGCCTGAGCTACTTCTACCTCCAATAAATTTATGGGCTCTACCCTTGTACCTAAGGAAAAAGACAATGAAACACACTGAAGCGCAACTAGAAAGAATCAAGAATCATGAAGCTACTGTACTAGTAGATAATATATCGGGTAACTTAGAATTTACTACAGAAAGTATTATCACACCTTTTGGCAGTTCTAAACTTAATAAAGTTGCTAAAGTTAAAGTAGACGAGGAGCCTGTACTACTATCGGACCATGTAGCCTTATTTGAGGATTTACACCAAATTAATGTTATACTAACTAATGCGTGTAACCTATCTTGTACCTACTGCTACGAGCAGCATAACGAGGACTTTGGGCACTTCACTGTAGAAAGCCTTCATAAAGTGTACAGATTTTTAGCTGATATTAGAGGTACTCAACAGACTAAGAACTTTCAGTTATTTGGAGGAGAACCTTTAATCCATAAACAGTTAATACTTAGCTTCTTAGAAGCATATAAAGATGAAATAGCGGAGGAGTCTAAAAAGGACTTTGCTACCGCTATATCTATATGTACCAATGGTATTCTGTTAACAGAAGACTTTATTAAAAAATACTTTGAGTATGAAGGAACTTCTTTAGTCATCTCATTAGACACTACTGAGGCAGAAATAGACCACAGACAGATAGGCCAAGAAGCCTTAGACGAACTATTAAAGAAAGTATCCTATATACCTACAGAAGTAAAAGAGCAGCATAGAGTAGTAATAAGAACTACTTTAGCAGAGGAGCATCTACCTTTTTTATTGGGTTTCGTGGAGGACTTATACGCTAGAGGGGTAAGACAGTTTGTAGTACACCCTCTAGTATTAGACTCTGGTAGAGGCTTTATACAGTGGTCTAAAGATACTTGGGCCGCTCTGTATGAAGATATGACTACTATATTAGACAAGTATGATGACTTAATCCTCCAGTTCTCTGAGGGAGTAGGAAAGAAGAAAGAGAATAACTGTTTAGTAGGTTCTGATATGCTAGCTATTGATGGTTCCGGGGATATTTCAGGATGCCATTTCTTTACGAACCTAAAGAATAATGGAGCTTCTATAGCTATACTAGGAAATATACTGGATAATACCTTCTATAAGGAACGTCATACAGGGTTCCACGACGCGTATAATGAGATGTTTGAAAAAGAAGAGCAATGTATGGCTTGTGACTACAAAAATCTATGCTATCAATGCCCCGCAGGCAACTTAGATGTAGATGGTACATTATTTAGGCCAGATGATATGTGTCAAAATATTGTTAAGTTGTATATACAGCTACACGAGGATATGTCAAGAAAGCAATTTAATGCTAAACTTAAGAAGATAACAGAAGCAGTTGGCTCCGAGGGAGACGAGGCCTTAACTAAAGGCATGAGCTACTTACTATTTTACTATATGTATAAGTATCACCCAACTACAGCTCAAGTACATGAGGGCTTAAAGCTAAATTCTAATGAACTAGTAGGTATTTGGAAGAGTGTAATTGATAAAGAGTTAGATAGGCCCGAAGTAGAAAACTTTGTAGAGTTCCTAAATACCCACGCGGACTCCTCTAATGTAGGAGAGATCTCTGAGATATACTATTTAGGTAGCCCTACTGCCCCTAACCAAGAAACCGTGTCAGATGATGAGTACAGTAGAATATTTTATCTAACACTCCTACACTTTATAACCTTAGTGCCTACAGCCACTTCTTTTACTAATAACTTTAATTATGAAACTTGATGAAGTAGAACTGATAATAATTTACTTAGGGAACAAGTGTAACTTTGATTGCATATACTGTGATAGAGGTTATATTGAAAATACTATAGGGGGTCAAACTCTACAAATAGAAGAAGTAGATGCTATGGAGCAATTCTTCCTTGAAGTAGAAAAAACCCCCAATCAAATAAAAAGGGTATCTTTTCACGGGGGGGAACCTTTCTTATTTATGCCTAAAATACGTAGAATCATGAAGTGGCTTAGTACTATAGTGGAGCGTAATGCTTGGAAAGTATCTTTTACTACGAATGGGTCTTTAGTTAAAAGAAACGAAGACTTTTTTGAGGAATACTCGGGTCTTCTTACTTGTACAGTTAGTTACGACTTTATGTATCAAGGAATCAATAGAGTTAAAAAAGCCCCAAGTGGGGTTAAGTGTGGGGAGTGTGACTGCGTAGACGTATGTGAAGCAGACCTGCCTAATGTAATTGAGATGAGTAAAGTATTAAATAAACACTGTACTGAATGGAAGTTTCAGTATGTTATGCCTATTGACGAGCCAGATTCCCTTTCATTTAAAAATCTCAGTGCTATTGTTAAGACTTGTTATGCTACAGAGTGTAAAACTGTAAACCTTATACCTCTAAGACATAAGAGAGGGAAAGATAAATTTGACGTAATAATAGATAATATCAATCTACCCCAGTTCTTAGATGCATTCATGGAGTTTGTACAAATTCTATACGTTAAAAAGCTAAATGTATTTATTGATGGACAATACCACAATATTGATAAAGCTTACTTCAATGGACACAGCAAACTCATCCTCGCGCCAAACGGGTACATATATCCGGAGTTCGATTTCCTTGAGTATAAGGTCGAAGATGCAAAGATTGGGAATTGGAAGTCAAGTACCCTATACGATGACAAGGGTGATGAAGGTCAGATTCCAAAATCATGTTTAGAGTGTACCTCACGCCCCTCTTGTGGATTGAAGTACTTATACTTCCTATTTGATGAAGAGCCTAAAGGCTCATGTGTGCAGTTCTACAAGATTATTGACTTTGTAACACTACATCTTACACAACTAAAAACTAAGAAAAATTTACTAGAATGGGTAGGAATTGATGAAAATTTTGAGATAAAGAAATGAATAAAATGGAGCAGTATTGGGTAGATACGGACACCCTTAAAACTATTGAAAGCGACATATACTTCTCTTTAGGCTCTAGATACTATTGTGATGCAGCTTGTGAGGTATGTTATATACAAGGTAACTTAGATAGTATAAAGTCTAGTGGATTACAGAATATATACAAACCTATTACTATAGAGTTAGAAGCTTTATGGAAAGAGGTTTTTAGTTACTTCTATACTATAAGAACTGATGATGATATGCACTTCTATAAGTATAACTTCCCAGAGCACTATCAATGGTACACTAGAAACGCTAGTAAGATGGAGTACTCTATTACAGATAACGCTATAATAAGATACAGTAAGTTATTGCACGAAGTTAAATTTAAGGCGATGGCTTCTATTACTATATCCTCTACATTTGCTAGTAAAGTACAAACCGAGTATTTGATGAAGGCACTAAAAGAAATACATAGTGTATCTCCTATAAGGAAATTCAAACTTATCAATACTAGCGAATCGGGCAGTTTAGAGCCTTACGCTCAGTTGGCCAAAGAGTTGGGTATTTCGATACTAGGACATCATGACTTTCGTAAAGGTAGAGTCGATTTGGAGGAAGAGTGGGTGACTGAACAAACTTCTTGGATTAGTACGGAAGAGGGAAAGGTGGTTCAAGTGTACGGGGATAATACAGCTCCGCACTTTTACTATGACAGGTTCTATTACTCTAATGATGGGGCTTCGGACTTTGGGGTAGTACCTTTTCACTATGTAGAGGCTAAGGTTTTTTACCCAGAGAAGTTTTGTGCTGACTTAATAAAAGGTAAGCAGTTAATATACAATAAGTGGAAAGATAGTAACTTTAAAGAATACTTTGCTGTTACACAAGAATACAAAGTAAACTACCCCTTCAACTTTATCCCCGGAGTAATGATGCCTTCCTACTCTAAGTTTTGCGCTAAGTTGGTGAGTAGAGGTTGGGTTAAGATACCTCAAGGATTATACAAAGAACCAGATAGTGTTATTTCTATAATGGAGAAGAAGTGAAATTTATAACTAAAAATGGCATTGAGTTCTACTATGATAGTATTGAAAATGCTATGTATAACAATAATAAGGAACTTATAAGTGCCCCTATGTCTATGGACTATACAGGGTTAAAAGAAGGGCATAATACTCCTTTTAAAACCCGTAATCCTGTAGCCTTAAGAATACTATTTGGCCATGCTTGTAACTACTCGTGTAGTTACTGTATGCAGAAAGATATAGGTAATCCAGATGAAAGACCTAAGAGTATGTACGCAGATGAGTTTATACGAAACTTAGGCACACTGAATTTAGATGGGTTAGAGCGGGTAGAACTATGGGGTGGGGAACCTTTCCTGTATTGGGAAGATATAAAAACAGTAATGTTAGCATTGGACAAACCGGGCCTTCATTTCTTCATCTCCACAAACGGGTCTCCTCTTAGACAAAAACACGTAGACTTATTTAAAGAGTTGAAAGCAACTGTAGCCTTAGGTATTAGTCATGACGGGCCTGCGCATGAAGCGTTAAGAGGGGAGGAAATACTACATAAACCCCACACGCAGAAAGTATTAAAACAACTGGACGCTTTATACCCAAAAGTACAGTTCTCATTTAATACTGTTATTAGTGATACTAATTGGGACTTATTCGCAATTAATGACTTCTTCTATAAACACGTACAAAGCCTAGAACTAAAAAATCCTACACTAAGTTTTACCTTAGGCAGGAGCTATGATGAAACAGATTCTAAGAACAGCTTCGATGTCGTTGTTAAGGACTTAGAGGGTTTAAAGCTTATGTGCAGTAAGTATATTAATGCACATATTGAACAGCTAAAAGAGTTTGGGCTAAGAAAAGACCTGCCTCTTATGAATTGTAATATATTTAATGGGAGTGCCGGTAGTATTAAGTATGCTCAACATATGAAAGAGACTATACCTATAACCATGACATCTAACTGCGGTGCGGATGCTGAAGATATTCTCTCTTTAGACATACAGGGCAACATCAGATTATGCCCTCATACTGAACATATTAGTGGAAAACTTACTCAACTAAATACTATAGAAATAAAAGGTATGGATTTACTAAAAAAGGGTACCCATTGCGGTACCTGTCATGTAAAGCGTTTATGCAAAAGCTCTTGCCCTATAGCGTTTCCAGATAAAACCTTTATCAAAAACTGCCAAGCAGAAAAGATTTGGTATGGTGCTATACAGCTAGGAGCCTTTGCACTACTATTCGGAGAGGAGTGTTACAGAGCACCTCTTCCACAGTCGCACTGACACTGACAGTCACAAACTGTAGTGTAGTCATCATAAAAAGAGTGATTGTGGGAGATTAGGTCGTTTAGCACGCTAACCATTTCCTTGTACTTAGCAGCGTCTATAGTAGCTCCTTCATTAGTGTCGGAGGGGCCTACTGAGCTGGTGGTACTGGTTGAAAGATCGTCTGCCATTATGATACTATCCTATCTGATATTGAATGTGTGTGTGAGTGCATAAATCTAGAAAGATTTGCGTATTGGTTAAATCTAGTTGCTTGTATAGCTTCTCCTACTGCTACAGCCGTAGCATCAGAAGGTCTACTCGTAGTAGCCGTACTATCTTTTGACTCCTCTAAGTCTCCCGAGTGCCCCGTGTTACCATAAGTTTTAGAGCTATACATATCAGTATAGTTGTGGTAGTGTGCAATTGCGTTATTAAGCATACCTCTTAGTTTATTCATATGGTCCGCCTCAATAGTATTACCGCTAGAAAATTTAGTGTTCAAATCTCCTACGTTAGTTGAGTTGATAGCTGCAGCACCTCCTGCAGGATACGTAGTGCTATTTGCACTAACTGTTCTCTGTGCCATTGTAGTTCTCCTTTATTATATCAATAACATTACTTATGTTATCTTTAGTAACTTTTGTCTCTAATTGTTCAGTGTGCACTATATTATACAACATAGTTTGTATCTCTTGGTACTGTGCAGCATAGAAGGGGGTTTGAATATCCGTCCCTATAGCTTTGTAGAACATATCCCTTAATTCTTTATCTGCGCTTAGCCATAAAGTTTTACATAATGAAGTGCCTAGAGGTAAGGCTACTAGTATCTTACCTTTAAGGTTACTTCGATTATTGATAATAACGGGGGTCAAAATAAAAGGCAGAACTATACTAGTATGAAATTTTAATAGTACAGAAGGGTCCTTCCCCCCTAGTAAGTCTTCTTCTGAAGTTATCCTACCTTTTGCTATATCTATAGAGCGCATAAACTCTCTCTTGCTCCAACCTATTTGCTCTAGTATATTTTCTATATTATCCTCTTGGGCCATACTGATCAAGTAATCATATACTATAGCATAATAGTCTGGGTCTACTAGCGTTATTTCTGAGTTATACAGTTCGTTACCTAATAATGTAATTGCTTCTATACTGCCCTGCAGCCCTATTATATTACTGCAGCTAGGTTCATTTAAAAGAGAGTAGTTTTTTAATCTCAATGCCCACATTTCTGGGTGGGTTAGTGCGAATCTAGCTAACTTCATTTTAATAAATTACTGTAAGGGTCTGTCATATTCCCCCCCAGCCCTGTAGGTTCTTCTATTAAGTTAGGCATACTTGCACAAATCTCTAGTATCTCTACTGATTTATATTTCTGAGCCCATACCCCAAGCTGGGCGAAAAAATAGGTAGGGTTTAACATAACTATTAATGTAGCTAAAGACCTCATATGTATGTTAATTTTTAGTTCTGTATTTGATAAGTCTACTACTTCTATATTGGGGCCTTCGTGCTTTAGTAATTCTTTAGCTAGCTCTCCCTGTAGCCCTTCTAAATGATTAGGTAGAAAGTCAAAGTATATATCTTTAGCTAAAACAGAGGCTCTAATATCCTTATTCCTAAATAATTTGGACATGAATCCATTAAAGGTCCACGACATAAATAAAATGTCACATCTATACATCGTAATCCAATCTTCTCTAGTATAGCTATATGAGCTAGTAACGATTGGGGAGGGATTAGACTTAAAGTCTATAGTCCCCTCTATTGGGGAGAACTGAAAGCCTTCCTCTATTGTATTAAAATTCTCATACCCTAACTTAAACTCTTCTCTATATTCCTTTTCGTATGCTGGGGCAGTTGGTAAGAGTACCCATAAGTACCTATCATAACTAGCTAACCCGTGTTTAACTATAAAGTCATGTACATCAAATAATTTATCTAAAGTTGCTCCTGGCAACCCTAGTATGAGCTCCAGCCGAGCTTCACTACTTATACCTTTAAATAACGCAAGGTGTTCGTCTACACTTAAGTCCTTTCTTTTAATATTTCTATTAACTTCTGGGTCTAAGTCTTGGATAGACATTTTATACTCAGAATGGTTTTCTTGTGCTAGTAGTAGTTCAAATATTTGGTATAGTATCTTAGGGTTGGTCTTACTGGGCCCTAGTATATCTAAAGTTGCATTACTATTCTTAACTATGTACTGAACTATCTCTAAGTCCCTTTTGATTATACCAAAGTTAGCATCTGTGTTAATAATATACTCTATGTCGCACTCTTTGAATAAATACTCTAAGTCTTCTAATATACTAGTAGTAGGTTTGAAGCTAACTTTGGAGCCGGTGCCTCCGCCCCATTCGCAGAATACACATTTATACGGACAACCTCTAGAACACTCTAAGAATAGTACCGTTTTACCTAGTACTTCTTCCTTAAATCTTTTAAATATATTAACAGGCCATTTAAAGTCTAGTTTATTAAAAGTAGTACTAGATATTCTATATTCTAGTCTATCCTCTGTAGGGTACACACAGAAAGGTATTTCTGTAATACTAGTACCCTTATCTAATGTTTTTAGTAGTTCTGAAAAGAATACTTCTCCGTACCCATCTTCTTTACATACTAAATCAATTTGGTTATGTGTCTTAAACCACCCAGGTTCACTCTTGTATAATTGGTGAGGCCCGCCCACTATAATAAGTACACCAGGTACTATATTCTTAATCTCACTAAGAATCTTCATAGTCTCGTCGTAGTTCCATACATATAAGGAAGCTAAGACGACATTTGGGGCGTTCTTTTCTATTTCTTCTAATACTTTATCTTGATACCCTAAGGGCTTAGTATACTGCCATAAGGACTCAGGGTAATTATCTTGCACATAGGCTTTCATAGAGAGCCAGAAGTACGGAATTAAGCTGCCGTCATCTACAGGGTTGTAATTCAGATAAGTTATTAATTTGGTCATATTGGTATATTATACCTGATTTGACCAATTTTGTCAAGCATTATTTTTCGATTACCCCTCCCCCTTCTTCTGGGGGGGTTAGCGTTAGTTGCATAAGCTCTGAAGTATCTACTTCTACTTCTTCCGCTGGAGGAGGGAGCAAAGTATACTTCTTAGTTTCCACGTCTATTAAGGTACTATACTCTATCATCTACAATTTGGTAGTTACCTACGTTAGCTGGACTATTACCTATATATGCCATTAGATAACCTCCTTCCAATTAGTTGTTGCTTCATCCCAAGTGTACATCTTATCATCATCTGGATAAGGTGTTGGGGCTTCCCATTGACAAGTATCTTCATTAAGAGCCCAAGAGTTAAAGGGTTGAGGTGCTATGAAAGCATCACGAGTTGAATCGTAAGTGTAGCCTATACCTGCATAGTTCTTTCTAAAGTTTCCGTTATATGAAGTTTGAACCCAGTTGAAGCTATCTCCCACCAAACCAGAGTTAATAAAATCCTGTTCAGCAACAATTACTTCAGTAACCATATTATTAATATCAATCTTTGCAAAATGACTCATACTGCATACCTCACTATTACGATGCCAGAACCACCAGCACTTCCGTTAAATTCTCCAGATCCTCCTCCGCCTCCACCGCCTCCGGTATTAGCTGAACCTGCGGATTGGCCTGAGCCATGCTCCCCGTTTCCTCCTCCTCCTGTACCTCCAGCACCAGCACCAGTACCAGCAGCATTACTACCTCTTCCTCCGCCACCACCACCAGCATAATATCCACTATCACCGGTTGATGTCGCTGTAGCCCAAGAAGAATGAGAGTTTGAACCTATACCTCCAGCAGTTTGAACACCAGTTGCTCCTGCTCCTCCTCCGCCTCCACCATAAGAATTATCTCCAGATCCACTTGAACCAACACCATCATGTCCTTCTACAGGGGTATAACCACCCTGATTTCCAGGTCCACCTGCTCTATAATGAGGTTGTCCTCCACCAGAACCACCTGCCGCTCCTGCGGAACTTATAGAACCATCACTGCCCGGACCACCACCAGTTGTGGCATGACTATTAAATGTAGTATTACTTCCTTTTGTTTCTACTGCCGCTCCTGCACCTATAACAACAGAATGTGTACCAGCAGAAATAGATTGTGCGGCAAAAGTACGATAACCACCAGCACCTCCACCACCTTTTCCCCAGCCATCTGATGCTCCATAGCTAGAATCTCCACCTCCGCCACCACCAGCTACTACTAGGTAATCTACATCACCACCAGTGCTAACAACAAGATTACCAGAACTTGTGAATGTATGATATTTGTAACCACCTGATGTCACTATTGTTCCACCCGTTGCCGCTACAGCAGAAGAACTAATAACAATACTATCAGCTGAACTGTATGCTGAATCAGTATAAGTAGCAGAAGTCGAAGTAACATTTGCTCTGTTGCTATAAGTTGCAGCAGTAGTATAAGTTAAAGTAACTGTGACAGAAGTACCTGACCAACCAGTAATCTCAACAGTATTACCTACCTTAGAACCAGAGCCTGAGCCTACCGAACCATAAGTAAAGTTAGAACTTTGAGCATCGAAGATAACCTTAGTAGCGTTAGAATCAATACTTGATATAGTGTAAGTAACTGCTGTTGCATCATCTGAATCAGCAGGTGCATTTAAACTAGGTGCTGATAGTTGTTCATAACAAACAATACTATCACTTGAACTATAATTAGAATCACCATAAGTACCTGCAATGTTGGTTGATTTTGCTTTAACTGAAGCATAAGTACCTAACGCAGTAAACTGAACAGTGATAGCAGGATTACCAGTAGTAAATCCAGTTACTTCAACAGTGTTACCTACCTTTGAACCTGAACCAACATCAACACTTTGATACGTGAAATTACTAGTACCCATATCTAGGATAATCTTGTCATCACCAGAGTCAGTTGAAGTTACTGTGTAAACAACATTAGTAGTAACAGGCGTATCAGCAGGACTACTTATAGTAGGTGCTGTTAGTTTAACTACAAGGTTTTTAGTAACTAAAGAACTATCATCTAAGCCTAAGTTATCAGTAGTTGCTTTAATAGTATATGAAGGAACACCACTAGTATGAGTTACAATAAACTCTCCAGAAGCATTAATTGATCCTACTGTGCAGTTAGTTGGTGTTATTGTATAGTTTAGTTCTTCAGACCAGTTACCAATAGTGTGGGTAACATTGCTACCAGAATCTACAGATAAAGTTCCGCTTATGCTTGGCGAATCTAATGTTACAGCAGTCAGTATACCCGTTAAGTTAGCACCAGAGATAGCAGGTAAAGCACCTGTTAAGGAACTTGCTGCTATACCTAGGCCTTCTATCTCGGATTTGGTTGGTGTGGGAGCGTTATCTAGGTGTGTAGCCTTGACATCTCCGTTTGAGTCTAATAAATTAGACAGATTTCTTGTATTACTCATCTTTTATTCATAGTCCTTATGGCTTGGGAAACTCAGCTTTAACTGCTGCGATAGCAGTGTAGAACTCTGATTGTTTAGCAGTATCACCGAACTCACCAGCATCAATAGAGTGCCAAAGCATATCTAACTGGTCTCCAATAGGTGCGTATTGTCTATCTCGTTGATATTGGTTGTTGTCGTAGATTGATTGTAAGCGTGTTACTTCTGCTGTGATTTCTGAGTCTGTTGGTTGAGTTTGAGTAGTGTCTAACCATTCTAATTCTTCACCTCTTAACACCCACTCTGCTGTTGGACATAATGATGATAAAACATCTGATTTGTCTATTTTATTAAACTTGTCCATATTATGCTCCTATCTCTAATGCGATTAATGAAGAACCACCAGTAGTTGCTGCATCCTGAATAAAGTAACAAGTACCAGAACCAGCACTTCTGTTGCCTTGTACAGTATAAGTAGTTGAACTTGTCGTACTTGGGCTATCTATATAAGTAAGTGAAATAGATTGACCTTGGTCGTGATTCCATCTCTCTGTTATATTTTCAAAAGCGATAAGACCAGTAGAACCTCTTGTAATTCTTATTCCTAAAGTAGCGGTAGCCCCTGATATTAATGTAAAGGGTGAAGAAATAAGTAATATCTTACTTGTAGTTGCAGAAGGAGTGATTGATACACTTAACCCTACATCTGTCCAAGTAGATGTTGATACAGATACTCGTGTTGCTGAAAAATCACTAACAACCTGTAACACCTTACCACCACCACCTGCCGCAGTCTGAAACGTAGGTGCTACACCAGCACCACCAGAGGTTAGTACTTGTCCACTTGTGCCTACTGCTACATTAGCAGGTGCTCCAGTAGCATCATAAGTGATTAACTCACCGTCTGTGCCGTGTGCCATTTTAGCGAGTGTGATAGCGTTGTCTGCGACTGCTGCATTAGTTAAAACACCACTAGCAATCTGACCTGAGCCATCTAATACAGGAATATTACCTGCGGCGGTACCTGTATCTGCTGAAGCAGCGGTACCTAACCCTGCTCTTGGTAAAGTAAGATTTACATTACCTGAACCGTCTTCTGAGATCAAAGTAATTGACCCCGATGCACTGTCTATCTTATGTGCCATATATTATTCTCCTAAAGTGGTTTTCCAGTAGCATAATGTTTTGACACTAATATGCTTGATACTGGGATTGAAAGAGTTACCCCGTCGTTAACAGAAGTGCTACTACCTGTCTCGTACTCTGTGTTTGCGTCTAATGTTGTATTCACTGAGATTGTTTTGCTTGTATAGCCTCCGCCCTCTATAGTCTGCCAAGAAGAAGTATCGTCTCCATCTTCCCGAAGGAACTTAGTAGCCCCCGTTTCACCCGTAGATTTTACAGCTGTTCCTTCGGGGGTGTGCGCACTTGAGGTGGGACTCAGTAATTCCGCTATTAGCCTTGCGTTACTTTTAGCCATTGTTTATTTTCCTAAATATTGCTCTTCATAATTGGTTAGCTCTTTTGTAAATCTACCAACGTCTATAGTTGCTTCTTTATTCTTGAGGTTCCTGTACATATCTACTAAAAGGTAGAAATAGTGCCAATGAACATCTGACGTGTAGCTTGGGGATAAACATACATAAATTAAATCCCATTTGTGATCTTCTCCAAACTTTGGTGCGTCTTTATACTCACAAGAAAATGAAGGATAAGGGGGGTTTAACTTATTTACTTCAGAATTTTTATTCTTAACCCATATGTACTCTTTTATCCTATCTTGGAGGAGATTAACCCAAGCACCTTCGTCACTCTCGTTCATCAAGTTTGTCTGTATATCGTGATAGTCACAGTACCCTTGGTCGTGGTGATGATCGACATTCATGAGGAATATCTTCTCCTTACTTTCTAAATCAATGTGATTTAAGATAGCATCATGATGATACCCGAACACTATATTGTCATTGTTCATGATTGACTTCATAAATAAGTCAAAGATGTACCTAACATTGTGCCTATTCTCTTCCAAGCTGTGAGGCATTACTCCAGACAACTCCAGGACAGACTCCCAGTATTGTTCTGTTATTTTCTTTCCCACATTCTTAGCTAACTCACCTTGTAGGTAGTGGTTAGAGATAAAATCGATATCTATGGTTAATATATTCATCCTTATCTATCTAATCTTTCCATTTGTTCTTTCTCAATCTCATCTTGTGACTTCCAAGAACCATCATTATGTTTAGCAAAATATTCTATAACATTTTCTTTTGGTGCTTGACCAATGAGTAGCTCTGCCATTTCTCCATTACGATATACAGATAAGGCTGGTGTAATCATTGTCTCAAAGTGTATCTTCCTTTCTTTTTTATAATCAGTCAAAGACATCTTATAAAACACGAAATTTTTAATTTCATCTTCCCAATTACTCATTTCGTCAATAAAGAAATCACAAACGGGGCAACTTTCTTTATACAGTATAATGCCAGTTTTATCTATTTTAGATACACCATCTAATTCTTCTATCGTTTCAATTTTAATCATAATGTTTTTTTATACTATTGTGCTTGGTACCTCAGGGTAAACAACATCAATCGGGTTACTAAACCAAACTTCTGGTAAATCACGTAATTCTTGTCTATACGCTATCATAGAGGTTTTAAAAGTTGATTCAGGAAAATCTGCAGTTTGAGTATAATCAGTTTCTTTTAATAAATTATCTCTATTTGCTCTTAACTCAATCATGGCAGTTGAATCCCAACCATTTGTTGCTACATTATATGTAAAAGTCTCGCCTTCATATCTAACATTAGGCATAGGAGGAACATCCTCTGTATTTTTAGGTACTCCGAAAGTTCTAGCAGCAGAAAGTGTTGATGAAGCTGGATCATAAATGTCTCCAATTTCAGTATTATTTTCACCCCTAACTAATGTTGCATCATCTAATGCACTAAATTCTGCTTGACTCATAAAGTATGTGTCAACTACATAATTGTTTTCTATTTTTGCAATTTTAATATTCATAATAATTATCCTTAAATGCAACCAATCGATGATCTTCTAGCTTGAATATTATGGTAAGTAGTTGTTCTGCTGCCAGTAGATCCCCAATAAAAGTATTCAAATCCATTCCACATTGTGTATGCAGCTCCATTATCACAACCATGTGAGCAATGACAATTAGATTGGTAATACGCAGGTCTTGATGTCGAATTTGCCCAAGCTCTATCATTAACTGTGTAAGATACTCTAGGGTCAACAGAACATCTGTTACCAGATCCTGTACTATTACCAGAAGTATCTCTAACCGCACATGTAACAGTACCTAGATTTCCACTCCAGTTTGTACCAGTTGAGCTACACCCTGTCATCGTTGACCAATTTTGATATTGAGACCAACCACCTGGACAATTAACATCCCCATCATATGTTGGGAGAGCGGCCGCTGACCCAGGATAAGAGGCACTGGAATCGTGACCACTACCCCTAATTGAATTAGCTGTACCAGTCGGCGATGCATCAAATCTACACACACCATCAGCAACTACACCACCTGCAGATGTACAATCTGCTGGGCTATGACTGCCTCCCATTAAATTTGGTATTGGGGTAGACATAGTAAATGATCTAGTAGAGTCATTATACCCATCGTGTGCATTTATTGTAAAAGAGTAAGTATTTCCATCTTTGGGGTTAGTACCTGAAATTGCACCCGTAGAAGCATTCAAAGACATACCTGAGGGTAGTGTCCCAGAAGTTTTACTATAAGTAATCGTGTCCCCTTCGGGGTCTGAAGCACTTACCGAAAATGAGTTACCCGATACTTCCCCAATACTACCTGAAGTACTCCAGGTAGCTGCATCATTTTGAGATAGTATAGAGAAAGATCTGTCTGCAGTTACACTTCCATCAGAAGCAGTAACCGTGAAGTTGCTAGTACTGTTATCAAAAGTCGTTATAGTCCCTGTAATAGCTCCTGTAGCGGAGTTAAAACTAAGCCCTGTCGGTAAAGAACCTGAAGAGATTGAGTATGTAACTGTCTGACCTTCTGGGTCTGCAGAACTTAAAGTAACACTGTAAGCTCCTCCTGTAGCTGCTGCTAAAGCTCCTGCACTAGTAGCCCAAACAGGAGCATCATTATCAGCTGTATTAGTGATAGTAAATTCTCTTGTTGATGTATTAGAGCCTGTTGTTAAAGACACAGTAAAAGTAAAAGTACTAGATACTAATTGTTCTGGCATAGTACCTGACAACGCTCCATTACTAGCTAAAGTAACTCCAGAAGGTAAACTTCCAGCAGTAACACTTGCTCCTGTAATAGCACTACCATCGATACCTGACTGTCCCCCACAATCAATAGAACCTATGCTTGAGCCTTCTGCAAATGAACCTAAGCTTCCTGCAGCATGATTCCAAGATACATAAGGAACTTTATCAGCTCCTCCTGAGTAACCTTCTGCATCTAGAGCATTAGTTAAGTTAACATTACTCATATCAGCGTTAGCTTTAATTCGGGTTAGAACTGTTATGTTCTCGTCTAGATCATCAGTTCTACGAAAGTCCCCTTTACTTCCACTTAATTTAATTCTATCCTCTGGATCAGATACTGCAGCTTCAGCAGTAGCTTTATCCGCATACTCTGTTAACTCACCACTTTTTGACAAAAAGTAGTACTTTAATTTATTTACTACTGCCTCTGTTCCATCTTTCTTAAAAAATCTTCTAAATCCCATAATTATCCTCTTATGCTGTTAATACTTCAATTTCGTCACCAACATTTAAGGTAACACTAAAAGTAATGGAAGTTCCATTTGTGGCAGTAAACTCACTAGGTCTTAGTAAAGTTCTGTTGATGAACACCATTACGAAAGAAGTACTATAAGTAAAACTATAAGTAGTAGTTGACCCACTAGTGACAGTTGTTATAGCACTGTGTGTAAGAGTGTTAGTAGTATCTACTGCTGTCCAAACATTATCACCTCTCAAGAAAGTACTACTTGAAGCAGTACCCGTAGCACTTAATTCATCGATGCCTACGGCATCATCTGCCATCTTAACGTTTGTTACAGAATTTGAGTCAAGTTTACTTGCTGGAATACTATCTAATAGTGCTAAAGCTCCCAAATCTGTGGTTTCTAGCGTGGACCCTACCCAAACTGCGGCTCCATTAGTATCATCTACACAACGGTACACTTCGTCATTGGTAGTGTCTATCCAGGTAGATCCCACTCTATAACCATCTGCATTATCATCTCCAGTTGTAGGAGCTGCAGTAGCATTATAGTTGATCTTACCATTTATTAATGACATTGTAGAAAATGCTACTAAAGCAACTGTCCAGCCTGTAGTGGCTCCAACAGTTAGAACTACGTCCGTTCCATTAGTAGCTGCAAAGTCCGTAGTATTTATTTGTTTAACACCATTTACATATACATCTAAAAAACCAGGTTGGTAGCTAAATGAAAATGTGGTTTGTCCAGATGTAGCGGTATAAGTAACTCTACTCTGAATTGCCTCTGATAGAGGTTGCTTGCCTATGTAGCCTGCCATTGTTTGTTTCTCCTGTGTTTATCTATCTATATTCAAACCAATTCATTGAAAGGGCTTAGTACCTGTGGCACTTAGTTCCTCATAGGGGTTATATTCCCAGGAGTACTTTGTATTTCAAACCATTTTATCTGTCCTGATGGTTGCATTGCCATAATTTATTCTCCTGGTAGCTTAATTTATTGTATTTATACTGCAGTCAAACTTACAAAGGCAGGGTCAACATCATCTTTAGGATTAGTAGTCC
>Ga0257115_1001313_pt1 | contig 17066 bp, 19 predicted proteins | sample SI112_100mmetaG_FD_194465 | JGI IMG/M metagenome (GOLD analysis project Ga0257115, IMG submission 194465) | Marine microbial communities from Saanich Inlet, British Columbia, Canada - SI112_100m | ecosystem: Environmental > Aquatic > Marine > Inlet | place: Canada: British Columbia | collected...
TGTCATCACTTCCAGAATTGTCTTCTAGCGAAAGAATAGGTTCGTGTATCACAAAACCAGGTAAATTTGTTGCAATAGGTTTAAATTACTCTGATCATGCTGCTGAAACTGGCGCAGATGTTCCTTCAGAACCAATAATGTTTATGAAAGCAACTAGTTGTATAGTTGGTCCAAATGACGATGTTGAAATTGTTTCTGGATCAAAAAAATTAGATTGGGAAGTTGAACTTGGAATTATTATTGGCAAAGAAGCTAAACATATTTCAGAAGATAAAGCACAAGATCATATTCTTGGATATTGTCTGGTTAACGATGTTAGTGAAAGAGAATGGCAAATTGAAAAAATGGGTCAATGGGTTAAAGGAAAGTCTCATGACACTTATGGACCAATCGGACCTTATTTGGTTACTAAAGATGAAGTTGCTGACATTAATAATCTTAAAATGAGTTTAGACGTTAATGGTAATAGAATGCAAAATGGAAATACAAGCACAATGATATTTAATGTTAATGTAATTGTTTCTTATGTGAGTAAATTCATGTCTTTACAGCCAGGTGATATAATAACTACTGGAACTCCCCCGGGAGTTGGTATGGGAATGAAACCTCAACAGTTCTTAAAAGCTGGAGATAAAATGAAATTATCAATAGAAAATTTAGGAGAGCAAAACTCTAAGGTTGTTGCTTTATAATAAATTGTGAAAATAACTTCTATTAAAAGTCATGTACTTAGATATGAGTTAGAAAAAGAATTAGGCTATTCACAACAATATTACAAACACAGAACTGCTCATCTTGTAGAAGTTCAAACTGATGAAGGGCTTACAGGCTGGGGAGAATGTTTTGGACCTGGTAATATTGCTTTAGCTAACAAGTTTATTGTTGAAAAAGTTATCCAGCCTCTAGTCATTGGTGAAGATCCTTTGAATAAAGAGTTTCTTTGGCAAAAAGTCTACAATTTACTCAGAGATAGTGGTCAAAAAGGAATGCCAATTCAAGCTTTGTCAGGTGTTGATATTGCTCTATGGGATATTTTAGGAAAAAAAACAAATATGCCCCTTTACCAATTAGTTGGTGGAAAATGCAATCACCATATTCCTGTGTATGGATATGGAATGATGTTACAAAAAAAATCAGTTGATGAACTGGTAAAGCTCTTCAAAGAAGAAGCGAAACAAATTAAATCCAAAAACTTTAAAGCTATGAAAATGAAAGTTGGACTGGGTCCAAAAGATGATTTGAAATTAGTTCAAGCAGTTAGAGAAGAAATTGGAAAAGATTTTAAATTAATGGTGGATGCAAATCATACTTATAATTTAAATGATGCTCTGTATGTTGGAAGAGGTTTGGATGAACTTGATATTTTTTGGTTTGAAGAGCCTGTGGCACCTGAAGATTATGATGGATACAGAGAATTAAAACAAAAAATTAATACAAATATTGCAGGTGGTGAAGCCGAATTTACGAAATATGGATGGAATGAGTTAATTAAAAGTAAATGTATTGATATAGCTCAGCCAGAGGTCTGTGGTTTGGGAGGTATTACAGAATATTTAAAAGTATCAGCGCTAGCACAAGCAAACTTTATTCCAGTTATAAACCATGTTTGGGGATCAGCGGTAAGTATTGCAGTTAACTTACATTTATTAACAGCCCAACCAGATATGCCAGGAGGATTGTTTCCATCAAAATCAATGCTTGAGTTTGATACTACAGAAAAAAATATTTTTATTACAGACTTACCGAATGAGAATTTTTCAATTTTCGATCAAGTAAAACAAAATAATGGATTTGCTGCTGTTACGGACAATGTAGGCATAGGTATAACACCAAATAATGACTTTATTAAAGAGTTTGAAATCAGTGAATAAAATTAAAACTTCAGATCCAAAAGTTCTTTGGAAATTAAGATGCAAATTAGGTGAGGGAACTCTATGGGTTAAGGAACACAATTCAATATATTTTGTAGATATAAAAAAGAAAAGTTTTTTTTCTTTTAATACAAAAAAAAATAAAAAGAGTATTTATAAAGTTAATAAAGAAATTGGTTTTTTAGCACATATTAAAGGTTATGTTTTTATTTTGGGTCTCCAGGGAGAATTACGGATCCAAAATATAAAAACAAAAAAAATAATTAAAAGTATTTTTATAGAGAAAGATATCAAATTAAATAGAATTAATGATGGTAAAACAGATCCAGTTGGAAATTTATGGTTTGGTACAATGGATAACCTCGAAAGAAAAATTGAAAAAGGATCTTTGTACAAATTAGATAAAAATCTATTGTTAACTAAAGTTGATAAAAATTATAGAATTACTAATGGACCTGCTTTTATAGATCAGTTTAATTTTTATCATACTGATAGCTCTAAAAAAAATATTTATAAAATTAAAATTAATAAAAAAAATAAGATTATAAGTAAAAAAATATTTAAAAAATTCTTACCTAATGATGGGTCACCAGACGGTATGACTTTAGATAAGAATAAAAATCTTTGGGTAGCTCATTTTCATGGTGCTTGTGTTTCAGTGTTTAATAGTAAAGCTAAATTAATACATAAAATCAACCTACCAGCTAAAAATATTACTAATTGTGCATTTGGTGGACAAAATAATAGTGAAGTTTTCATTACAACAGCCACAAAGGGTATGAATAATGCGGAATTAAAAAAATTTAGATACTCAGGATTCTTATTTAGTATAAAAACCAATGCAAAAGGAATTTTACAAAAAAAATTTACTTTAAATAATGATTGAAATATTAATTGCTTTTGGAGCGGGACTTATAAGTTTTTTATCACCCTGTGTTTTACCTTTAATACCCGGCTATGTTTCGTTTATCTCAGGTCAGTCACTTCAAGATATATTAAAATCTCAAAGAGTAAAATTTTTACCTTTAATTTTATTTTGCTTTGGTTTTTCTACTGTATTCATTATTTTAGGCGCATCAGCATCCTTTTTGGGCCAAGCTCTACTTCAAAATTCTGAAATATTAAGAATTATTGCTGGAGTAGTAATAATAGTTTTTTCATTACAGTTAATTGGTTTAATTAATATTGGTTATTTAAATTTAGAGAAAAGATTTGAAGCAAAAAAATCTCAAAATATCTTATTTCCTTATCTGATAGGTTTAGCGTTTGGTTTTGGATGGACTCCATGTATTGGTCCTATTTTGGGATCTATTTTAGCATTAGCCTCTATTGAAGAAACATTATCTAGAGCAATAATAATGTTGAGCTTTTATTCATTGGGCTTAGCTATCCCATTTGTTTTATCTGGTTATTTAATTCAAAGATTTTTATTATTTTCAAAAAATTTTAAGAAAAATATAAATTTGATATCTAAAATAGGTGGTTTTATTCTTTTGATTACAGGAATATTAATCTTAACTAATCAATTACAGGCAATTGGATTTTATATGATTAAAATTTTACCTTTTTTGCAAAATTTCGGATAAAATTATTTAATGAAAATTTATCAAATTGACTCCAGTGCTAGAAAAAAAGGTTCCTCTTCAAGAGCATTAGCAAAAAAATTACTAGATAAAATTAAAAAGCCAGATGATGAAGTAATTTATAGAGATTTAGATGATGAAATGCTTTTTGTAAGTGGGTTAACAGAGTCAGGTATGAAAATTGATGAAAAAGATCAAACAGAAGATCATAAAAAAATGTTTAAATTGTCAGATAAACTTGTGAGTGAATTAAAAGAAAGTGATATTATTATAATATCAGCCCCAATTTATAATTATGGTCCTCCAGCAACTTTAAAAGCTTGGTCTGATTTAGCTGCTCGAATTGGAGAAACATTCAGATTTAAGCCCAATGGAAGAAGAGAGGGGTTACTTAAAAATAAGCAAGCCTATCTTGTGATTACATCAGGTGGGACTAAACTTAATAGTTCTGAAGATTTTTTAACCCCATGGTTAAAGTTTATTTTAAATTTTTTTGGTATTGAAAAAGTTGATGTAATAAGTGCTGATCAAATGGCTTTAGATTATGAAAAATCAATTAAAGATGCAGAAGCACAAATAGAAAATTTGTTTAAAAATTAACTTTATTCAATATAAATTAAATAGTAAGAGATTGATGTGGACCAATTAAATTCAAAAAAATACAAGATCTATGCTAATTTTCTAAATAAGCTGGCAAAAGAACTAACCAATTTTTATTATTCAAAGCTAAACAGAACTTTTAAAGTTTCTAATAAACTCAAAGGCAAGGGTTATGATCCTGTTACAACATCAGATAAGGCTTTTGAAAAATTTATTAGATTAAAGATAAAAAATAAATTCCCAGATCATCAAGTTATAGGCGAAGAGTTTGGACATAAAAAATCTAAAAGTGACTTTACATGGGTAATAGACCCGATCGACGGAACAAGATCTTTTGTAATTGGTAACCCGACTTGGAGTAATTTGATTTCTTTGAATTACAAAGGGTATCCAATTTTAGGATTAGCTAATTTCCCAGTTCTTAAAAAATATTATTTAAATTATTCTAATAAAATTGCCTATGTTGTTAATAATGGCAAAAGAAAAAAGATATCTGTAAATAAAAAAGCTATTTTTAGTAGTGTAAAATTATCAGCAGCTTTTCACGGCGCACTTTCTTTAAATCAACAAAAAAAAATTTCAAAAATTTTAAAATTAATGCAATTTCCATGTAGTGATGCTCTAAGCTATTCTCATTTAGCTGAAGGTAGATTAGATGCAGTAATGCAATGCTCTAATAAAATTTGGGACATTCATCCATTAATTCCTATCATTAAAGCAGCAGGCGGTATCGTAAGCACCTGGTCTAATAAAGATGCAGTTAATGCTGGAAATATTTTAGTCTCATCTAATAAAATTATTCATAATAAATTTCTAAAATTATTAAAACCAGTTTCAAAATGATTCCAAAAAAAGCACAAGAAATTTTAGATTTTTGGTTTAAAGAAACTCCTTCTGAAAAAAGATTTAAAAAAAATGATGCTTTTGATCAAACAATAAGAGATAGATTTTTGAATGACTATGAGCTTGCTTCTCAAAATGAATATGATGATTGGCAAGATCAACCCATGAGCGCTCTAGCATTAGTTATTCTTTTTGATCAGTTTTCAAGAAACATGTTTAGAGACAACAAAAAAGCTTTTGCTCAAGATCATAAAACAAGATTAATTGTAAATGATGCTGTTTATGCAGGTTATCTTGAGGCGATGAATGAAAGCCAAAGATTTTTTATGATTTTACCTCTTATTCATAGTGAAGAAATAACCGATCACGATATGGCTTATTATTTGCTTAATAAATATTTAAGAGAGCACGAAGGCTATGTTCAAATTAAAAAATTTTGGCAGGATCACACTAAAGCTATTAGACAATTTCATAGATATCCTCATAGAAACAAAGTTCTTGATAGAGAGTCTACTGAAGAAGAATTGGTGTTTTTAAATGGTCCAAACTCTTCTTGGTAACAGTGAATTTCAAGCACATTTATAAAATTATTGATGCAGATGATTGGCAAAAGGTAAAAGAGTCTGGAACTTATTCAGGATCTTCTAAAGATACACAGGATGGTTTCATTCATTTTTCAGGAGAAGAACAGGTTAAAGGAACTCTTGAAAAATATTACTCAAAACAAAAAAACTTAGTTTTACTTAAGGTTGAGACATTAAAATTAGATCATTTAATTTGGGAACAAGCCTCAGATGGAAATATGTTTCCTCATTTATATTCTCCTTTAGATTTGTCTAATGTTGTCGATGAATTTGAGATCACCTTGTCAGATGACAGCACTCATAAATTACCAGATAATTTTAATTAATTTAATTTCCCTAAGTAATTTACCATTACAACCCCAATAATAATTAAAACAATCCCAATAGTTGCATATATATTTGGAACCTGATTGTACTTAAGCATTGCAAAAACCAAAACACCAGTAACAGTTAACCCGCTATAAGTTGAGTAAGCAAATCCAACGGGAAGCGCCGACATAGCTTTTGCCATACAAAACATTGTAATACACATAAACAATATACATAAAAATGATGGTGTTAATTTTGTAAAACCTTAAGATATTTTTGCAAAACTATTTGAAGCTATTCCAAATGAAATACCAACAGCTAAAAATAAATATCCAAATAAAGGTTTCATTTAATTATTTCCCAAAAGGTTTACCATCAAAACTCCAATGATAATAAAAATTAAACCTATTATAGAATAAAAATTGGGCATTTGATCAAACCTAATTACACCAACTACTACAGTTGCAATAATTGTTAATCCAGCAAAGGATGCATAAGTTATACCCATTGGAATATTTTTCATTACCATTGAAAGTGCATACATACACATAACAATCGTTATTCCAGTAATAACACTTGGAAATAGAAGGGTAAATCCCTCAGCACTTTTTGCAAAACTATTTGAAGTTACTCCTAAGACAACTGCAAGAGCTAGAAAAAGGTATGAAGTAGTGAGACTCATTTAATAATCTTAAATTAAATCTTGATAAATATATATAATTATTTTGATATTTTTAAAGCCAGTTAGGAAAAGGTAATCCTTTTTCCTCAAGGAATTTTTTATTAAACATTTTGGTAGAGTACTTGTCACTTCTATCACAAAGAATTGTTACTATTGTTTTACCAGGACCTAGTTCCTTACCAAGTCTGATCGCACCAGCTATATTAATTCCACAACTTGTACCAAGGCTTAACCCTTCATTTTGAATTAGATCATATAGAATAGGTAGTGCTTCATGATCATCAATTGAATAAGCATCATCAATTTTAGCATTTTCAAAGTTTTTTGTTACTCTACTTGATCCAATTCCTTCAGTAATCGAACCACCTTCTGATTTCAATTCACCATTCTTTATATAGTTATAAAGAGCAGATCCTTTTGGATCTGACAAATAAATTTTTATATCTTTATTCTTTTCTTTAAGAGCATTACTTACACCAGAAATAGTTCCACCAGTTCCAGACGAACAAACAAAACCATCAACTTTACCATCTGTTTGATCCCAAATTTCTGGCCCAGTTCCCTCATAATGACCTTTTGCATTTGCGGTATTATCAAATTGATTAGCCCAGATAACACCGTTATTATTTGATGGTCTTAATTCATCAGCTAGCCTTGCTGCAATTTTTACAAAGTTATTTTCATCCTTATAGGGCTTTGGCGCTACCAATCTAAGTTCTGCACCTAAATTTTTTAATAAATCTTTTTTTTCTTGGGTTTGATTATCGTTCATTACAATAATTGTTTTATATCCCAATGAATTTCCCAAAAGACCTAAACCAATTCCAGTATTTCCAGCAGTACCCTCAACAACTGTTCCACCTTTTGAAATTAATTTTTTTTCTTGAGCATCTCTAATTAATGCTAATGCCGCTCTATCTTTTACAGAACCACCTGGATTTAAAAATTCAGCTTTACCATAAATATTACATCCTGTTATTTCTGATGCCGCTCTTAATTTTATTAAAGGAGTGTTGCCAATCCCTGAAATAAAATCATTTTGAACGTTATTCATTAATCTGATTTTGTATCACTATCTGGTGTAATACCATAAGGTTTGAATTCACTATCAGCGATACCAACATTTCTTGCAGGTATTCCAACCATTACAGCTTTTTCTGGAACATCTTTTGTAATCACTGCATTTGCACCAATTTTTGCACATCTTCCAACTCTTACAGGGCCTAGCACTTGTGCACCCGAACCAATAACTACATCATCCTCGATTGTTGGGTGTCTTTTAATATTACGCTGACCATTTGAATTTATACTTGGCGCAATACCTCCAAGTGTAACCATATGATAGATAGTTACATTCTCACCAATCTCAGAAGTTTCTCCAATCACAACCCCCATACCATGATCAATAAATAAATTTTTTCCAATTTTAGCTCCAGGGTGTATTTCAATACCTGTTAGGAATCTTGAAAACTGAGAAATTATTCTAGCAATTAAATCAAATTTGGCAGTATTAAAAAAATTTGCAATTCTGTGAAAGAACACAGCTTTAACTCCAGGATAAGTTAAAATTAAACTCAGTTTAGATTTTGCAGCAGGATCTCGATCAATTATAGATTGTAGAAAATCACTCATAAAAATTTGTTAAATTTGACTTGTTGATTAATAAACAAGGGTTTATATAGTGACAAAATCAAAATTTAAAGGACTAACTTATGTATAAAAACACCAATTGTTTTCATTTAGCAGTACCATGTGGTGATTTAGAGACTGCAAAAAAATTTTATAACGAGAAATTAGGCTGCAGATTAGACAATTCTGCTCAAGAATGGGCTGATGTTGATTTTTGGGGAAATGAATTAACCCTTCATGCAAGTGATCAAAAACTTGATAATGAAAGACATGATGTTGATATGGGGAATGTTTCTGTTCCTCATTTTGGTGTTCACTTATCGAGAAAAGATTTTGATACTCTTAAACAAAGATTAAAAGATAATGGTACAAAATATTACGACGAACCTTATTTAAGATTTAAGGGCACTAAGTATGAACAAGAAACTTTCTTTGTTAAAGATCCTAACGAAAATGTTTTAGAGATTAAAACATTAACGTCTAATCCAGAATAATTAGTGGCTACTAATTATAAAGCTATTGCAAAAAAATTAAAGTTTGAAGGAAGAGCTTTTATTAATGGCAAATATGTAAATGCTATAGATGGAAAAAAGTTTGAAACAATAAATCCTGCAACTGGAGAAAAACTTTGTGCCGTTGCAAAATGTAACCACAAAGATGTTGATCTTGCAGTAAAGGTTTCAAGAAAAGCTTTTAATAGTGGTGTTTGGTCAAAAAGTTCACCAGAACATAGAAAAGAAGTTTTATTAAAATTTGCAGAATTACTTCGAAAACATGGAGATGAAAACTCAGTTTTAGAATGTGTTGATACAGGGAAGTTAGTTACAGATTGTATTAATGAAGTTGCAAATGATGCTCCAATGCATTTCCAGTGGTATGGAGAACTAATTGATAAAGTTTTTGGAAAAGTTGGTCCAACCGAACCTTCGATTACAAGTTTAATAGTTAAAGAGCCAATAGGTGTTGTTGCAGGAATTGTTCCTTGGAACTTTCCTTTAATGATGGCTGTTTGGAAAATGGCACCTGCATTAGCTGCTGGGTGTTCTGTAATTATTAAACCAGCTGAAGACACTCCACTTACTGCAATTAGAGTTGCTCAAATTGGAAAAGAAGCAGGAATTCCAGATGGTGTATTAAATGTTCTACCAGGTTATGGTGATGTTGGAGAAGCATTAGGTAGACACAAAGATATAGATGCAGTTTCATTTACAGGCTCAACTGAAGTAGGTGGATACTTTTTAAAATATTCAAGTGAAAGTAATTTAAAACCTGTTGCGTTAGAGATGGGAGGAAAAAGTCCATTTATAGTTTTAGAAGACGCTAAAATTAATGATGACTTAATTGATAATGCAATCAATTCTGCTTTTTGGAATGGTGGTCAAAACTGTTCTGCAAATATGAGACAGATAGTTCATAAAAAAGTTAAAGATGAGTTTTTAGATAAAGTTATTAAAAAAGTTAAAAAACTAAAAGTAGGAAATCCATTAGATTTGAAATCTAATATGGGATCAATGATATCAAAAAATCATTTACAAACAGTCGATGGATATATTCAAAAGGGAATAGATGAAGGAGCAAAACTTTTGTCAGGTGGAGTTTCAAATAATAAACAAAAAGGCTTTTATGCAAAACCAACTTTGTTTGATGGATTAAAAGAAAAAATGACTATAGCCCAAGAAGAAATTTTTGGACCAGTACTAGGTGTTTTAACAGTTAAAAATGATGAAGAAGCCTTAAAAGTTGCAAGTAATTCAAAATATGGATTACACGCAAGTGTATTCACTCAAGATATAAACCGAGCATTTCATTTAGCTAAAAGCCTTCCATGTGGAACGGTTTCAGTTAATACTTTTTCAGAAGGTGATATTAAAACACCATTCGGGGGTTATAAACAATCAGGCTCATTAAGTAGAGACCAAGGTACAGAGGCTCTTAATTCTTTTCTTCAAACAAAAACTATTTGGATTAGCCACTCTTAATTAAATAGATGGAGTATTTAATATTAGGTTTCTTTACTGGCCTAAGTTTAATTTTAGCAATAGGTGCGCAAAATATTTTTGTTATAGAGCAGGGTTTAAAAAAACAACATGTTTTTTTAGTTAGCCTAATTTGCTCCATATCTGATTTAATCTTAATATTTTTAGGAATATTTTTATTTCATTATTTTATTCAATATTTCAATTCAACTATTGAATTGATATTTAATATTCTTTTAATAATTTTTTTACTTCATTTTATTTATTCAAAAATAAAAGCCTATAATTCAAGTGTAAATTTTAATAGTGACACAAAAGATATTTCAAAATTAAATATTTCATTAAAAACACTTGGCTTTACTTATCTTAACCCTCATGTTTATTCAGATACTGTTTTTTTTCTTGGTAATTTTTCTAAAAATTTTCTAATTAATGAAAAAATTATATTTGGCATAGGAGCTTCTATTGCTTCTTTTTTATTTTTCTTTTTAATAGGATATTTATCTAAATTTTTATCTCAATATGCCCAAAATCAAAAAGTTTGGAAAGTAATAAATATATTTATTATTACTTTTATGAGTGTGCTAACTTTTTATATTTTTTTAGAAATTATCTAAACTCCACAAGACATGTCTTGACCACAACATAATGGTGATTTTATTTTACCATGATCGTTAGGACATTTAGATATTTGTACTTCATTTCCATCTTCTAGTTTTAATATGTCATTTTCTAAAGGTTCATTACATTTTCCACAATTAGCATTAACCGACATCCCACATTTTGAACATTCATAAGTTGCCATACGATTCTCCTTTGTTATTGATTATACCCATATTTCTTTAATCTTACATCACCTGTTCTTGCGTGCGCTTCCATACCTTCATATCTAGAAATTCTAGCAGCTGCAGCTCCAACTAACTCAGTAGACTCTTTAGTCATTCTTTGGAAACTTAATGTTTTCACAAATTTACCAACAAATAAACCACCAGTATATCTTCCGGCACCTTTAGTTGGTAGTATGTGGTTTGTTCCAGAACATTTATCACCATAAGCAACCGTAGTTTCTTCACCAATAAATAAAGAACCATAATTAGTTAATCTATCATGAAACCATTGCAAGTTTTCTGTTTGAACTTCTAAGTGTTCAGGTGCGTATTCATCACTGATTTTAACCATTTCTTCATCAGTATCACAAAGAATAACTTCACCATAATCTCTCCAAGCCGCATCAGCATTAGTTCTTGGAACTTCTGGTAGTTCAGCTATTAATTCAGGAACTCTTTTCATTACTTTTTCAGCAAGATCTTTGCTTGTTGTGTATAACCAGCAAGGTGAATTATAACCATGTTCAGCCTGACCTACTAAGTCAACAGCAACAATTTCTGGATCAGCTTTAGCATCTGCTATAATTCCAATTTCTGTAGGACCAGCAAATAAATCTATTCCAACTTTACCAAATAAAATTCTTTTAGCTTCAGCAACAAATTGGTTTCCAGGACCAACAATAATGTCAGCAGGTGGATTTTTAAATAAACCATTAGTCATTGCAGCAATAGCGGGTACACCACCTAAATTTAAAATAACATCAGCACCACATAAATCAGCAGTGTAAATAATTGTTGGGTGAGCTCCCACACCTTCTTTTGGAGGGCTACAAGCAATTACATTTTTAACACCTGCAACTTTTGCAGTTGTTACACTCATTACCGCTGATGCGATGTGGGCATATCTTCCACCTGGCACATAACAGCCAGCAGTGTTTACAGGAACTAATTTTTGTCCAGCAAATAAACCATCTGAAAGCTCGACCTCAAAATCTTGGCCATAGTTTTTTAATTGTGCTTCAGCAAATTTTCTAACTCTTTCATAAGAAAACTGGACATCATCTTTAGTTTTTTGATCAAGAGTTTTTTTGATTTCTTCAATTCTTTCTTTGGAAACAATAATATCACCATCATATTTATCAAACTTTTTTGTTAAATCGATACAACCTTGTTCTTTTGTAGTTTCAATATCTTTTAATAGATCTTGAACTATACCCGTTGTTTTTGTGTCGTCTGTTGATGATGTTTTTGGTGATTTTTTTAAATATTGTATTGCCATTGATTATTTCCTTTGTTTTAAGAGCATCTTAATAAAGTAAAAATGAATTTTATTCAATGATTTAAAAGTAAAATCTATAGGCCATATTTACACTAGCTACACAAAGAATGATTACTAAAAGATACAAACTTATATAATCGAATGGTTTCATAAATTTTGTTTAGAATTAATCTAAGGCAACTACAGCTGCTGCAATAGACGCTAGTCTTGCTTGAGCTTCATCAGATCTGCTTGTAATTACAACTGGAACTTTGCCACCAACTACAACTCCAGCAGCACAAGCTCCCATAAAATAAATCATCATTTTAACTAAACCATTTCCAGTCTCAACACTTGGAACTAACAAAACATCAGCTTCTCCAGCTACTACATTTTTAATTCCTTTTATAGCAGCTGATTTTTTTGAAATACTATTATCAAACGCTAGTGGCCCAAAAACATCGGCCTCTAAATTTTCTTCTTTTGCAAGTTTTGTTAATTCAGCAGCATCTAAAGAACTTGGAACACTATCTAAGACTTCTTCTGTAGCCGATAAAACTGCAATTTTTGGTCTAGATATTCCTATTCTATTCGAAAAATTAATTACGTTTTTAAGAATATGCATCTTTGTTTTAACATTTGGCAAAACATTTAAAGCACCGTCTGTAATGATTAATGGTTTACTATCTTTTTCAGTAGTCATATGCCAAATATGACTTAATCGAGTTTTACCTAACAAATTATATTCACGTTTTAAAACTTCTTTCATTAGGACATCTGTATGAATATGACCTTTAACAATTATTTTTATTTTATCTTCACTAGCAAGTTTAGCTGCAATTTTTGCAGTAGCATTCTCAATAGGCTCATTTATTATTTCATATTTTGAAATATCCCATTTTAAATCCTCAGCACATTTTAGAATTTCTTTTTCATCACCGATAAAAATAGGTTCAATTAAATTTTCATTAACTGCATCTTGAACAGAAAGCATTGGTAAAGGTTTGCCTGCATTTACAACTGCAACTTTTACACCTTTTTTTTTATGTGCTACATCTAGCAAGTTGTTTGGACAAATAATTTCTTTATTCGAAAGCATAAACAATGATTATAATTAAATTTTAAAATGTATATAGTAGATTTTATTATTTTAGATATTAAATTTATTAAATGATTAAAGAATTCAACATTAATTTTACTAAAGAAGAAATATCTTTGATTTATCAAAAAGTAAAAGACTATCCTTGGGATTCCATAGCTAATTTGGAAAATTGGGATCATGGAACCAATAAAGAGTATTTAAAAGAATTGTGCAATTATTGGGTTAAAGATTTTGATTGGGGTAAACACGAATTAGAACTTAATAAATTTTCTAACTTTACTACAAATGTAGATGGAGAAGAAATTCATTTTATTAAAGAAGTAGGAAGTAGTCTAAATTCTGTTCCATTACTTTTAATGCATGGGTGGCCAGGATCTGTTATTGAATTTTTAGACATCATTGAAAAACTTGCTCATCCTGAAAAATTTGGAGGAAATAAAAAAGACTCTTTTGATGTAATAGTTCCTTCATTGCCTGGATTTGGTTTTTCTAGCAAACCATCGAAACCTCTTGGCCCAAGAAAAATGGCTAAAATATTTAACAAACTCATGACAGACAATCTTGAATATAAAAATTACATTGTTCAAGGAGGTGATTGGGGTGCAACTATTGCAAACTGGATTGGCTATGATTATTCTAATTTTTGTAAAGCAATTCATATAAATTGTCTTACCATGCGTCACCCAGATGGCCCTCAATCTACTGAAGAAAAAGATTGGCAAGTAAGATTTGATAAAGATCAAATTATACAAGATGGATATAGAACACAGCAAGCAACTAAACCTCAAACTTTAAGTTATGGAATGATGGATAGCCCAGTTGGTATAGCTGCATGGATAATTGAAAAAATGCATGCTTGGTCTGACTTAAAAAATAATAAAATTGAAAGCGTTTATTCAAAAGATAAATTGCTGGCAAACATTATGGTTTATATTTTGACTAAAACCTTTGATACAGCAACCTGGATATATTATGGAAGAAGAGAAGAGGGTGGAAGGTTTTTTCCAAAAAATTTTAAAAAGATAGAAATTCCAACAGCTGCAGCAATATTTCCTGCTGAAATGTCTGAATGGCCACCAAGATCTTATGTTGAGAGAATATTTAATGTTCAACAATGGACTGAAATGTCAGCAGGTGGTCACTTTGCAGCTTTAGAACAGCCAGATCTACTTGTTAACGATATAAGAAAATTTTTAAGAAGTTTAAGATATGATCCTTATGATGAAAGGGGTGGTCAATTTAATCTTTAAGAACTCTAATATCTTTTTCATTAAGACTTAAAAATACCTTTTCACCAACTTCAAACACATCATTTGTATCATTAGAAATAACGTATAATTTACCTATCTCAGAGTTTAAAATATATTGGTAACTACTACCAACAAAAGAAGCATTATTTACTGTTGCGTAAATACAATTCTTGTTATCAATTCTTTCAATTTTAATTTTTTCAGGTCTTAAGGCTACTGAAACTGTTTTAGTAAAATCATTATCACTTTCAATTTTCACTTTTATCTCTGCTAATTTTAATTCATAAATATTTGATTGTTTATTTATTATTTCTGCTTTAACCACATTTGCATCACCAATAAAATTAGCTACAAATTTATTTTTTGGAAAATTATAAAGATCTTTAGGACTTCCTTGTTGAGCAATTACAGCTTTATTCATAACGATCACTTTATCAGATATTGCTAGTGCTTCTTCTTGATCATGTGTTACATAAATTGCGGTTACTCCAAGTTTTTGTTGAATTTCTCTTATATCTTCACGAACTTGTCTTCTAAGTTTTGCATCCAAATTTGAAAGAGGTTCGTCAAATAATAACACTTTAGGTTTTAGTACAATTGCTCTTGCCACAGCTACTCTTTGTTGTTGTCCTCCAGATAATTCTGATGGCATTCTGTTTTCATATCCATCTAAGTTTACTAATTTTAAAGTTTCTAATGCTTTTTCTGTATATTCTTCTTTATTTACGTTGATCATTTTTAATCCATAAGAAACATTTTCAATAACACTCATATGTGGAAATAAAGCATAAGACTGGAATACCATCGAAACATCCCTGTCAGTTGCTGGAAGTATAGTAACGTCTTCATTATCAACTAAAATTTTTCCTTCGGTGGCTCTTTCAAGTCCTGCAATTATTCTTAATGATGTAGTTTTTCCACACCCAGATGGACCAAGTAATGTAGTTAAAGTTCCAGCTTCAAAAATACAACTGACATTATCAACAGCTACAGTTTCATTAAATTTTTTTGTAATATTTTCAAATTTTACTTCAGCTTTTTTCATTATCCTAAGTTTCCTTGTAATATTCCTGCAGATTGATCTCTTCTTCCTAATTTACGTTTGCCTATTATTAATTGCATAAGTAGTATTGTAAACAACATAACAACTATTAGTGCAGACGAATATACTATTGCTAAACCAAAGTCGTTATTTTCTAATCTTCCTAAAATGTATGAAACAGCTAAGTCATAATTTGCACTTACAAGGAAGATAACAGCACTAATTGCTGTCATTGCTCTTACAAAACTAAATACTAGTGATGCAGTGATTGCAGGTTTAAGCAGTGGAAGAATTATGTTTCTAAATGTTTGAGAGCTAGATGCATTTAAAGTTGATGATGCCTCATCTAAATGAGGATCAAGCTGGTTCATTGCGGCCATTCCTGCTCTTACACCAACTGGCATATTTCTAAATACAAAAGCAATTACTAGAATTATTCCTGTTCCTGTCAACTCAAGAGGAGGAACATTAAAAGCAAAAACATAACTTACCCCAATAACACTTCCAGGGATTGCAAAGCTTAACATTGTGCCAAATTCAAAAGCATTTTTACCCTTAAATTTATGTCTTGTAAGAAGATAGGCTGTTAAAATACCGATCGCAGCTGTAGGTAAAGCAGAAATTATAGCTATTGTAAATGTTGTATTAAAAGAGTTCCACGCAGTACCAGTCCACAACAATCCTCTTTCTTTTACCCAATCAATGCTAAACGCTTCAATATAATGTTTTAAGGTGAAACTATGATCTACACCCCACATTTCAACAAAACCTCCAAACATAATCATCAAATAAATAACAAATGTTAGGAATGCCCATGGAAGTACAGTTGAATAAATTACCCACTTAGTTTTTTTTGGAAGCTCAGGATGCATACCACTATCGCCTTTACCAGAAATTGAAATATAGGATTTTTTACCCAACCACTGATTTTGTAAATAAAATACTACGAGTACAACTGATAACAAAATCATTGCAAGTATCGCTGCTTTTGTTTCATCATATTGCGCACCAACAATTGCAAAAAATATTTCTGTAGATAAAACATCATATTCTGCCCCTAGTACTAATGGATTACCAAAGTCTGCCAAGCTTTCAATGAAGCCAATCAAAAATGCATTTGCTATTCCTGGTCTCATTAATGGTAAAGTAACAGTTTTAAAAACTTGCCATTTTGAAGCTCTTAATGTTTGTGATGCTTCTTCCATTGACGGGCTAACACTTTCAACAACTCCTATTAAAATTAGAAATGCAATAGGGGTAAAGGCTAGTGTCTGCGCAAACCATATTCCTGGTAAACCATAAATCCATCTAGAAGGTTCAATATCAAAGCCCCATTCTAAAAAAGTACTTACTGCACCCGATCTTCCAAATAAAATTATTATTGCTAAGCCAATTACAAAAGGGGGAGTGATTATTGGTAATACAGATAGTATTCTTATTGTTTTTTTAAACTTAAAACTAGTTCTTGCGATTAAAAGTGCAAAAGCTAATCCTAAAATTGTTGATGAAA
>Ga0257115_1001324_pt1 | contig 16936 bp, 20 predicted proteins | sample SI112_100mmetaG_FD_194465 | JGI IMG/M metagenome (GOLD analysis project Ga0257115, IMG submission 194465) | Marine microbial communities from Saanich Inlet, British Columbia, Canada - SI112_100m | ecosystem: Environmental > Aquatic > Marine > Inlet | place: Canada: British Columbia | collected...
CCCCTTGATAGCAACGCCACCGCCACCGCCGCCTTGGGTTAACCGCTTAGAGTAATCGGCTGAGCTACCAGCACCACCGCCGCCGCCTATGGCGATGATTGCCACAGCTCCGCCTTGGGACAGAGTAAAGGTGCCTGTTTTGGTTTCAATTGTATCGGGAGTGCCAAGGTCAAATGTGTATGTGCTGCCATTCCAAACAGGAGCAGTTACACTACTAGCTCCGTACCATTCATTAAAGGCCATTTGTGCCTCAGAGGACTTGCCAATAAGCCCTCTGATATCAGAATCATTCAGAGCAACTTCAGTCCCAGAGGAGCCGCCAACTTCAACGTGCATTTCATTTAGGGTTATTTGACCACTACTTGGTAGAGGCATTTTTTAACTCCTCAATTTCAGCCTTTAATTCTTTGATAGCTTCAATAAGCAAGCCGTGCAATTGGTCATATTGAACAGTTTTATACTCAACACCATCGTCGGTCTTTAAGGGCAGTGTGCTTTCTTGAATTGCACTTGGTAGAACCTTTTCGACTTCCTGTGCAATAACCCCTGCGCTTTCTTTGCCATCTGCTTTGTACGTAAAGGTGTAGCCGTTTAGCTGACTCACTTTATCCAAAGCGCCTGTGATTGGCTTAATGTCTTCCTTGAGTCGCTCATCAGAAATCGTGGTTGAATAAGCAATGACGTTGCCATCTGCGTGAAAATCACCATCAGCTTCAAATCGAAACTCATTACTGTTGTTAATGTACACATCCATTTGTGTGTTGTCTGTGAAAGTAATGTAATCAGTAGCATCTAAGCCAATTTTCCCTGACACGAGTGCGTCACCAGTTACAGTAACTCCATCTAAATTTGTTGTGCCGTCTACATCTATGTCACCAGAGATGTCTAACGAAGCAAATACGGATGTTCCTGTTCCAGTGATTGTACCACCAACACCTAAATTACCCGCAATCGTCACATTTGTTGTACCTGTTGGTATTTCTAAAACATCTGCATCAGCGTCATTTTTAATAGTAACATCATTAGTGCTACCCTGCCCTGTCAGGATAAGACCTTCAGCAGCCGTATAACCAATAGCTGCATTATCTCCTGCGGCGGTATCACCGTCTGGTTCAAATGTAGTAGCTGTGGCAACACCACTAATATCTAATGAAGCAAAGACAGAGGTGCCTGTTGCTGTAACAGTACCCCCGATGTCTACGCCTGCGCTGGTGGTGGCGAGTTTGTTTGAATTATTATGATAAAGGCGAACCGCACCATCTGTATCAGCTTGCAACCAGTTTGTGCCGTTTGCATCTTGTAAACGTAAATCTTCCGAACGGATTAAAAGCTGCCCTGTACCACCTTCTTGAATGTAACTATTACTACCATCATGGTAAATCTGTAGGTCAGACCCCGCGCCGAAGATGGCTTTGGCATTATCTGCAAATGTAGCATTACCTGCATGGGCAGTAGTTGATGCAAAATCTACAGCACCATCAATGTCCACAACGTCAAGGTTTGTTGTACCATCTACGTCAATGTCACCAGAAATATCTAAAGATGCAAAAACAGAAGTGCCTGTTCCAGTAACAGTGCCACCAACACCTAAGTTACCTGCAATGGTTACATTTGTTGTGCCTGTAGGTATTTCTAATACATCAGCATCCGCATCATTCTTAATTGTTACATCGTTAGTAGAACCTTGGCCTGTAAGAATAAGACCTTCAGCAGCAGTATAGCCAATAGCTGCATTATCACCAGCAGCAGTATCACCTGCTGGCTCTACTGTTCCAGATGTTGTTATATTACCTGTGGCTGCTACAGTGCCTCCGACAACAACATTACCCACAATGTTCATCGCGTCGAAGTGCGCATTGTTAAAGACGTTTGCCGCTACAGCACCGCTACCTGCCCCATCGAAAAACACAACCGCAGTTTTACCCGCTGGAATTTCATAATCATTACTGGCGCTATACGTTCCCTGAAACAACAATATGCTGCGTGACCCGGATAAATTGTTGCGGACGTACACAATTTTTTCAGCATTATTTGGAGTAAGCTGAACATAAGCTGTGCCGCCCAAGTCTCCACCATCTCCAAATATAACTAACCGATTACGCCCATTAGAGGTGGCTCCGTCAGTAACGGGCAATGTGTTTGGAGAACCAGAAGAACCTGTTGCTCCTAAAGTTACAGAAACCTGCCCATCAAGAGCAGTGTCCAGTAGTTCAAAGTTTGTGTTTGTAGTTCCTCCCCATGTGCCAGACTGTTCGCCTGTAGCAATGAGTTCAATACCGTTGTTTGTTGTATATGTACTAGGCATTTTTTATCCTATGCTGCTATATCATCCCAGTTTGGAGATTGAGATGGCGTTATTTCACTATAACTCGGTTCTTGATTTGGAACAATAGGCCCCCAAACAAGAACCTGTGATGTTTTTGCTGTCCCAAAAACACCTTCTGGGAAAACATTTGTTTTTGCTGTAATTGTAACTGATCCGACATTACCAGTTCCAGAAACACCTGTGACTGAGACATCTGTTGGAAGAGATACAGTAGCGGAGCCGACTTGCCCTGTCGCACTTACTCCAGTAGTAGAAACATTGGCTTTTGCTGAAACTGTGGTTTCTCCAGCCTGTCCAGTACAAGAAACGCCCGTGACAGAAACACTTTTTGAAACCGAAACAGTAGTTGTGCCGACTTGACCAGTACCAGAAACGCCTGTGACTGAAGCACTTTTTGGTATAGAGGCAGTAGTTGACCCAACTTGTCCAGTTCCAGAAACTCCTGTAACCGAAGAATTCGCATCTGCTGTTGTAGTGACAGAGCCAACTGAACCTGTGGCGCTAACTCCACTAACAAAAATACTTATTTCAGGAATTACTGTAACAGAACCTACTGATCCAGTTGCTTCTAGCCCAGTAACTGAAGAATTAGAATTGGCGACTACAGAAACAGAACCAACTGAACCTGTTGCTGGTAAACCTGTCACTGGAGCATTCGCACCTGCGGCTGCGGTTGCAGAGCCAACCTGCCCTGTTGATTCTAATCCTGTTACATTTATAACTTCATTTTCGTGTATTGTTACAGTACCAACACCACCAGTAGCAGATACACCTGTAACATTTACGACTTCATTCTCATCAACAGTAACAGAACCAACTGACCCTGTTGCTAATAAACCTGTCACTGGAGCATTCGCACCTGCGGCTGCGGTTGCAGAGCCAACGGAACCAGTGGCGTTAACTCCACTAACAAAAATACTTACTGCTTCAGATACTGTAACAGAGCCAACTGATCCAGTTGCCGCCAGCCCAGTAACTGAGGAATTTGAATTAGCGACTATAGAAACAGAATCAACTGATCCTGTTGCTGATAAGCCAGTAACAGAAGAATTTGAAGCTGCATTTATTGTAACCGAACCCACACTGCCTGTGGAAGAAATCCCAGTAACAGGTATATTACCTATACCAGATACAGAAACTGAACCAATTTCACCTGTTGCAGAAATGCCTGTGACAGAAATATCTGCGGAAGCATTTGTAGTTACAGAGCCGATCCCCCCTGTCGATGAAAGTCCTGTAACAGAAACACTTTTTGGAATAGAGGCTACAACGGAACCAACATTTCCAGTTGCGGATACTCCTGTAACATTTACGTTTTGAGATTGTATAACGCTAGCGGTGCCAACTTCTCCTGTGCCAGCAACTCCAGTTACAGAAACATTTGAAGCTGCAACGATAGTTGCAGAACCAACACTTCCTGTTGCAGAGACTCCTGTAACAGAAACATCTTTTGGGGCTGATGTAGATACGGAGCCAACTTGACCAGTTGCACTTAACCCCGCAGGCGAAACATTGGCTTTAGCAACAATAGATACAGTACCCACACTGCCTGTAGAGGCCAACCCAGAAACGGGGATATCACTTGCACCAGAAATGGACACTGAACCAATCTGACCTGTCGCAGAAAGTCCTGATACAGAAACCTCTGAACCCGCAGTAGTTGTTACAGTACCCACACTTCCTGTTGCAGAAACGCCAGTAACAGAAATATCTTTTGGGATAGACGCAACTACAGAACCAACATTGCCTGTCGCAGAAAGTCCTGTGACAGAAACATTTGATTCTGAATTAGTTGATACAGAACCCACACTTCCTGTGGAAGAAACACCAGAAACAGAAACATTTGAAGATGCAACTGTAGTTACAGAGCCAACCGCTCCTGTCGCGGAAAGCCCTGTAACAGAAATGTCTGCTGAAGCATTTGCAGTTACAGAACCAACGCCGCCTGTAGCAGACAGTCCTGTAACAGATACGCTTTCAGGTATTGAGGCAACTACAGAACCGACTTGACCTGTCGCACTTAGTCCAGTCGGTGAAACATTTGCTTTTGCAACAACTGTTACAGAGCCAACACTACCTGTGGCATCAATTCCTGTAACGGGAACATCACTTGCGCCTGCTGTTGTAACTGAGCCAACTTGTCCTGTACCAGAAACACCAGTTACCGTAATTGGAAGAGGATTGCCCCATTCTCCTTGGGACCATGTTCCTCTACCCCATCCAGTTTGACCAGTGTTTCCTTCTGTAATTTCTAAGTATGCGTAAATAGGTCCACAAGTAGAACCCCCTTGGGCACTATAAAAACTTAGTGTTCCATTATTTATTGTAACTTCTGAAGAACGTAGCCAAAAATCATTATTTTGTCCCGGCGTAGATGTTTCAGCATATAAATAATAAGACCCAGTATTGCCAGAAGTATTACCTGTCCCACTAGAAGGTGTTCCAAGGTCATCCCTTACAAAGAAACCTCCAGAACCAGTGTTTGTGCCAACTGTTTGAAATGTTACAGCATCATAATCTGATTGAATATCATCTACATCTGATAGCTGAGAATCATCAGAAGCACTTTGAGTTTGAAATCCTTGGCTTGAAGAAAAGTCAGTAAAACTATTTCCGCCAATATTAAAGTCATCTAACTGAATGTCACCAGTATAAGAAGAACCAGACTGGTAAAGAATAACCAATCTGGCCTTGCAGCCTACAAAGGCTGATATATCCGCAGTACGCTCCGTCCAAGTAGAATTATTCTGCGCGGGTACAGAGATAAGTCTACTAGTTATTCCAGTAGACATAATTTATCTCCTTGGACGTTAAGCTATCCTAATAATAGCGTTACTCGCATCTGCTGTTGGGAAAACAACTGTAAAGTCTCCAGCAGTTGAGGTCTTATCCCCACCGAAGTCTAAAACAACTACAGTTGGATCACCTGAAGCACTATCATTGTAAATCAGTGCGCCACGCGCAGTAACTGTTGCAGTACTAAAGGTAAGATCACCAAAGTCAGTAAGCGCTGTTGTGCTACTTGTGCTAGGGTCAACCCGCGTTAGGGCTGCACCACCTGCGGTGTAGTTTGTTCCGCTTACTTCATTTGAAGTTGTATATGCTGTGGTAGCCGCTGTAAACGATGCGCTATTTGTATACATCGCTAGTTTAAAGGTGCTTCCACCAGAGTTTTTAAAGTTATGAACGGCCTCAAGGATTTCCTTCTTAAAGCTCGTGCACATAAAGTTGCCAGAAAAGGCCATCTCATAGTCTCCTTATAAGTTCTGCAAGGCTTGGATGCCCTGCATCTGTAAGTGCATTATATACCGTAGTTCTATCACTTTTGATAGCCTCTCGTAAATAAAATTCTATGACTTTCGTAATTTGACGTTCAAAGACACGAGCTTGATCACGAATCGCAGGGTGCGCTGTATCAGAAACGTTGACAATTTTGCTGGCACAGCGCTCTGCAATTTCTTCGGGTGTAAACCCTCTATTGTTGGTTGTATGGACTTGAACGCCAAAATCTTCTGGCAAGTTCATATTCAAAGCAGGTATCATGTTTTCTCCCTAATAATAAGACCTGTTCGGTAAGCATCAGTGACTTCTTGTGATTCACCAAAGTTTTTAACACGCGAAAGTGCTTCTGTAAATCTTTGTGTATAGTTTTGCACAAGATCACCTTCACCTTTCATAAAGGTGTACGCCTCTATTAAACTACCATAAAGAAGTGAAACTGAAGCATTTTTGCTTAACCATGTTGTCCCACTTCCAGAACCAGCAGTCAAAGAAGCAGGTCTGTAGAAGTAATGAAGCTCAACATTGTAATTAGAATCTGGAGTTGGGCCTAAAACAAAATTATTAATATCAAACTGTGCATAATACCGAGGAGCACCAGTCGTAGAATTGTTCGGGTTAAAAGACTGAACAAAGTTTACGTCTTTAAATAGCACAAACTCTTTGTTGCTGCCGTTTGTAAAAGACAGACTAAATGGAGCCAAATAATCATCAGGTAAAGCAAGATATTGATTTCCTGACGTTAAAGCGCCAGTTTGATTTTTTCTAAATACTTCAAGTTGAGCAATTTTTAAAATGCGCTCTTCGGCATTTTTAATGAATATATCAAGATTATTCACAAAAGTTGTTTCTGTGTTTTCAGTATAATCTTGAATGGCTTGTTTAAGCTGATCGTATGTAAAACTCATGATGTTGTCACCGTTACGCTGCCAACAGAACCAGTGGCAAGCAAGTTATTGGGGGTTAGCCCCCCATCATATTTAAAACCAACTGGATTCCAGCCCCATTGTATGTTGTTTTGCTGTGCCACATTTTGTTCAGGACGCGGATCACGCAATGCTTGTGGGTCTGGTGTAGCCCTAAGAGGTTCAAGTTGTGGCTGTTTTGGTTCCCATTCATCTTTTCCGACAAGCAAGCCATTCCACTCTTTACGCATGTCTCTTAGCCGATAGCGAAAACCTGATCGGTCTGATATTCCATATGCCCATTTTCCTGTAGCATATTTAGACATAACGATAGCTTCTTAAATCAGGAGCAACGTGGAAAGAAGCACGATCACGGTCTTCATCCATTGCACGGTTGATTTCTTCCTCATATATCGCTTTTAGCATCTGCATACGGTCTGGAGCACGCTTAATACTCATATAATATGCCAATCCAGCCGCTAACGCAGGATAAAATCGAAACGGAACCTGCAATGTATTGGTGTAAATATCAGCATCATCCATACGAACCAGAGCGTCATATAAAACAACATCTGTGCTATTATCTGGCAAAGGCCACACTTTTAAGGCAGGATTTATTTGACGATCAACAAAAAACTGTGTTGGTCTACCTGTTGTGGATTTTGTAGGAATGTTAAGATACTCATCTCGACTGATGCGATTTAACGCATAATCTGTTCCATCGCGGCGAACAACAAGAGATAATATGTCAATTACATCTGTTCCAAGATCAATATCACCATCGTTTTCTGTAACGGTAAAGTTACGTTGAGCTATCGTCCATTGGTTCAGTCCACGGTTAGCCCAATCAGCAAACATAAGATTCAAGGACCGCTTTGCGGTCTTCAGGTCATAACCTGTACGAACCTCTAAGCCGCATCGCTCAAAAGCCTCTTCGATGTAGTCAGCTACATCTAATTCAAAATCTTTAGACCCTGATACAGTCATTTCTTCTTCCTTTTAAGGTGGGGCAACAAAGTGCCACCCCACTATAATTTTAAGACAAGAACACTGTTAGTTCATTGCTTGAACCTGTGAAGGCACTAACATACGCACCGTTCGTAGCAAGAATTCCATCATCAGGAATGTTTAAATGGTGCATCCCTGCTGGGAAGGTTTGCGTAATCAGTGTGTCGCCCGAACCGCTACCATCTTTAATCGTAAAAGCACCCGCTGCGGCTGCATAAATTACAATTTGACGAATGCGAGAACGAGCAGGACCGACAACAGCCGCAGATGTTCCCTGCGCCCAATTATATGCCTGTACTGGACCTGCCATACTAGCCTCCTATTACGCTAAGTTATTGTTTTGAGCGTATAGAATAGTAAAACGAACCAAACCCGCAGTTGTTGCTGCTGAAGCAGTTACAGTCAAACGAATGTCTGCTGTTCCTGTATCTTGCCAAGCAAGTGCAGCACCAGCTTCGGTAGTTGGGTATTTACGCCCAGCAGTTGTTCCACTCGCAAAAGTGTTAAGAATTGTTGCTGCACCGCCAACAGTATCACCAACACTCAAGTTGGTTGTAGCATTCGCCGCAGTAATTACATCAATTACACAGTCAATGATTTGTGAGTTAGCAGGAATAACAACATCTTGTACGACTGCGGCTAATGCCCCACCAGACAAATCTGCTGAAAAGGTTTGTGACATAACAACCTGACCAACATTAGCAATGTCAGAACCAAGTGTGGTGCCTGTTGTGTTTTTAATTGTTCCAGCCTTAATTGGACCAGAAAAAGTAGTAATACCCATGTCAATCTCCTGTCTGGGTTAAGTCAGTCGCCCAATGCGACTGTCAGGGATGAAATCACAATAACACAATCAATAAAAAAAGAAAGGGGCTACCGAAGTAGCCCCAGTCCAACAGGGAGGAGGAGTAAATGAATACTCACATCCCTTTTAGCATACATTACGCTCCGGGGGAACCGAAAACACAACGTGGGTCTGAAAACCCAAAGCTGTAACGCTCACGCGCTTTAAAGCGCATATTGCCTGAATCGAAGTCAGCTTCCATGTTTGTCCGCATTGGCGAACGCTCAAAGTGCTTAAATCCGTTAGGCGCGTCAGTTTTGATGAAGAACGCATCTGGGTCTGTCAAGAAGTGGTTAACCTTATAACCCTCTGGAAGCATACCCATGTTGCGAATGGCGTTTACATCATTATCGGCTGTGCCAACACGCAATGTTGATTCCAGCAAACGATCCGCAACGAATTGCAGTTGTGGTGGAATAACCATTTTTGTGCCACGCAGAGCAATAATCATATTGCGCTCATCTACGAAGGTTGAGATATCAATCAACGCATTTTCCAACGAAGTTTCGTTGAGGTCAGCCGCTGTTGATGGCTCGTTGCGGAAAGTACCGCCACCTGAAAGTGGATGCGCAGTTGAGCAAAGCTCAACACCGTCACCACCAGCAAAAGTAGCATTAAACGCGTTGTTTAATACTGCTGCTGCTTTAACCTGCTTAGTGTGTGCCATAGAACGCGCAAGCGCCTTCGTATAACGAGCACCAAGACGGTCATACAGGTTGTCTTCGATTGCTTCTTCGGTCAATGCGAATGCGAGAGCAACTGTTTCGTGTGAATAACGAGCAGTATACGCTTCATTTGCATTGTCGAACTCTACACCAGAACCTTCGGATTTTGTGGGAGCATTCCCAAATCCGACGAGCATAACCTCTTCTTCAAACGCACGGTCTGAAGATTCAGTGTCGAATATTTCCGCATGTTGATTTTCATAGCGGTCATATTCCATGCCGAACAGAGCGTTAAGACCCGGTTCTAGCTCCTTAACGAGTTGTGAACGTGAAATAGCCATAACTCAGTCTCCTTATGCTAGACCCGCAGTGCCAGCACTGAACAGGTGATTGTTGATTTTTACGATCACATTAGTGTTCGCGGTGGCTACATCGCTATTCTCAGGGTCTTGAGAAATGTCGATTGCTTTCAGTGGAAGACCAGCAGTCGTCGCACCTGTTGTGACATCTAGCTCAGTGCGAGAATTACCACTTACGGTACTTCCTGCCGTTGCATCAACAATGTCGAAATTGCCAAACAAATCAGCTACAGGGAATGCAGCGTCAGCTTGGATTTCAAAGGTTGCACTTGGGTCATCAACGACATTTGCGAAAATATCTGTCCCAGTTGCACTTGCAGGCCAGTAGTTGGAATAGATTACATCCCCACTAGAGTCCACATATGAACAGCCATTAAATACGCCCAAAATCAACGCAGTACCACCAGCAGGAGCACGAGTAATAGTTCCGTCAGTGGCAACAAGAACTAAGTCGCCTTGGAAAATACTCGTACCATAGCCAGAGGCAATACGATAACGATTCTGTCTTTGTGAGCTTGTGCTCGTCTTGATTGGGCGAAGGCCGAAAGCAGCGTCTTGATTAGACATCTTTACTCTCCTTCAGAGGCTCCGCGTCCTTTCATTCCAAAGGATACGGAAGATTTACGTTGCGGAGCAAGCTTAGGCATGGCTGAATTGTTTTCACGCATCCAGTCACGATCCACTGCATCCAGTTGATTTTGAGAAACACCTTGATAGTGTTTATTCCGCTGATTAGCCATTTCGACAGGGATACGAGCGAGAACAAGACCACCAACACCAATGATGCCAGCGTTTCGTCCCTCATCTACTACAGGCCCTACATATTCAGGATACTCTTCAGCGCGAACGAGGTCCCAGCCTTCTTGCCGTTTCTTATGTACGTTAGTCTTATCGTCGAATTCCATTACGGATTCACGAATCCAACGGTGCTTATAACCGAGGGGCGCTTCAGGAGCTTCCAAGGCAGAACCGGGTCGCCATTCCATTGAGCGCTCTGTGCGCTCCCGCGTAGTTGATTCGCGTGGGGTCCGATTAGCCATATCAATCTCTCCTGTTTTGCTCTAAACGAGCTACTTCTTTTGCGTAACGATCTAACGGAATACGCATTTTTTTGGCAAAAGCCACTTGACCGGGTGTTAGTTCCACCGACTTTTTCCGCCCTGATTTTACAGACCGTCCATTTCCAGACGCAGGAGCAACAGTCTGGGCGTTAGACCGTTTCCCCGAAAACTTGTGAGGCATTTCTTTTCGCATACGAGAGTCGATTTCTTTGTAATAATCTTCAGTCGTAGGATCGAAGTCTTCCTCTAAAACTAACTGTTCATGAATGGCTTGAGCCGCACGAGTCATAATGCGATCTGATCCAAACCACTGATTTTTGTCCATCCACTTTTCCAACTTAGGGTCACGTTGAGGTGCTTCCTGTTGTGGAGGTGGGGCATATTGCTGTTGCTGCGGCTGATGAACTTGCTGGTCTTGCTGTTGAGCATTATTATCACGAGCTATTCTAGCTTTTTGTGTGCTAACCTTGTCTTTAGCAACTGCAATTTTAGCTAAAGCTTGTTGGGCTTTCGCAGCCTTTTCATAGTCTCCAGCTTCATTAGCTTCTTGCAGAGCACGAATGGCTTGCTGCTCTTGAGCATTTAATCGGCTTTCAGCTTCATTGTTGTATGCCCCATTAAGCTGCTGCAAACGACCTTTCATTTGCTCGTTTTCAGCCTGCATTTGTTGAGCATACTGAACGGCAGCTTGAGCTTCCTCTGCTGCTTGCTTACGCTTTGCTGTTAATTGATTGATTCGACGCTTTACAGAATCACTGTAACTATCTAACTCATCATCTCCTGAGTTTTTTTCCTGAACATTTGTTCGGGTTTCTTCTTCATCATCAGAAGATACTTCAATAGCTTGATCGTCTTGATCATCATCAAGCTCAACTGAGGTATTGCTTTCAAGCTCTTCGCTTTCACGAATTTCTTCAGACATAGCCATTTTCCTTGCTCTCCGTTACCTTATACATATGAAATGTCTTTTGGGTCAAGGATCGTAGCGATAATGTTATCGTCATTTATGATACGAACCTCAAGACCTTCCACTTTGAACCTATTTCCGCTATATCTTCCTATAAGAACCCAGTCCTTTTCATTGCACCAAGGACCATTTGGGAACTTCTGGGTGTCCATATAGGCATCAGGGCCTAATTTCACGACATAAGCTGCTACCGTAGCAAAAGATTCACGCTCACGAACCTGATCAGGAACGATAATGCCGCCTTTTGTCTTTTCACTAGGGTAATAAGGGATGATAAGAACACGATAGCCCGCAGGCTGTGGTAGTCTTTCCAGTGATGAAGCTTCCATCTGGGATGGATCATCTTCGTTTTTATTTTCCGCGCCTTTACCAAACGCGTTCTCAATGGGCTTTGGCATTGCCTTTGCGCCCTTTGCAACCTTGTCCGCTGCTACAGCAACGTGCTCTGGTACAAATAACTTTTTAGTCATCTGCGTACTCTATACCTTTCATCGCGGCTCTTAATTCTTCTTCGACGTAGGCCATGCCGCGTATTTCGCCTACAATATACCGATACTCATCAAATGTTTGTATCGAACCATCCGCAAGCTTGTCTTTTAGACGAATATCGCGCTCACGAATGCTTTTGTATAAATATTCTGCAAGATGTATTGCGTCCATACCGCATATAGTATGCAATTATGCGGGAAACACAAGAGATATTACCAAAAAGTCAGAAAATACCTTGGAACTTCTGGGGTCTAGCGATTTTGCTAAACTTTTTTAGCCGCTTTTTTCTTTGCGGTTGTTTTTTTCTTGGCGGCTGGCTTTTTCTTTGGCTTTGGTTTTGGCTTTTCAACCCACGCTTCATTTTCTGGGGTACTTGGGTCATCTTTTACAAAATGTCCTTCTTCCGTTCGCGCCCTGACTTTTTCAACTGCTGCATCAAATCCCTTTTCAACAGCTTCTTGAGCATTTTTTACAGCTTCTTGAGCATCTTTCGCTATGCGCTTGGCAGAACGAATTTGCTCTATAATCTTTTCTCTAACAGATGAAACCACCTTACTGTCCTTTCATTCTTGCATTCACAGCAGCAATATCACGCTGCGTTTGAATGCGTTCTTCAGCAACGCGAGAACGCTCATCTATAGCTTTCTCTTGGGCATCTATGCGTTGCTGCGCTATAAGCACATCATTGCGCTCCTTTTCACGGTCCATTTCCTGACGCGCATCAAATTCACCTTGCTTACGCTGCAAGTCTGCTGCTTTTAGCTGCAATTCTTGCTGCCTTATCTCAACGAGAGGGTCTTGACCCTCTTCCTGCGGAGATACAGCCTGCACAAGTTGTTCTGTCATGTCCGCTGCTATTTGTGCGGCCCTTGCGTCGATCTGAGGCTTTAACTGCATCATAATCATCTGCATTGGGTCTTGCGGCATTGGGCCTTGCGGACCTTGCTGTGGAGGCATCATCTGAGCCTGCTGCTGCATCATCTGCATTTGTTCTGGTGGGATTTCTGACATTATTTCCTGCTGTGCTTGAGCCTCCGCCAACAATCCAATGTGCTCTTGTATATGCCCTTGCAGGACCACAAGCGCTTGTGGGTTTAATTGCATCGCAGGAGTAGACATAACAGCCATATGAGCTTCAATGTGTGCTTCATGGTCTTGGTCAGGGAACGCTTGCAACGGAGCGCCCATAAGAGCGTTCTGGTTCTCCTTGGATGGATTTACAGGTTGTGGCTGTGGAGGTGGTGGGAGTATAGCGTCAATGTTATTAACGCCTAAAGCCTCATACATTTTACGATATGCTTGGTACAAACCCTGTGGGCCACCGTGAATCTGTGGGTTAGATTGCACTAACTGCAATTCAGTTTGCGCCAATGCAATCCTTTGTGACATCGAAAAGATGTTTGGATCAGATACAGGCAAAACATCTACACGCTGATCGAAATCCTGAACAAACACTTCTGGACCCATCTGCATGTCAGCAGCATATGGATATGCCTGAATGGTTTCAGCAAATATTCTAGAAAGAAGCTTAAACTCAATTTTCTGAGAATAATGCAAGCGCTTATGAATCGCGGACATAACTTTCGTGCCACGCTCCATGATTGCCATAGTGGTTCCTACAGGCGTTTCACCACTCATCTCACCAACCTTCATGTCAGCCATAGAAGCGAACCTGCGTCCTGCGTCTACAAGCGTTCCTAGAAGGTTATAAAGCGTCCCTGAAGGCTCTTTGAAGGGAAGCGGCATCAATGAGCCTTGCAGGGTGCCTCCAACCACATCAATATCGCGGAACTCACCCGGCTGAAGGGGATTATCTTCATCGCGGATACGAGCGCCACGGGCTTTAAAGCCTGCTGGAAGATTGGAGAGGGTGCCTGCATCAATCAATTGACGCAAAATAGATGTAGATGCTTGTGCTAAACCGCCAATCATGTGCGTTAAGCCCAAGCCATAGAATCCAAGACCCGGCAAGAATTTATAATGCACGAAGTATTGCTTCGCACGCCTCATCGGGTCCATTTCTTGATAGTTGCGGCGAATGGATAAAACATCTCCGCTATCAGCAACTACCGTAATAATGTAAGGAAGTTTCAGTCCTGTAGGGGTTCCATCAGGGCCAATATCCTCAAAGCCTTCAATATCAAGGCTTGTGTGAATCTCATATAAAGTCAATTCTTCAGACGGTCCACTAGGATGAACGCCTTGAATATCATCAATTGACTCTTCAACTTCACTCATAGCCGCAGTGTCACTTTCAGACTCATCTGGCAAGTCAATGTCACGATAAAATCCAGTTAACTGTAGCTTTCTGACTTCATTAGAATCCATTGTTATGCGATGTGTAATACGCGGAGAAGATAACAAATCGGTAGCGCCATAAGGTACAACCATGTCTTCAGCGTGAATAAACTTGCTAACAGCGCGACCCTTCAAAGGATCGAAATAAACCTTCTTAAACGTAGAACCAATGACAGGAAGATAAAAAAGCATCTGATCCAACTCAGGATCATACTCTTCCATTTCATAGGTAATCATGTAATTCATGTAGTCTTTGACACGCTCAGATTGCTTAACAAGCATTTCATTTTGAGCGCCAATAACCGCTGTGCGAACAGGCCCAGTGGCTGGCAATAACTCACGATAAGCCTGCGCTTGAAATTGAGTTACGCTTTCAGCAAGCAGTGGGTGAATAACGCCAGAAGAACCCTCAAAAGGCTCTGAACGCTCTTCTGTTTTCATCCCCAAAAACTCTAAACCACGCTTGTAAGTATCTTCCCAGTCTTCACGAGAAGCTAAGTCATCTTCAATGGAATTTACCAAGTCAGATGAAATGCGACCAAGCTCGGCCTCATCAACAACTTCTGCTAGGTTCCCATCAAAAGGAACAGGCTGGATAGGTGGCTGATCTTCTTCATACTCCCCTATAACCGCACTGCCATCATCAAATTCAGTAACTCCCGGCTGCGCAGGCAAATCAATTACGTTCTGAAGAGATTCAGCTTCCGCAATCATTGGGTCTTCAGGTAATCCACCTGCACCTAATCCATGTTCGACTGCCATTAGAAAATATCCTTTTCGTTACCCTCAATCGGCTCAAGCGTATCAATGTCGTCAAAGTCAGTTATGGGTCCACCCTTTTCCCAAGCGTCACAAACATTTTCAGCTTTGCAAGCAAATTCAAACTTTACGCAATATCCCACACCTTTGACATCCATTTCAAGACCACTGCTCAAGCAATCAAGCATTTTAGACTTAATGCTGTAATAACTGCAAGTTCCGCACATTTCTTTACCGCCCTCTGATGGGCCATAAGAATGCTCTTTAATAACATATTCACGATTTTCAGAATTTAACTTAGAGTCCTGAGTCGGAAGAGGACAAACAAATTCCTCTTCCTCTATCTCGTACATATCGTCATCAACAACTTGGTTAATGCCTGACTTCAACTCATCCATGTCGATGTTGATAACGATTTTAGCCATTTACTTTACTCCAGCAAACTTGGTTCCACTGACAGCAGAGCCACCACCACGGCAAACACCGCCGCCATGTCCATAACCGCGAACTTTGCCGCCGCCCATGTATTTCTTAACCGCACCACCTTCCATGTACTTCATGGCAGCTTTGGGGTCCATTTTCTGCTGCACTTCTTCAGGCAGCTTTGAAAATCCTTTATATTTCTTTGGTGTATTAGGCATTAGCTTTGTCCTTTATATTTTCCGCCACGCCCCTTCATGACGCAGCCCAATTTTGGTTTCTTTCCGCCCTTAACAACGCCACCGCTCTTAAATGGAGTAGGCCGTTTTTTAGGCGTCTTTGCTTTGGACTTCTTTCTTCTCTCATTTGCCTTTTCTTGTGCAAACCCCATCATTTGTTTTTCAAGCCTACCTGTCTCGTCGTGATCTGTGCTGGCATAATGCACTGCACCTAAACGATTCATTTTTTCCCTAATATTAGGATCACTAGTAGAGTTATTTAAAAATTTTTCAAACAACAGGTCCTCAAATTTTCGTGCGTTTTCGCCTCCGTATTGATATGCACCGCTACGAGTTTTCTTCAAATTAATGGGTTTACGTTTTTCAGCCATCAGTAATATTCCCTTTTTCTGCGTGCATACGCAAGCACATCTTCATCATCATAGTCGCTCGGAGTGGTGATAAAACCACCTTGTCTAAAACGTAGTATAGCCTGAGTCATCGAATCCGCCAAGTCATCATGTTCACCATTCGGAAATGCAGCACATTCCTCCATAACTTCATCAGCAAAATTAGCATCTGGTGCCCACACCATGCCACTCTCAAAGACAGGAGCGCACGCGTGCATGCGTGTAAACTTATCCGCACCCCTACTGGGCGTAAAAGGCGTTACAGGTATGCCCATGCGCCTTAATTCTTGCGTGAGAGGCATACCACTAGCCTTTTGCTCCACAAGAACCATGTCAGGCTCGTATAAGTCGTATAATTCATTCGCCTGCTGCTTTAGCTCTGGAAACTCCCAACGACCACGAACCGCGTCAAGCAGCACAATGTGATCCTCTCTCGTTTCATCATTGTGAAAAATACCCCAAGTCGTAATAGCACTAAAGTCAGCCCTGTCAGACTTACTAAATGCCGTATCATAACTTTGGATAATGTAGCTGCATGTAGGTGGATCATCCTTTTCCCACACGTTCCACCACTCACGCTTAATAATAGCGCCCTCTTCAGCAGTGGGATTCTGCATATACTGCGCATTCCACTTGGCTACAGGAATAGAAGCTTTAACACCCTCAAGCTCATCAAGCGCCCAATACTCAGGCCAAAGAGGATCACCAGACGGCATAATAGCAGGAAACTCAACAACTTCCCACTTATCAGCGCCCTTCTCACTCTGCTTCGCCAAAACCTTCGCCGTCAGGTCACGAATAGACCACCGCGTCATAACAATAATAATAGACCCACCGGGCTGTAAACGCTGCCGTGGACCAGAAGTGTACCACTCGTAGATATTATCTAAAGCCGTAACACTCAGCGCGTCTTGTTCGGAGACAGGAT
>Ga0257115_1001333_pt1 | contig 16881 bp, 13 predicted proteins | sample SI112_100mmetaG_FD_194465 | JGI IMG/M metagenome (GOLD analysis project Ga0257115, IMG submission 194465) | Marine microbial communities from Saanich Inlet, British Columbia, Canada - SI112_100m | ecosystem: Environmental > Aquatic > Marine > Inlet | place: Canada: British Columbia | collected...
TAATTGTTCATTATTCAGATTTTAAAAAGGTTAAAGAAGATTGTTATATTAATGATAATTTCATCAAGCTCTATAAAAAATTTTCTCCTGGACCCATTACATTTATCTTAAAATTAAAAAAAAATTCAAAAATTTCTAAATTTGTAACTAATAAACAGCAGAGCCTTGCTGTTCGTTTTCCTAGACATCCTTTATTCAAAAAGCTACTTAAAAGTTTACCTTATCCTTTGGCCGCACCTAGTGCAAATATATCAACCAAATTAAGTTCTGTGCAACCATCAGATGTTATCGAAGAATTTGGTTCAAAAATAAAATATATATTAAACGGAGGTAAATGCCAAATAGGAGTGGAGTCAACAATCATTAATCTTTTGAGCAAACCAACATTGCTTAGATACGGAGGATTAGATGTTTCAAAAATAGAAAAGATATTAAAAGAAAAAATTTTAGTAAAAAATAATTCAAAAAACAAAATTTCACCTGGTCAATTTCGCCTACATTACTCTCCTGGAGTTCCATTAAGAATTAATGCTAAGAAACCCAAAAAAAATGAAGCCTTTGTGTTAACAAAAAAAAGAAAAGCTAATTCTAAAAACTACTACTATTTAAGTAAAAAAAATGATCTTAAACAATCTGCTAAAAATCTATACTCACTGTTAAGAACAATTAAAAAAGATGGTTATAAAATGATCGCAGTTGAAAAAATTCCAAATAAAGGGATTGGCAAAACAATAAATGATAGGTTGAAAAGAGCATCAAAATATTAGATGAAACATGCAATTTAATTAATTAATAAAATCAATTAAATGGTGCGCCTGCTAGGAATCGAACCCAGAACCTCCTGATCCGAAGTCAAAAAGTATTCTAAATTATCCTTTCAATACTGTTAATACTACTTACTTCTAGAGTCACGTTAAGTTAAGCAATTATAAATCACCTACAAATCACTTTACTTCAATCTTTATTCTATTTAATTATTTCTACAAAAGTATTTAATAATTGATAGAATTTATAGAATGGATTTTGTTTAAAAAAATTTAAATAAAAATTTCTTTTACTTAATTTGTCATCAAGTATTTTTAAATCATTTATTGGTTTTAAAATTAAATTATTAATACTTTGAGTATTATTATCAATATCTTTAATTAATTGATCTAAATTTTTCTGATCTAATTTAAATGTATACCCTAGATCTTTATCTTTAATATTTTTAAATTCTTGGATAAATCCAATTGTATCACCAGTTAATTTTTTCTTTTTTCCACCTAAAATTTTTGGCAACTTAATTTCAAAGCCATCTTTTCCAACAAAATCAGTTATATTATTTGATCTTGTTGCTTGTATGATTAAGTTTTTTAAAGATTTATAATTTGTATAATCTTTAAATTTAACTTTATTAAAATTTTTTATTTTATCTTTATAATACTCAAGATTAGAATTTGATAAATGCAATACTTTATTTACTCTAATTGTTGATAAAAGTTGTTTTATTTCCTTATTAGAAACGTTAACTATATTTTCTATCGAATTTTCTATTTCTTCTGTTTTACTTAAATAAAGTTTTTCAGTATCTAAAACTTTAGTATTTATAAATTTTCTTTTTTCTTGAAGTTTAGCAATAACAATTTCATATTCATTTAATTTTTTATTAAAAGTATCAATATAATCTTGCTTATTTTGAGTTATCCATTTCTCATTAGCTTTTAATAAAGTGCGCGTAACTGCTTCTTTTTCTCTCTGAGCTTCTTCCTCAACTGATACTAGGTTTTTGCTATAAACGTTCGTTAGAGAGCAGTCATTGTAACCTACTTTACCTAAAGTTCTTGTTACAAATAAATAGCATTTTTTCATCGCTAAATTTACAGCTTTTTTTTTAGTAGACAGATTTGTTGCTTTAAATATTTCAGTACTTTTTGGATGTTTAGATTCTGCATTCCAAGGATATTTATTTGTTTTACTAATATTGCTTAAATTTGTGCTTTCCACCGAAACAACTCTACAATTTGAATAAGGCCAATCACCAACTATATGTTTGGGATCAAACCAACATTTTGATTTTGCATTATTAATAGCTTTTTCTTTAGTATCTATTTCAATTTTATTATCAGATGTATATTTTGTATTTTTCTTTTTATGCTTAACAATTGCAACCCATTGTGCTGCTTTGTTATTTTGAGTAGTATTAGTAGTGCTTTGCTCTTCTTTTTTTTTAATTAAAAAATTGCTTCCAGTTACATAACAACTAGCGTTAGTTTTGTGGGCTAATTTTCCTTTTTGAATATCCTTTGTGAAATCTTTTTTTAGTTTTTTTGGCGCATTAGGCTCTAATAAAATAATAACTTTGATAGTCTTAGCTTTAGCGTCAAAAGTGTGAGTAATGTCTATATATTTGTTTAATTGATCAAGGTTTTTTTGATCTTTTTTATTTGGTGAGAAAGCTTCTGTTGAAATTATTTTAGAATTTTTAATATTGTTAATTCTAAAATATATTAATTTATTTTTACCACCTTCATCGATCTTTATATAATGGTTCTCAAGATCAATTTTAAAAATTGCGTTTGGAACATAATTTGGTGCTAAGCCAGTACAATTTGAAAAAGTTATAATTTTAGAACTTTCTTTTAAATTAAATTTTTGATTTTTTAATTTTTTTTTGGTTTTTCTATTTTTGTTAATATCTTTAAGTTTTTCAGCACCAGCTTCTAAAACTTGAACACCTATTCCAATTCCTTCAATAACTAACCAAGGATTTGCTTTGACTGGAAATGTAAATAAAAATAAAAAAAATAGAATAATAAAATATTTCTTCATTTTTACCTTAACGGATCACAAGCCCAATCTTCTTGCATTCCATTCATAACACTTAATAAAAAATTACCAATATAAGATCCTGCATTGGCTTTACTGTTTGTGTTTCTTTTCATTTGATTATCACAAGCAATATTTACTTGTTCTGGTGTTCTATATTTGTAAGGGATTGTATTTTTAGCTTTTTCATTTTTTGACAGACAATTACTTAAAAAAAAAAATACAGCAGTTTTCGTTAAGAAATTCTTATTCAAAATTATTTTCAGAATGTTTTTTTGTTGAAAATATAAAACCTACTAAAAACCCTAAAAATGCCCAAACAGGCCCAGATACTTCAGTATTTGAAACTTTAATAAAATAATTTGTATAATTAATCCAAAACAAACTGATTACTAAAAAAACTATTCCAGCTAAAAGCCCAGACATTTTTTGTTTTTTATCACCTACGTTAAATGATCCTCTTAATCCTGAACCACCAAACCAAGCTATTATAGGAGCAATGACTCCAGAAATAGAAGCTGAGGTTGAAATATCTCCAAATGATAAAATGGCTATTACAACTGCCATTACTATATAAATAAAGTGAAACGATGCAAAAATTTTATTCATAAATTACCTAACTTTTTTTCTTTTTTTAATAACTTTTTTCTTAATTATTTTTTTTACTTTTTTTTTGGGTGTAACATTTTTGGGTAAGTCTTCTTTGTAATTATTATTATCCTCATAAGTAAAATTGTTTTGCTTTCTGCCTTCAAAAAGTGTGGCAATTGCACCAGTGACTAATGCTGGAACTATGAAAAAAAATCCTGGAGCTGCTAATGCCAAAGCTCCATACCAAGGCCATCCCCAAACATCTAATGCGCCAAAAAAAGTTCCTATAGTAAGAGGAAGCATTATTCTAAACATAAAGCCTAAAACTAATGCGCCAATTGCAAATCCAGTACCTAAATGATATTCAATTCCTATATAGCCAACAAAAATTTGAACTATACCTACTAGTAAAAATCCAATTCCTCCTAAGATCCCAAAAGCAGCCATTATTTATCCTATTATTTTTATAATCATTTTCAATACAATTTATTTTTTCAATTTTAATGGGTAATTTCCAAATTTATTGGATCCTTCTGTGCCTTTATCAATTAATAATACAAGCACAATTATAGATCCAACAAAAGGTATAAAAGAAATTAATATCCACCAACCAGATTTATCTTTATCATGAAATCTTCTAACCCCAGCAGCAATTGCAGGTATTATTAAACCAAAGGTTAAAATTAGCTGGATGATTAAAATTTGATTATCATTTGAAGGGAATTGAGCCCATATAAATATTGGAGTTACCAATAATTGAAAATACCAATATTCTGATCTACTTGCTCTATCTTTAAAATTAAAATATTTTTTTAAACATATGATAATTGACTCCTGAAAATTTAAACCAATTACATTTTCATCATCATAAGTTTTATCTCTTCTTTCTTCTTCTAGTTCATATTCTGATTTTTCTTCATGATTGACTATTTCATCTTTTTTTTCATCATCATCAACCTCAACTTCAACTTCTTCTTCAACTATTTCTTCTACATATTCATATTCATCATTACCTGGAGTTTTTTCTTCAGATTTAATTTCTGGATCTATTGAATTGTTATCTTTAGTTTTTATTTCATCATTTTTAGAGACGACTTGTTCTGAACTTTCTTCTTTAGTTATAAAAGATTTAATATCTTCTTCAGGTTCTTGTATTTTCTCAGGTTCGTCAGTTTTTTTAACTTCAAATATTAGTTCTTCAATATTAGATGCTGTGGTCCATTTACCTCTTAAGCCTGCTTTAACTTTGGTATTTTCTTTAATAGTTTCACTATCTACTAGTGCCTGTAGACTTGATAATGAATTTACACTTATTTCCGAACCATTGGTGTCGATAAATTTATAAATCATTATTAATCAGGAAATGCTATTTTTCCTACCCTTTCCACAACATATCCAGCTCCACTTTTTCTCAATACCGAAGGTTCTGATGAGTATGTTGAACTTGTTGTAACACCAAATACTCCTTTAAAATCTTGGCCTGCTTTCATAAAGTCCATATTCATATATGTGGCCATATTCGACTTAACCGTTGAACCTGGAAAAGCAAAATACTTATCATCAAAAGAAACGCACCAAATACCTGATTTTTCAAAAGCTCTAGATGCACTAATTAATATTGTCTTACTTCCATCTTGTCTTTCCTTCCTATTAAGAGCTAAACCATTCCATTTTTGCTTAAACACTGCAACTTTTGAAAAATCATCTAATGCATCTTTATAGTCTGATAATAGTTCATCATATTTTGCAGCTATAATTTCTTCTGGAGTTTTAGGTATTTCTTCAACAGGTTCTGGTATTGATGAGGTTTCAGATTGTTGAGATCTTGCAGCAGCAGCTGTTCTGCTTACTGATTTAATTTGTTCAGAAGTATCTTTTAATTTATTTTCAAAATCACTTTTTAAAGAGCCTACCTTTTCTTCACTCTCTCTTCTAATTCTTTTTAGATTATTTTGCTGAATTACAACATAAACAATAACTCCAACTATCACCAAAAATATTACAAAATAAATTGCATATTTCCCCCATGGGGTTTCTTTTTGTATTGCTTCATCCAAAGCAGTTAAAGCTGTTACTTGTTGAACAAATTTATCTATATTATTAGTATGATTTTCAATTTCTTGACTTAATATTTTAATTTTTTCTGCATCAGAATTTGAGTCTAATTCCTTGTTTTCAATATTTTTAAATTCTTGAATAAAACCAATTTTTTTTGAGGTTAATTTTATTGTGCCACCACCTGCTATTTTAGGAAGTTTAATTTTATGACCGTCTTTACCAACAAAATCCTTTGCTTTATTTGATTTTTTTGCTCTTTTAATCAAATCCTTTAAAGTTTTATATCTTGCATAATCATTAAATTTTATGGCTTTAATCTTTTTTAGTTTTTCTTTATATACTTTGAGATCTGAAGCTATTAACAAATTCTTCTTTTCTTGTCTTATTTCGTTTCTTAGTTCCTTTATTTCCTGATTGGCAGTGTTAACTAAATCATCAATAGCATTTTCAGTTTTTTCAATTGTATCTAATTGAACTGATTCAAAATCTTTAACTCTAATAATTAATGCATTTCTTTTGGCTTCGAGCTTGCTAATAACCGTTTCATATTTATCTAATTTTTTATTAAAACTATCTAAATAGTCTTGTTTATTTTTTGAAATCCATTGCTCATTACCATCTTTAAGAGCATCATCTTTTGCTTTTTGAATTGCTTTTTTTTCATCGTCTATTCTTCTTTGTTCAGCATCATCTTTTGCTTTTTGTTCTAATCTCAACTCCTCATCTAATATAAATTGTGCTTTTGCATAAATTAAAGTCTTTTCTTCAATTGATAAAAATATTGTACTCCTATCAAAAATATCTCCCTCAATTTTAGACTCTCTATTTTTGTAACCATTGATTGCAGCAATTTCGTCATATAATTTCTTATTTCCACTTTTAAATTTTTTTGATTTACCCTCGCCTGGAAGCTCCTGAACACAATAAAAGTTCAACAATGTCTCGATAGTACTCTTACCTCCAATATATCTGTTTTTATTTATTTTATTTTTTAACACTGAAAAATCTAATTCTTTTGGAGCTTCTTGAACTTTAGAAGCATGATAAGAACTAACTATAAAAACAGTTTCTTTTTTTATTTCTGCTAAAATTTCTTCAGAATTTTCTTTTTCAATTTCCTCTAGTCGCTCTTTAATTGTTTGCTCTTTGTCACTCTTTTTTTTTTCAGGATTTGTAATGTCTACTGTTTTAACAAATTCTTCAACTTGTTGTGTGCAGTATTGAGATTGAATATTTTTTTTTATTTTTCCTTCTATTTTTTTTATGTGTTTTTCGGAATTACCTTCTTTATGAAATGCTGAAGCATTAAAATTAATCAATAATGCTGATAGCAAAAAAGCTATTAAATATTTAATAGTTATCTTAAACATTTATTTAAGTCTTAATTTTCCTGTTGAGATTTCGTTTACAACCTGTTTTAAGCCTTGGATAAATACAGGCTCAACTATTGATGAAGTTCTTAATATTTCTGCTAAGCTATCATCTCCCTCAACAGATTGTTGACTTTCTTTTAATTTTTGTGCTCTTGATTGACCATTTGTTAATTCAGTATTAATTTTACCTTCAATATCACCTTCGAGTTTTTTAGTTAGTGTAACTGGTATCTTTGAGTAAGCTTTAAGATGTTTTAAAAATGTTTTTAATTGTGTGATATCTTTTACTCTCCATTTAGTCATAGGATCTAACTGGGAAACAACACCAATTTTATTTTTACCTACTATAACATCTTCTCCTAAAACTGTTTCATGCGATCTTTCTTTAATATTTAAATCCGTTGCACCTTCTTGATCTACTAATAGACCATAAGATACTTCATGCTTAGGAGACTCAGTAAATACAATTCCAATAGAGGTAAATATTCCTTTAGTCATTTTTTCAATCATTTTTGACAATCCTTCTTGGTCTTCACTATCTTCAAAAACTATTTTATAAAGTGTACTTGCTTTTCCACCCAAACAAATTCTCAGTGCTTTAGATTGATCAGCATTTGTTTTAAAATCACCACTTTCAATTAGATGATTAATAACTTGAGCTACATAATAAAGAATTCCAGACAAAGTTAATTCTGTTAAATCTGCAAGCTCTTTCCCTTTTTCTTTTCCATTTACAATGTTAAATCTATTCTTAAATGCTTCCCCAAATTGTGGGCTATTAACTAATAACTCAATACCATTGGCAAGTTTAGTTTTATTAGATTTAATACTTTGTAAGGTTTGATAACTTTCAAGTAATAAATCATCATTTCCACTAATATCTTTAATTAATGTTAAATTATTTGTTAAATAATTTATCAAGACATCTTTTCCAGCAAGTCTAAATGAATTTCTCCAAAGTAAATTTCTATCTTGCCAAATAGATAAATCAGATGTTCCACCTCCAATATCAATTGTTACCACATTATTGACTAGCGGAACTTCTTGTCCTTTAGCAAAATATAAAGCACTCGAGATACTTTCTGTTAAAAAAGCTGTTTTTTCTTGTACTTTGAACTTTTCGTCGCCTAAACCAACCGTTACAGCTCGTTTTGTTATTCTTTTAAAAGCCTTTAAATGATCAGCAGTATAAGCTTCTGGATAAGAAAAATTGAAAGATAAGTTTTCTCTTTTAACTCCATTTGCTGCCGCTTCTACTGCTGCCTGTAATACAGCTTGTGAAATAAAATACTGAACTTTAGTTCTACTTTGCTCAGCCTCATCCCATTTTAAATTAAATTTAAGTGGTCTTTTATCATCAGGTAGATCTTGAATGGCATATAAAACTTGGTCAACATAATAAATAAAATTACTTCTAAATGGCAAATTTTCTACAGAAGTTTCTTGAAAAGATCTTTCTCTTAAAATTGTCATAAAAGGAACAGGCACTTCTCTAGTTGGGACAAATTCTTTATGCGCTTGCATTACTTCTTCAATTTCCTCTTCATCTGTACCAGGCTCATAAGGTAAATTAATTCTATTTTTAAATAACAATTCTTTAGGATTGTCTTTATTTTCTTTAAAATAAACACAAGAGTTAGTTGTTCCAAAATCAATACCAACTGACCATTGATTGCTATTTTCTTGAACTTCTTGTGCGTCTGGAAATAAAATTAAACCAACATCAACTCTTTTGTTATGATCCGTGTAAGCCTTTCCACTAGATTGAGTTGCTACATTACAAAGAATTGCTTCAGGTGATGATTTTAAAGATCTTAACTCAGTAACTGCAGTTGTTTGTTGGATTGGAACTTCTTCACCAATTACCTGATGTGAGCTCATCATACTATCTATAAATTTAACTTTATCATTTCCAGTTAAGCTTTCTAATTTATTTCTAATATCATTAACTGCAAAAATATTTTTTGGTAAAATATTTACTTGAGCATTACCATCATAGAAAAAGAAATACTGATCCCAATTTTCAATTTTAATATCTGGCCAAACACTAAATCCTAGAGGTACACCTCTATTTTTAACTACATCTTTAGCTTTATAAACTTTTTCTAATGTGTAATTTAAAGTATTCCCTTTTTCACTTACTAGTTCTAAATAAATTACAGCTTTATAGTTGTCTCCATCTGGTGAAACTATGCAATTAGTTGATAAAGTTTTTGGATCCATAAACATAAGCATGGCACTATTAACTGGATAAGCAAATTGATTACCATCACCTGCATGCTCTTTAAGCTTTCTATTGTCTCCAGCAAATACTACTAATTTTTCTGTAAAAATTGTTTCAGGAGTTAAATATAAGTATCCTTCTTTTTGACATTCTGTTTTTAATGTTTGTTGAAGGTTTTCGTCTTGTCTTAATGAATTAAGTGAATAGTTGTTCCAAACTCTAATGTCCGAAAGAGTTCTGCCAGTTGACTGAGCGACTCTAAAATCTGCAAAAACAGCTCCATTTATTTGTTCAGCAAATTCAGGTCTTACCGCTAAACCACAATCAAATTTAGCATTTTTATCTGTTGCTCCAATGAAAATCTCAGCTAATTTGTTATATACTGGTTGAGCGGGTAAATTTAAATTAACTTTAGTCTGTGTCCAACTAGAAAATTCTGTTCCAGCTGCTTTAGCTTCACAAGAGCTTTTAAATTCCTGCAACCTACCCATAACAGCATTAAATACTTCCATATTAGATGGATTTAAGCCTTGGATACCACTAATTAAGTTTCCTAAATAGTGAGAAAGAACAACATACTGTTCATTTCTCATATCTTTTGCATTACATGGATCTTTTAAAAAACCATCCTCATACCAAGGTAATTTTCTAATACTTTCAATTCCAGTATAGTCCCTTGCTGCAGCTACCATTGTATAAGGGTTAACTACTGCAATAGAACTTTTATTGAAATTTAAAACACCAATTGCATTCCAATCTTGATTTTGAACCATAGTATCCTGTGGCTTAACATCAAATAGTATTTTTCCTATGTGTGCATAATTTGTATCTGGCGATGTGCTTCCAACTGTGTAAGGATTGTTATTTATATCCTGTATGTTCACAATTTCGGAAGATAGATCATATATATGTTTGTAATAAGGTGCTAAAGCTAAGAGCGCTAAAGTTCCTCTCCACTCATCAACTATAGATTTACTATTATCTAACAATCCGTTTCTTACAATTAAAACTCTAGCCCACACATCGGGCACAGAATTTATATCTGCAGCAGATACAACCTCTTCACCGCTCATTTTTAAACCTTGAGCTAATTTACCTAAAAAAGATGCTTCTTCAGATTTCCACTCACCAGACGTTGGCAAGTTCGCTACTTGATTAGCGTTATTTAGTGGTGGTAAAACTTTTTTAACCATAATTATTGCTCACACGATCTAAAGAGAATATCCATAAAAACACCTAAACCCTTTTGATCCTTTTCTATTTTTTGATAACAAATGTTACTCATAATATTTAATAGTTTTAAATTTTTATTGTCATTAACCATTGTATTGAATTGATTTTTTTCTGATGAATTCAGTTTATCTTTAATCTTAACTCTATCTGAATTTCCTTTTTCATTAAATTCTGAAAAGAAATCTGAGACAATTAAATCCATTTTTTGATCTGTTTTTGAAACTGTTGAATATTGCATGTCAGTTATCCAAGTTAGTACATCTTGACAATATTCTTGCATTGCAGAAATTATCTCTTGGTTTTGTTCGTGCCCTACCTCACATGCTTTGGTGTCAGGATTATAAGTATTTTTATAAATTAATCTTTTAAACCAATTTTCATCTTGATATTTTTTAATTTTACTCCAACTACCTGTTAATGCAGGGCCATACATCCAGTTATATGTAAAAGCAAATCTAATAAGTTTAGATATATTAGTTTTAGAATTTAAATTACTAGATACATTTGGGATATCACTCCACAAAATATCATCACTATCATTTTTACCGATATGTAAAATTTCCTGTACTTCACCAATCTTATTATCTTCACTAAAAAATCTTAATGCACCCAAGGCAGCATAAAGTTCTGGAAATAAAGGGGGATTTTTCTGTAAATTACCACCAAATTTAAAATTTGGAAGTTTCGTTAATGGATCCCAACCCGTTACATAAACTTGATCAAAAACCTTTTCGTGCTCAAATAGTTTTGCATAATACTGAAGAGCACCTTTAGTTTGGTCTAAAAATTCCTCTGGTTTTGCATATAATTCACCTTCCATATTCTCGTCCGGAACTTCATAATTAAAATAAGGAAGCATTAATGCACCTCCTAAATGGAAATTTGAGGATACATTTTTATCTTTTTGAATTTGTCTTATTCTTCTAGCAATATTTGGAAAACCAGAGGCACCAGTTCCACCAAAAATAGAACTTATAATAAATACCCTAACTTCTTCACCACCTCTTGCTGCATCAATTGCTTTATAAATTTGTGACCAGAAAATATCATCTTCGTTAGCAGTTGTTGAAAGAATTGCAGCTGCCCCAATATTAGGTCTTGCTCTAAAACCTTCTGATAAATTTAACTTTAACTCCTCTGGATCATACAAACAATCCATTAACCCTTTAACTTCAGGTTTTAATAGATTGTATTTAATTAAATCCTCTAAAGTTGGGTTTGCATCTTTCATTGGAAGCCAAACTGCATCCGTATTACTAGTAATGTGTGTTTTAAATAAATTACTCTTACTAGCTAAGTCATGATTAGACTCATTTCTAAGGCTGATTCTAAGGTTGGTATATTTATTAAGTAAAATTTTTGTTTTACTTACATTTCCATTAGCTTCATCTTGATCTACCATACCAGCCCATAAATTTTGAGGTCCAAGACCAGCTGAACAACAATGCAATAAATGCTCCAAACATTTAGCTCCTGTTCCTCCAATTCCAATTATGTAATTTTTCATAAAAAACTACTCACTGGTATTTTGTTTCCAAATAAAATTGATGATCTAGCAAATCTTGCAGTCCCAAGAAGTACACCCAAATAATAAACTAAAAAATAATATATAAATGAAATGATACTAATCGTTGTAACTCCAGATCCAGACAAATAATCAGCAGCATTAAAAGCTGAAGATTTAGTAAACCAAAAAACAATTCCAACAACTATGGCCATAAAAATTCCTGTAAAGACTATCCAATATATAAAATAAAATTTTGCTTTTCCTGGAGCATCAACATTCAAAAAATGTGATCCTATAGACCATAATAATGCGGCTACAACTGCTGAAGATAATAGTGCTGTAGTCATTTGAGCTAATAAATTATACAAACTTACTGCTAAATCTTCCCAAGGTATTCCACTTGATGTAATTTCTTCACTTTGAACTAAATTATCAAAATACCATTGTAAAAGATCGCTTTCACCATCTGGCCCAAGTGCATTTAAAGTTGTAAACCAAAAACTTATCCAACCTAATAAAGCTAAACCAATAGCTGAAAGAACAACAGATCTTAAAATATATTTCATGTTCATTTTGTTAACTCAAAATTTACAGCAAAACTTGCTATTAATGTTTTTTTAAATGTATCACCAGAAACTGCATTAAGTATAGATACAAATTTTTCTAAATTTAGCGTTTTAAATGATATGGGATTTGTTTCTTTTAATTCTTCAATTTCACTACTGTTTACTGACCATTCTGCAAATTCTCTCTCAGATGACTTTCCTGGTTTTTCAGCATAAAGATCAACTTTATAGAAATATCTCAAACCTCTAAATAATTTTTTCAAAGGCTTTGTTTCAAATAAATTTAGAGTTAATTCTTTGTCATTTCTTGAAATGGTGCTTATTTCACCAAATTTTGCTTCATTCCAACTTTTAATATCTTTGCATTTTACTTTATTAGTTGTCCATACTTTTTCTGAAATAGAAAATTCGGATACACCAGTTGAGCCTGGAACTTCAATTTGATCAGTATTGACATTAAACTCTAGTTTAGTTTTCTTATTTCCTGAAAATTTATAAACTGGTAAATAATCTTCTATATAATTAAAGCTAAAATTATCTGCTCTTGCAAGACTTGCTGGCATGTTGTTTTCTTCAATTAATTTATTTACATTTAGATTTTGTAATATTGGGTTGCTAGTTATTAAAGCATATTTGAAATTTTCTTTGCTTGATGAAAAATGGTTTTCAACAATTTCATCTTTAATACGATTAATGTTATCTTGATTACCAATGACTAAAATATAAAAAGGTCTAGTTTCTGCATCTAAGTATTCAGTATATTCACCTTCTTTAGTTGGGATATTATCAATTTTTCCATTAAAAGAATTCATTACACCAATAATTCCAATTGATTTTCCTTGTTTTAAAAGTGAAGTTAAAGGGCCTCTAATTTGTTTACTTTCACTTCCAACTAATTGTCTATCCTGAAGAGAAAGGTGTGTAACAACAATGTGTGTGGCCTCCGGATAATCTTCAGCAATTTTAAATATTTCTTGAATTTTTGAAGACTGATTATCGCAAGAAACTGATGATCCACTACATTCATAAAATTTTTTGGTTTTAACTTTAGAAACATCTCTATCTTCCATTGGATTTACATCTGTACCAAAATTTTGATATATAATGTCACTACCAATATTTTCTGAAATTTGTTGAATATCATCTACAATATTCACATATAAATTTTCTTGTCCTGGCTGATCAATAGTAAACCCTTGCATTGTTTTACTTTGATCAAAAAAAACAAATACTTCACCTTTATCTGATGAATTATTTTCATTATTTTGTGTAAGTGTTGATTTATTTATTTCAAAATCAGGCTCACATTTTTCTGCGCTATAAGCATTAGAAGCTGAAAGTGTCAGCAAAATAATAAAGATTTGAATAAATGTTTTTTTCATTATTTAACTTTGATTTGGAAAGTTATTGTTTTTTTAGTTATTCCCTTTTTATTTCCTACTATTCTAACTTCTGTTCCAGCATCTTTAACTCTTATATTGAATGAAAAAGTATCATCACTGTTTATTTGTCTTTCTTTTTCATTGACTATTATTTGATCTATTTTTGACGTGTCTACAAAACCTTTAATTGTAATAAAGCCACTAGCGGGAACAACTATTAACTTTTCTTTTTGGCTCCATGATGGCTTGGTTATGCTAATTAAATCTGCTTTAACTTCTTTAGGCGCCGCTTGAACAACTTCATCTTTTTTAGAGATAAATTGCTTTTGAATGTAACCAGGGTTACATTTTTTACCGTTTTTGAGCAAAACAAATGACCATTTTTTTTGAGATGATGAGTCTGAAACATAGAGTAAATCAGCTCCTGATTTAACATCAGCCACTTTATTAGATTTTGAGTCTGGTTTAGCAAATAATTTAGTTCCCTTTTTACTCTTATGATTAAAAGAAATATCAGCACAAAGAGCTGAATTTTCTAAGGATGTTCGCAATCCCTCATTATCAATAATTAATGTATCTATTCTTGTTGTTGACTCATCAACATTTTTTTCTAAATCTTGAATTTTTTTAATAGCACACTGAACCTGAAGTTTACTTAATGTATGAGACAAATTATTTGCCCACCAATCTTTTTGTTTTTGTTGTTTTGTTCTCTCCTCAGGCGGTATGCATACAATTGGGTCAAAGCTAGTTCCTGGTACATGTTTCTTTGATTTGTGTGCCATAGCTGTTGAGCTTAGCAAAACAATAATTAGAAAAAATTTGATTAAATTTATTAATATTTTACTTATCATCATATTTTACTCCTTTAATAAATCCATCACATGGTCAGCAGATACTGCAATATTAAATTTCCCCCCAGGATCACCACTAGAGTTAATACCAATTAAATTTCCATCTTTATTAAACAAGGGTCCTCCGGAATTTCCAAAATTTATTGCTGCGCTATGTACAATTAACTTTGTTTCTGGTGACAAGTCTTCTGACCAGGACCAATTTGTTTCACCAATTGTCCCTAAATAGTTGATTGTTCCCTCTGCGGTATGTCCTTCAAAGGATGTTACCCCATCATCATCACCTGTTGGTGAACCAAATGTCCTAACAAAAACTCCTTGTTTTAACTCATCAAATCCAATTATTCTTTTAACCGGTTTGTTTGGGAAAGAAAACTCTGCTTCTAAATCTTTAGATTTTTTTACAATACAAATATCATTTTCTTGTGCCTCTTTAAATAGTGTTACTTTAGCATAATTCTTTTTATTTATTTCTTTAGCTAAAATTGCTGTTTTATAATTTTTTGCTAATTTGACTGCATTATTTGTTACATGGCAATTAGTTGCAATTAAATCTTTTTTAACAATTACTCCTGAACCTGCTCCACCATTTTGCAATGTTCCATCATTTGCCTCATACACAATTTGTACAACAACAGTTTTTGCTCTAAGTGAATCAATATGATCGCCTCCTTTTTCTGCAATAATTTTATCCGTTTTTTTCCAAAGACTTCCGTCCTCAGCTTTTGCTCTCAAGTCTATTAGGCAATTATTATAACTTTTAAGACCAAAAGATTTAGCCCTCATACACTCAGTTTTAATTTTATTAACTTGGCCTTTGTCTAATTCTGCAAGATTTTCAAAATCATTACCATCATCTATAAAGTTTCTCCTAACCTCTAGTCCGCAAGCCTTAACATCAGAGGCATCAGCACATTGATATTTAATTGCCTCTCTATGACCTTTTGTAACTTTTTCAGTTTTCTTATTTGTGTCTCCACAAGATGTAAGAAAAGTTAATGTAATTAATACTATCAAAAGTCTTAAATATTTTATCATACATTTAATTGTTGTCCCTTGATTTAAAAGTCAGCAAACCAGACTTTGATATTTTTAAAAAATAAATTTAATCAATATTTTTACAGTTGAAAAGAAAAAAAACTCCTTCCAATATTAAAAGTTGTATTTTTATTGAGATTCGATGATCAATCCAAAAAATCTTTCAATATTTTAGTTTCGTCTTTAGAAAGATTGGCATCATCTGAGTAAGTTTTTGAAGGCCATATTTTTTTCTTATAAAAAGTATCAGCTTTTAAACAATCTTTTTTACTTGAATAACAGTGTCTACTTGTTTCAAATTTTAATTTAAATTTATCAATAATTTTAATTACACCATCTCTTTCATCTACCTCTCCATCATTTAGCCAGGTAGCCTTAGTTTTATATAATTTTTTATCGATTTTTTTTATAATTTTTGTACTTACTTGTCCTTCGAATTCTCTTACAGGGTGACTGATTACTACTTCTTCAAATAAAAAATCTTCTGATTGAACAATTAAATAAATTCTATTTTCTTTTTCATTTTCTCTTCGAGTAACCCACAATCCTTCAATTTGATTCATTGCTCTGTCGCCAAAAACTTCTTTTAACATGCCCTCTATAGTTTGTTCTTTTTTTTTGGGGGCAGTCTGTTCTTGTTTTTTTTTTTTTTTTTTGGTTTTTAATTTTGCTTGTTTTTTTGGTTTAGTTTTTTTTTGGACATTTTCGTTATAAATAAATCCAGTGTAAGGATCGTGACCAAGAAATCGTAATTTATAAACAAAACAATCTCGATAAGATCTTCCACAATAATTTAAACCACTTTCCTTGGCTCTTTCAAAAGAACTTGAGCTATAGATAAATGGTCTTTCATAAGATGAAGTAGCATGAATTACAGCATGGTAATCTAAACCTCTAAGAGCATTTTTTTTCATTAATTCAGTAAGTTGATAATCGTATTTTGCAGGATCTTGATAATATCCACCACCACAATTATTCAAAAAAAAACAAACTACAATAAATACTAAAATTTTTTTCACTTATATATCGTACCAACTAAACAAGTATTTTGTCTACACCTCTTGTTGTAATTAATTAAGTTTTTAAAAAACTTTTAAATGTCAATAAATGTTGATATTATTGGTGCGCCTGCTAGGAGTCGAACCCAGAACCTCCTGATCCGAAGTCAGGCGCTCTATCCAGTTGAGCTACAAGCGCATATAGTATTAATATTACATTTTATGGAAAAAAACATTAATTTTATAGTT
>Ga0257115_1001336_pt1 | contig 16852 bp, 16 predicted proteins | sample SI112_100mmetaG_FD_194465 | JGI IMG/M metagenome (GOLD analysis project Ga0257115, IMG submission 194465) | Marine microbial communities from Saanich Inlet, British Columbia, Canada - SI112_100m | ecosystem: Environmental > Aquatic > Marine > Inlet | place: Canada: British Columbia | collected...
AGTTGCAGAATCAACTTGACTCAAGCAAGCCATCACAAATTATGATGGATGAGCAACAGAATTATGAGATTGACCCATACAAAGGTGAGGCTGCATTAAACAAAGATGTAATTAAGACTACTTTACCACCAACACTAGGAACACCTAATCCTCAAGGTGGTTTACCAGTTACACAGTTTGGTGATATTCCTACTGAAGAACTTACACCACTTCAAAAATTAGCTAGAGCTGAAGCTGGTAATATAGATACTAGAGACTTTAGATTTAATCCTACTGGAGAGCAAGACAAAAGTCTTTTACAAAAGTGGGTAGAGGATGGGCCTGGATACCAGCCAACAAGTGATGCTACTATAGCAGAGATGGAGGCTATGGGAAATCAAGTTAAGACTTTTGCAGACAAGGCATCTTTAATTAGAAATATGGGTGTTGAACCAGATAATTTATTTGACGAGCATTTTGATAGAAACCAAGCCGAGTATACACCAACTTTAAGTGACTATCACCCAGATGCTACACCTATGCAGTTAGCTGGTAGTGGTTCTACATTATCAGGTGAACAATTAAATACTAGACATCCAGCATATCAAGCTCAGTTGGCTAGAGAAATTAATGAGGCAGAGAATTTATTTCAAAATCAAGATACTGGATTTCCAACTGAAACAAGAGGCTCTTTTGCAGGTAGTTCTGCTGATTTAAGTGCTACAAAGGATGGGCCTAAGACTGGACCATCTGGAACAACCGCTATAGATGCCAACAATAAAAATCTAGATAAAATGATTGAGCAGAACAACCTTCCTTGGAGAGATAGAGAAAATACTAGCTTGTTTAGTTCTTTTAATCCAATAGATATTGCTTTAAGGTTAGCATCAGGTGGTGATGTAACAGAAAATGCAATCGCTGCACATAGAGCAAATAAAGAGGGTGACTATGGTGATGGTCTTAAGTCATACAAAGATGAGAATTTACAGAAATTAGATGGTAGTTTATACCAGCCAGTCTCAGACGCTACTGATGGATATCATTTTAGGTCTGGCAAAGATGCTGGTAAATTATCAGGAAGCCAAGATTTAACTTTAGGTGGTCTTCCTATGGCTGCTGGTAGTTGGTTATACCAACAAGCTAATGGTCTTCTTGATGGCACTGTGGGCTCGAATGCAAACAAACAATCTATAGACAATATGCAAGGATTAATTGCGAGTGGAAATGCACCAGCAGTTAAGACTCTGTTTGATAATGTAGCCGCTGGAAAAGTAAGAGATGCAAATATAAAGAAATCAACTTCTGATGGTACTTTTAAGCCTGGAGTCAAAGCTCCTGCCAAAGCGGCTAAAGAAGCAGAGGCTGCTAAGTCAGCCAAAGAAAAAGCAGCAAAAGCTAAAGCTAAATCAGAAGCACAAGCTAAAGCTAAAGCATCAGACATTAGGTCTAAGGCAGCAGCTAAAGCTAAAGCAGAAGCACAAGCTAAAGCTAAAGCAGAAGCAGTTAAGAAAGAGAAAGAAGATACTAAAGCTAGAATACTTAAGCTAGAAGAAGCAAAAGAAAAAGCAGCACAAGCTAAAGCCAAGGCAGAAGCACAAGCTAAAGCCAAAGCAGAACAAGCTAGGTCTAAGGCAGCAGCTAAAGCTAAAGCAGAAGCACAAGCTAAAGCTAAAGCTAAAGCAGAAGCAGAGGCTAAAGCTAAAGCTAAAAAAGCAGCTGATGAAGCTGCAAGAAACGCTAGAGAAAACGCAAGGAGACCAACACCTGCACCTAAGACCAAGGCTAAGCCTGTCAGAACACCAGTCAAGAAATCCCCTAGTGTGACTAAGACTAGCAAGCCTTCTAGAACACCAACAAAGAAAACAACTAGCAAACCAAATTATGGATACACTAGAACTTACAGTAGAAGATATGGATTATAAATTTAAAGGAGAAAGATAATGCCTTGTATGTGGAACGGAAAACCAGTGGCAGGTAAAAAGGGCTATTGTCCTACGAATAGCACTTGGGTTGAACCTAGTGGTGATAACAAATATGCTGAAGGTGGAAACTTTTTTAGGGATAGGTATGTGACAGACAAAGGCAACATAGATTGGGGCAGAGGTGCTCTTGATGCTGGAGAAGCAGCCCTTACTTTAGGTACTGGTTATATTGGAGCTGGTAGGATAGGTGGTGGTAAAGCTCTAAAGTGGGGTATGGATAAGTTATTTAAAACAAACAAATCTAAAAAAGCGTTGGCTGAACAACTAAAGAGAAACCAATTTAATGCAACTGCTGCCAATACAAATAAGCACGGTCTTCAGAATCCAAGCACTCGTAACATTCCTGGTCAACCAGCTAGACAGTCAAATGTGATAGACCCAAGGACTGGGAAGCCAATAGATATGCCAGCAATACCAGCAAGCACTGTTGGTGTTCCAAACCCAAGTGTTCTTGCACCTTTTAATGCACAAGCTGGAAAGAAAGGTCTGCAACAGCTAATGGATGGTATGGGCAGCACTAGGAGACTATCCCCACTTAAGATTGGTGGTATTGCTGGTGCTGGAGTTGTCGGATATGACCAGTTTGGACCTGGATTAACTGCGGCTAGCAAGGAACAAAGAGCTGGTGAGATTGCATCACAACAAGCAGCACAGCAAACATCTCTTAATGCTAACACTCAAGCACTTGCAGACAGTAACGCATCAGCTGCCAAAGCTCAAGCAGAGGTTGATAGAGTAGCTAATCTTAATCCTATGGAAAGAATTATGGAGAACCTAAATAAGCCTGGTTTCTTGACTGACCCTCTAATTGAAGGAGGACCTCCTGGCTACAACAGATTAAGTAAGCTGGGTGTCTTAATGGATTACTATGGTTCAACTCCTAAACAAAGAGCAACCAAGACATCACCTAATGAGCAATTTGCATCTATAGAGAAGGATGTGCTGGCTAATCAAACAGCATTAGCAAAAGCACAGCAAACTTTATCATCACCATTTGGGAAACCAACTGTAAACACACTTGCTGATTCTTTAATGAACAAAGTTAAAACAGAGTTTGGAGATACTTGGCTAACCTTTGGTGCAAAAGATGACCAACTAGAACCAATAGCCAAAGCAATTGCAGTTAGAATTACTCAACTGACAGCAAAGTATCCACAAGCAGACCCAAAAGCAATAGAGGAAGAAGCGTTTAAGCAGATTGAAGAAGAAGGCTGGAAAAGCGTAGCTTAGTATGGCACTGACTCAAGAGCAAGAGGAAGAAAGAATAAGAAGGCTTAGTGCTATGGAGGCATCTGTGCCTCAGTATCTTCAGATGCAAGGTGAAGGTGCTTCAGCACTTGGTGATATACTAGGTATAGACACACCATCTGTTGATACTTTCACACAAAAACAAGAGAAAGCACTAGGTGGATTTCGGTCTAAGCATCCTGGTAGACTGCTTGCGTCTGAGAAACCAGTAGAGTGGTGGAAAGAAAAAGCTGCATTAAACTCTATGAATACTATAGCTCCTATGTTAGGTTTTGCTATTGGTAATACTATGAAAGCAATACCAACACCAGTTACAAAGATACTGGGTACTGCTATCAATTGGGCTACTGCTGCTACCACATACAATATGAACTTTGCAGATACACTAGCAGAGCACGAGCAAGCTGCTGGCAGAGAGCTTACACCAACAGAGAAAAGCTGGGCCGCAACTGTGGGTATGGGTGTAACCTATTTAGACCTGATCGCACCGAGGAAAGGTGCAACTGAAACATCAAAGCTATTGACCAAAGCGTTTGGTAGGGGTGGTGTTAATGCAACAAGAGATTCATTAGTCAAACTTGTCAATACAAACAGAGACAAGCTAGCTAAACAAGTATTAAAAGGTGGTAAATTTAGTGCTGGGATTATCGGCACAGAGATGGCAACTGAAGCTAGTCAGAAAGCATTACAAATAGCAACAAGTAAAGACCCTGGTAAATTAGGCACATCCGAAGGACTGCAAGAGGTAGGTGAAGAAGCTCTTATTGCTGGTCCTATTGCTGGTGCTATAACTACACCTGCTGCAATTGGTGTAGGCAGAGAACAGAACAGAGACCTAGCTACTGCAAGAAGGTTAGCTCAAAACTCTAACAGAGATTTATTAGCTAATGCTCCAGATACCTTGGCTGATATAAAAGAAAATAAAGATTTTATAAACATACCAAAAGGTAAAGGATACGAGTCAGAATTTAAGTTGCTTGCAGAGAAGGGCAATCAAGCAATAAAAGATTTAACCAATGTTGATATTAAAGAAGCAACAAAACAAGTAACCAGTGCTATTGCATTCAAAGGAACAGACCCACTACTTAAGTTAAGAAACAGAGCTAAGTCAGGTCTAGTATATAACAGTGCTAACAAAATACTACAGATGTTTCAGCCAACAGAGACTGGTAGTGGTGAGCAAGGTTCACGATTTAATTTCTTTAGTCTTAAGGAAACTAAGAGTGGTACATATCTTAAAGATGTAATCAACATAGTTAACAAGTATTCAAACAAGAAGATGTTTCTTGGTCAGATAGGGAAAAGTATCAGTGATGATATGAGTAAGTACATACTGCACAAGATAGACCCTAAGAGACCAGTCGCTAACTTACCCAAAGAATTTAAAGGTGACACAGCCCAGCTAGCTAGAGACATACAAACAATTAAAGATAAGATAGAGGTAGTTAGAAAAGATATGGTAGATGCTGGCTTGCTAGCAGAGACACAATCAGTAGAAGATTACCTAACAAATCCAATCAGCAAGGAAGCAGTCAAAGCTAACAAAGATAAATTCATTGACCTTCTTGTCAAGTCAAGTGAGCAAGCAGTTGCTGAAAAAGGTGGTAAGGTTAAAGAGATTACCCCAGAGGAAGCTACTGATATTGCTAATGGAATTATAGATGCGTATGACCCATCAGTTAGAATAGACAGACCAGATGACCCAGCCTTTGAAGGACAAGCTAAAAAGTCTTTTGAGAAATCTAGAAGTGAGGCTTGGGCAAATCTAGATAAGCTAGCAGAAGCAGAAGGTCTGAACTTCAGAGAGCAGAACATAGAGAAGGTGCTAACTAACTACCTACAGAATGCAGCCACTCGTGTTGCATCAGCCACTGTGTTTGGTAAAGATGCAGCTAAGTTGAAAGCAGAGCTGGCTAAACTAAATAAAGCTGGAGAGATTACAGAAGAGGAAGTAGAGAGAGCATATGATTTATATGATGCTTCACATAATGTCTACAAAAAAGATGCAAACAGAAACGCTTTAGCCGCATCCAAGTTTGCTACTACCGTAGGTGCTATGACACACTTAGGACTAGCCACCTTATCCTCACTATCAGAGCTTGCTTGGATAGGTGAGAGAGCTGGGTTTGGACATATGTTAGCTACACTACCTAAAGCATTCAAGTATGCTATAGACGGTACAAGAAAGGGTGTGTCTGGAAAATACATAGCACCTGGAGAGAGTGCCACAGCTATGGCTACACTAGGATTTAACTTGGACCCTAGAGTTAATGAAAGATTAGACCAGATATTCTCAACAGATACAAACAAAGTTCTTAGTATTTATTTCAGAACACCGTTGGGTGGTATGCTTACTCAGTTCACAAACTTTAATAGGAACTGGGCCGCACAAGCTATGATGTCCAATATAAACCACAGAGCTAATAGTATAATAGCTGGTGATATATCAGACATAGAACAGCGTAGGCTGGACAGTGAGCTTAGAGAGAATGGATTAACTAGAGAAGATTTTAGCCTGATCGCTAACGCTTTTAGAGGTGAGGATGGTAAGGTTAGGGTAGACATAACAAGAGATGATATACTAGATAAAGTAATCAAGAAAGAAACTAGACAGGTAGCACCAGCCAATAAGAAGAAAAAGAAAAAGGAAGATATTAGAGAGCTGGATGTTACTGTCAGAGATTTATTAATACCTTGGCTACATAAGGTAGTTGATGATGTAGTTGTACACCCTAAAGCATACAACAAACCACTATGGATGTCAGACCCTAGGATGGCTATACTTGCACAGCTTAAGACATTCCCAGTTGTGTTTGGTAATACAGTAGTCAAGAGATTGTTAAGGAAACTAAATCCAAAGCAGTGTAGTCCAGACTATGGAGCTGCAATTGGAGTTGTTGGTGCAATAGCTATGGCATATGCTCTTGTATATTCAGCAGAGATGATGAAGGATGCAATCAAAGGTAAAGACTTTGAAGACCCTAAGTTTAAGGAAGTGTTAGATAAGATGGGACTGACTGGTGCAGTAGGTATGGTTGCTGGTGCTGGAAGATTCCACGAGGGTGCAGTAGTTGGACTAGGTGGTACTGCTATCGGTGCTATCAATACAGTTTATTCAGATATTCTGACACCTATATGGACTGCTGATGAAGGCGGGCTAGAGGATGAAGACCCTATTGCAAATCTAGGAGCTTGGCTTGCTGGAAGTCTTGATGCTTCACTAGGTGCTGTTGGTATAGGATTTAAACCAACACAGAATTTATTTGGAGTGGATGACTAATGGGATGCGGAACTAACATAGTACCTGGATACGGTGACTTTAATAAAATCAAAGACCCAGCACTTCAGATGAAGATGGATAGTCTCATAGCTGCACAGAGCGTAGGACCAACACTTAAAGAAAACACAGCTTTTAATAAGTGGTTTGGAAAATCTAAAGTAGTGGACAAGAATGGTAATCCTATGAGAGTACATCACGGAAGTCCTAATGTTGGATTCACAAAGTTTGATATAGGAAAAGCAAACCCAAATGACCCAGACTCCCCTGTTAATGGTTTCTTTTTCTCAACCAGCAAGTATGACGCCAATACTGCTGGTAAATTTCCATACTATGCTAAGCAAACTGGACAAAACCAGACACGTTCTTTCTATTTAAAAATTGAAAATCCAATAAACAGGCGTGAATTGCACAAGATGCACAGAGATTTGATGGAGAGTGGAATATTTCTCAATAAAGAACAGATGAGAAAACACCTAATTAAAAAAGGATATGATGGTCTTATTCTTAACGACAACTATTTTGAACTAGAAGATTCCTTAATGAAAGATGGCTACTACAAAACAACAGATGGAAGCAATATTGAGTTTGAAGTGATGGAGGATGGTACTGTCGCTATGTTTAGAGGAAACAAGACAGTGGGAGGAATAACTGTTTTCAGCGATGTGCGAGAGGCTGCCGAAAGTCAAACTGGAACATATGTTGCTTTCAATCCGAAGCAAATAAAATCAGCCTCTGCTAATAAAGGGCGTTATGGTAGTAGTTCTAATGTTTATAAGTAATATCAGATAGAATCCATAACATCTATATAACCAACCTTCTTATATTCCATACGTGATGGACTATTAAAGTCTGTCTTAGATGGCATACGTCTGTCCTCCCAGCCAAAATCATAGCCATCAGCTGCTAACTTACTTACATTAAATACATACTCACCACTAGGTGTAGATATTATATATAGAAATTCCTTTCCACTTTCATCAGCCTGATCGCTGTTGGATTTAAACTTCTTGTATTCTATTAACTGTGTTGGATAGTGCTTCCTTCGGCACTTAAACTCTATCACATAATCTTCACTGTACCCATCGAAGGTACAGTACACGTCTGTAGTTGCTGTAATTGATGTGCCTAACTTATCAACAGCTATCCACTGCAATTCTTCTTGAGTCATAGCTCTTCTCCTTTTATCTCAACAACAACATAGTTGTCATCTTCTATGCCACCAAACTTAGTATTGATTTCACCAACATAATCATAGTCATCATCTTTTATTACTCCACCTTTAACCAAAGCATCCATAAGAAACTTGTGCATAGGGAAGGTGTAGTTATCTAAATCTTTTTTTCTTTTGTTATTAAAGTAGATAGTGTATGAAGGTATTATCTTCTTGTATTTAGGCAGGGTCTTTACAAACTCCTTGACTATTTCGTAGTAGTCATCTTTACATTTGCCTTTAGCAAAAGGATGTAAGTGTATAAAGACATTAAGACTAAGCAAGTTTGTTTTCTTCTTGTCTCCTCTGCCCTTTGAATATGTGGGCATAGGCAAGATTCCTTTGCTTATCATTTGATTTCCTCCTCTTTTAGTGTCTCTTCTATCTGTTTCTCGATGAACCATCGGGCCTTCCTCAAGTCATCCAGTCTTCCTTCACCAGCAGAATGCTTGTGCGGAAATCGGCACAGGTATTTTGTGGCACTGGCGATGAGATAGCTCATCTTCTGGTCCAGTATAAAATCTATTACTTCTATGTTCCCTTGCTTATAATGTTTTGGGTTTATTGCACTCATTTTTAGTCCCTCCCTTAGAACTTTCGGAACGTGTTCCGAGTTTATGATATAACTTGGAAGTCCTATCCATCTGGACAAGACCCCAAGGTTTATTGATTGACTTACTTGTCTCCACTCATTATATCTTTGTCGAGTAGCTTCCAAATAATACCAGCAGCAATAATTCCTGCCAGTCCAGCGTTACCTAGTGTCCATACTATATTAAGTATAGAACTAATTACATCTCCAGTTAAGAATGCTACCTTCGCACCGAAAATAACTTGTAATATAATTGATAAGCTGATTAGCTTAATGCCAACGTCTATTGCACCGTCTGCACCTTTCATTATTTTATCTAACATATTGACTCCTTTATTATTAAACATATGTGACTATATAAGCCACCCTTTTCTTAGGGCCTCTAACCACTGAACAACGTAGATAAGACAACCCGCAGAAACTATTGATGATACAAAAGCACTGTAGATTAGAAATCTTTTTATTATATTCATACCTTCCACCCTGCACAAAGAGCTTCTTCTTCTGCTGAGCAAGTTAGTTGTTCACTCTGCATCATATCTATCTTAGTTTGAAATTCAGCACAACCTGTCAAAGTAATGACAAGAATTTGTAGGGCTATTATTAATATTACTGTATTCATTCTACCTCCCTCTCTTCTTCAGTTAAATCCACAAGCTCACACACATTACCAGTACAGGCTAGTGTCTTAGTACCTATAGTCTGGTCTGTTAATTCATACTCACTAATTAGATTCCAGTCAACAGACTTAGGCATCTTCTTAGCTAGTCTTGTGTACTCTGCTTTAGTGCAGTCTTCATATGGTGCTTGTTGGTATGAGTGGTCAGAGTGTGGTAAGAAACTAACACCACTAACTTTGTCAAAGTGTTTGTATACCCAAGCACCTACTTCCATCCACTCGTGTTCTCTTACACTAACAGTAACGCTTGGCTTGTGCTCACAGTAGTATCTTTGATACATAAGCCACAGCTCTAGCTGTTCAATAGCACTCCTATCATTCCTAAGAACTGCACCCTTTGGTGCTTTCATAGGGAATGTAAAGACCTTAACACTATTAGGTTTCATAACATCATTCTCACAAGGGATGCCCTGATCTTCCATAAGTTGTGCTATTGGGTCTTTGGCATCTGCTCTGACTCTACGTAAGTAGTAATCATTATGCCTGGTGTGTATGCCACTGGCACTGTCAACTAACTGGCTGACTGTACCACTTGGTTTGATTGCTGTGGTTGCCGCAGATTGGTTGATACCAAGATGTGATGCCCACTCTTTGTTTACAGCAACGGTTTGGTGCTTAAGACCAAGAAGAAAATCAGGTAAAGACTTCTTACCATAGTGTCCTCTGTCTACACTACTACCGTTCATAAAACTGTTGTCCATTATACCAGTTAATGAGACCCCGAGTAGTGCTTCTTCTTCTGTATTATGCACCCACTTAGGGCGTAATCTTTTGATGTTCGTAAGGGATGATTGGAATGTGCCTAGTATGGTAGCTAACCTAACCTTACGAGTAATGTCTTTTTGAGTATCCTCTGCTCTCACCACAACCTCAGTTAGATTACAGAACTGTCCATCTCTTAGTATAATTTCACTACAAGGATTACAACCAAACTCGTGCTCGGTGCTACGTCTACCATTAGTAGCAAACTTTACCTGTTTCTTTGCAGCCTCTCTATTAAAGATACCACGCTCACCAGACTTAGATTCATACAGTGATAGCCACTCCTTCATAAATATTCCTATGTCTGGTTTCTCTGTGTAGCATACGCTGTTATTACTTAGTGCCATCTCAGGTGTATCAGACCACCACTTACCACTCTTTGCATTACGCATACGCTCATCAGTCAGATTAGATAGAGAGATCAGGGCACTTCGTCTAACACCACCCACTACAACTACCTCTGCAATCTTACACATCAGTCGGTGACATTCATAAGAAGTTAACTTACTGCCAGCCTCTTTAAATATGTTAGTAGTGAAGTGAAATAAATCTATTAAGGGTTCTGGACCACTGGCTCTACCACCAAAGGTCTTTAACCTTGAACCTTTAGGTCTTACCTTAGAGAAGTCCCAGCTTGGAATCTCTCCATTATATAAATATGTAATTAGTTTGCGGAACGCAGACTGCCATCCCTCTTTTGAATCTTGTACAACAATAACATCTTCGACATCTATCATCTCAACTGGTACGTCTGGTAGTTTACTAACGAACTGTCTTTCAACACTAAAGCCTACACCAGTACCGTGCATAAGAATGTATAGGCATTCATCAAATGCTTTCCAGTGGTCTACACTTAAGTAGGCACAGTTGTAACCAGCTATGTTGTTATCTTTTAATGCCTTACCCGCAGTCATTAAGGCTCTCATACTGGGCATAACCTCTAGGTTAACCACTGCACTCTCTAATTCTTTCCTAGTTTTTAATGTGAGCTCATACTCAGTGTTTTCTTTTAAGTGTTCTTCCATAAAATCAAAGTACCTGGCAACAGTCTCTTCCCAGGTCTCTCTTCTTTTCTTTTCAGGTAGCCACCTAGCATATCTGCTAAGAGCTATAAAGTTTTGGTAATCATTTGGTAGTTTGTTCATTCTTCATCCTCTATTGGGTCTATCTCTATGTCAACCATACGTTCACCGTCTTCATCGAAATAGTCTTTGTATTTTAATCTACCTTGTCTGTGCATTAACACAGCATCGGTAATTCCTTTTTGATATGCTTGCTTGTGTGTAAAGTAAATACCCACAGCACCAAAAATTATAAAAGCTACACTTAGACTTAAATAGTCCATCAATAACTCTCCTCAAATTCTTCTAGAAATCTGTCTCGCTTTTCTATCAGTCTCTTTTCAAAAGCATTAAGTAATTCTTCGGGTTCAATTTCTAGTTCATCACATATTAGGCATACATCATACGTTGCTGCGATGTATGCCTTAAACTCTGGTAGTTGTTTCAAAAGTCAGCTCCACTTGATACATAATAGTTAGTTATTTTACCAGATGGAATGGGTCTAGCTTCTAGACTTCCATAACAGTCTTCCTTAAACCCACAAAAAGCACACGTCATACACAACTTCTCTTCTGTCTTGGCTTTGTTCCAAGTTGTATTATTAGCCAGTCGCATAGGCGGTGTGTCTGATTCCATCTTATCTTTTAAATCAACAATGAAAGTATCTATGTCTTGCTCTAGTGGCTGTTCACATAGCTTTAGTGTTGACTTGTTCTTGTTGAAAGCAAGGAAGTATCCTTTCTTTCTTTTGTCTCCCTTACCATAGGCTGATAGTTGTTTGATGTATCCAAACGCATCATCAGTAAGTCCAGTCTCTTTAAACTTATTGTCCCAAGACCAAGCACTCGCTGTCTTAATGTCTACCAACTCACCATCAATAGTACAGTCCTGGCTACCGTTGATACCCTCTAGTGTGTGCTTCTTCTGTTGGTCTTCTACTGTGTGTCCCGATAGCTTAAGTAAAGCAACCAGTACCGCTTCTAGTATGTGACCTTGTAAGAAAGTTAAATACACTTCACCTTTTATCTCTTCGGGTGTGTAACCGTGGTAGTTGTACCACTGTGCTCTTTCACATCTGCCTATGCCCGACATCCTAAGACCTCGGTTCTCTTCCCTTGGTGTGAAGGCATCTTTCAAAGCATCCTCCACCTCTCGACCAGCTTGCATAGCTATCGAGTCTAAGTCTCCAGTGTAATCCTTTGACTTCATTAAATCATATACATCTTGTACTACTGTGTTGATAGACTTCATTGTCTACTCCTCTCTTATTAAAATTCTTTTTCGGAACACGTTCCGACTTTAGTGTGTTTCATTCTGTCTTTCTAGATAATTTAGTGCTTTCCTTACTGACTCTGCTGTGTCACCTAGCTGTCCTATAGCCCTGTTACAACTACTACAAAGAACACCCCTAAATTTCATAGTTGTGTGGTCGTGGTCATAGCATAACTTCTCCCAGTTTTTATCCCCACTTACAGCACCACACACCTCACATATATCAGATGTAGCCATTCTTTTTAAATATTCTTTATGTGTTATCTTATAAACACGCCTAGCAATTTGACCAATTTTAGCATAAGCTGCACAGGGATAGCATAGACTACGCCTACCATATAGACCCTTCTTCTCTTTAATAAATAAATTCAGTTCCTCTTTTGTGTATGCCATTGTTCCACACCTGCATTTTCTTAATGGTTTAGTGCGTTTCATTCCAACTCCTCCCTACCTTATACTCCCCAGTTATTGGACAGTTTAGTTTGTAATAATCTGTTGTCTGTTCCATAGCCTTAACAACCAGGCTACCAATCTCATCCGCAATTGCTGGGTCACATTCAATCTGTATCTCATCGTGAATGACACCTAGTTGCTTGTACTCTAAGGACCTGGCGAGATTATGAAATATAACCCAAGCCCTCTTGGCTATGATAGACCCCGCACTTTGCAGCAAGAAGTTAAGTGCTGAATGTGGGCTACGAACATACACTCTTCGACCATCAAGTGTCCTGATCCATCCCTTCTTTGATGCGTGCTCAATCTTCTTTCTAAGCACAGCTAATGCTGGTGTGTTAGATAGGAACTGATGTTTAATTTTCTTGCCTAACTGTTTTCCTCCTCCACATATCTTACCTATTAAATCATCTCCTCCACCATAAAGATAGGCATAGATGAAACGCTTTGACTCATCTCTAGTCTCTAGACCAGCAGCTTTCTGATTAGCTGTATGTATATCACCACTTAAAATCTCTTCAGTATACCCTGCATCTTTCATATAATGTGCTAAGCATCTTAATTCTAATCCAGATAAATCAGCACCAACAATTACTTTGTCTTCTGGAACAGTAAACAGGCTACGCATCTCAGTACCGTACTCCTTGTTACTTGCAGTAACTTGCTGTAAGTTCGGGTTACTACTAGACATACGGTGTGTCACAGTGCCCATAGTATGTACTCTACTATGTATTCTTCCAGTATCATAATTGTACTCATCAACCCAGCTACTCACTTGGCCCTGGCGTTTCTGCAGCATTAGATACCTAGCAATAATCTTAGCCTCTGGTATATCTACATCCTTGAGTGTAGACTCATCAACCTTTGGCAGTCCAGTGTCAGTAAACACAGTAGGTTTCCATCCATAATGCTTAAGGTGTCTGCCTACCTGCTGCCTACTGCCTAAGTTCAATTCGGGGTAGGTCCAGTATCCATAGTCACCATCATCGTTAGTGTGACACGCCAGGTCCACCTCTGTCTGATAGTGTTTAGTTCTCTGACCTCTCTTAGTAAACCTATTTTCTACTGGCTTCTTAGATTTCCATACTGCAAGAGGAACGAATGTCTTGTGGACTTCTTCCTCTGCAAGTCTTAGGTCATCGTTTATTTCTACCAATAATTCTATAGCACCTTTTATATTAAAGAACCATCCAGTTCTCTCTTGTAATGAACAGTGTTCTTTTGTTTTGTACTCAAGTCCTTTTGCATCCTCACTTAGTTTGTTAGCAAGAAGGTACTTATATAATTTAGTAGTAACCTTAGTATCTCTAATGCAGTATTGTAACATCTCTTCTGTAAACTTAGACCAATCATCATAGTCACCTTTAGCAAAGCCAAGCCTATCTCCCCAGGCTGACAGTGAGTGACCACCATCAAGCCTAGGTTTGTATAGCTGGCTCATCACCAACGTATCCTCTATTTGTATCTCACTAAAGTCTATGTCTAATAATCTCTCAAGCACTGGCACATCAAAAGATATACCATTATGAAAGATCAGGCAATCAGCCTCTGACTCCATCCAAGGTTTGAATAGGTTAAGACAAGGACCAGCGAATGTAATACACTGGTCTGTGTCTATGTTATGAACAGCAACGCACCAAACTTTGGTGGCATCTATGCCATCTGTCTCGATGTCACAACTAAAAGTTCGCATCATTATCTCCCACGCTAGGTGCGTGTCCCTTCTCTAACCTACCAGTAGTGCTGTTGAAGTATGTCCATCCAGCCTCACCAGTCTGTCCAGTTCTTCTCATCTTGGGCACACGTATTCGAGTAGCATTCCTTTCATAGTCATCCTCGGCTAGCTTATCTCTAGAGAATAGTATGTTAGTGTGACAAGCCTGGGGTATAGCACCACTACCCTTGACATCATACTCACTAATCTTATGTGGATGGCTGCCATCATCGGGCTTTCTTGTGTGTGTACTGAGTATCACTGTTGCCTTTGTTTCCTTGCACAGCTTAATGAACCTATCCATTACCTCTTCGATGTTCTCGTTAGATAGATTCTTAATGGCTGTGTGCAGTGGGTCAAGTAATATAATACTACAGCCCAACCCCTTGATGAAATACCTAATCTTACTGAACATCTCTTCAAGGTCTATACTACCACCACCATCATCGTGTAACTGTATCTTAGATGCAAAACCTATATCAATAGCATCATCCATAATTCTCTCAACATTCAAGTCATTAGGCTTAAGCAATTGCATATTCTCACCAGTGTGTACACTCACAACTTTCCTGATCGTTTCATCTATATTATCCTCAACCATAAAGCAACCTATCTTCTCATCTGTATTGACAGAGAAGTGGTAGATTAATTCATTCAGTATGGTTGTCTTACCTATAGATGTGTGTGCAATGATTGATACTAACTCACCCCTTGCTACACCACCTCGCATCATCTCATTCAGATTGCCAAAGGAATCGGGCAAGGGTATTAGTTCAGTATCTCTGTACTGTAGCATAGCATTACGCATATCCTCTACACTAGCAACACCCGACACAGTGAAGGGCTTAGATTCATCCCACCATTCGTGAACAAACTGCTTGCTATCACCATTCAATAGGTAATCACAAGCATCCTTATGCTTGGCTAGTGTTAGTATCTTACACTTGTTAGGACCAAGTACAGGTGCTACAGCTTTGGCTGCATCCACACCAGCTTGGTCATTATCGAAGGCGAGAACGACTGTCTCGAAAGAATCGAGCCACTCTACATTAGCCTTGATATTATCCACACAGTTAGCACCATTGGTTACACTAACAAAGGCATACTTAGAACCAAACATCTCATAAGCTGCCATAGCATCAAGCTCACCTTCACAGACAGTAACAAACTTACCACCTGGTCTGAACAAATTCTGACCAAACAAAGCGTTGGTCTTGTTAGTGTTACCACTACCATAGAATTTCTTGCTCGCCACTATCCTTGTCTTCATACCAACCATCTCACCCTTCTGATTATGAAAAGGGTAATGGTGTTTAATTATGTTGCCCTTGTCATCCTTCTCTGCCTTAACCTTGTATCTTTCCAAGGTCTCACCCCTAAGTTTGCGATCAGGCAAACTGTAGTGCTCACCTCTATAATCAGCAAGCCAGTCTTCATCCTTCTTAGGATGTGCTGGATAGTCCTTATTAGTAAGTGGACCTGGTGGGTGCTTTGTGTTACCGTGCTGACCACAAGCAAAGCAGTGTGTCTGACCATCTGAATAGATAGCCAAGTTATCCTTACCTGTATCCCTTCCTTTAGATGCACAGTTAGGACACTGTTCTTTCTTTAAAAGTATATTACCTTTAATCATATTTCCTCCCTTGAATTTAAAAGGGCAGCCGTGTTGACTGCCCCAACTAACAATGCCTGTCGTTAGTTAAAAGTCAGATTGGTCGTAGTCCTCCTGACCCTCTGCCTTTGCCTCAACTCGGACAGCTTCTAAGTAAGCAAAAGCCTCCCAGTCTCCCTTACCAGGCTTCACCTTCATAACTACCTCATCCCCAAAGAGTGATAGGTGACCAACACCTACCTCCTCCTTATCCGTGTTGTAGATTTTAGGTGCACCGAAATCGAACTTACGCTTACAAGTAATTTGGGTAGTCCCATCATACTCATTAGTCTTAAGCCCGCTTTTCTCAGCAAGTTTCTTACTATTCTTATCCAACGCAATCGTCAAAGAATATTTTGTATCACCCTTATAAACATCGGGTGTTGTAATGTGGTTGAATACCACCTTACCAGCTAAACTTATAGCACTCATATATAACTCCTGTAACATTAACATTAATGACCCGAAGGTCCCCATTAGTAGGTAATCCTACTAAGGGATACACTGGAAAATAAGGAAGGAAAACCAGTGTATCTCTTACTAAGACTATCTAAGAATGTCTAGGAGTTTTGCTATCTAGCCAGCTAGTTGGCAAATCCCCTAGACTATCTTAGCTTGTACTAACAATTAAATTTTAGCTGATGAATTAAGAACTGTCAAGTCATTTGCAATCTTTTTTTCCTGATCCCTGTGTTCTTTGTAATACTGAGGTGATTTCATATACTCTTGGACCATATAATTTATCACTTGTTCTTCAGTAGGTTCTTCACCATCTAACATTTCTTGCACAGCTATCTGTGCTTGCTTCATAACACCCATTATAGTTCCCTCCCTCTTTCATCATAGTCAATACCATCCTTTCCAGGATAGTCATCATCATCATCGAGAGCATCATCCTCATAGATAATCTCCTCAACACTTGTAATCTCAAACTCATCGTGCATCTGTGAGTTTCGAGCCTCCCTATGA
>Ga0257115_1001352_pt1 | contig 16763 bp, 36 predicted proteins | sample SI112_100mmetaG_FD_194465 | JGI IMG/M metagenome (GOLD analysis project Ga0257115, IMG submission 194465) | Marine microbial communities from Saanich Inlet, British Columbia, Canada - SI112_100m | ecosystem: Environmental > Aquatic > Marine > Inlet | place: Canada: British Columbia | collected...
ATACGTGACAGTCTGCTAACATTGCGAGGTTGCTAATATAGCAGAGCTACAACAGCACAGCGGTCCATTCAGTGTGCAATCCTTGGGGTGACAAGTGTGCATTGCCCCAAATGCAAATCGGTCAGACCGATGGCGGGTTTGTGATCTGCGGGTATGGAGAATAGCCATCCCATTACAATCATTTAATAAACCCAATCATGTAGTCAAAGTAACACACTAATGAGTCTAGGTGGAAGGCTGGATAAGCTCACATAGGAGAAACATACATGCCAAATAGAAACACACCATCACCCTACAGAAACGATGTGTGCGGGGCTTGCGTGGAAGTCACGATGCACAAAGCTGGCGTCTGCATGCAGTGCATTGAGTGCGGCCTCGAATGGGCTGACAACGCGCAGAACATTGCGGAGAACGCCGGTTGGACATTTGCAATACCGACCATCGATCCAAAGCACGATGAGTTCTTCGCGACCTCCAACACTGAAGCAGGAGACTGACATGAATACCGCAATCTTTACCTACTGGCTCTTTAACTTGGCATGGACAAGCCTGCTCACCGCTTTTGTCTATTTTGTAGGCTGGTGGACACTGCCCATCCTGATCATGGCGGGGGTAACGGCGTCGTGCCTTATGTTGAAATCCGTGTTGGGAGAAGCGTGATGCGAATGAGCTATGACGATCAAATACGAATTCTTGCATCAGCAGTGGTGCTAACGTGCTTCGCTACCATGTTCCTGTGCTTTGTTCTCGCATTGTAATAACAATTATGGTCCGTTCGGCCTCATCTTGCGTCTAAATTCTTCGTCCTCACTAATGATAGGAGAACCTTCCGCCTTCGGCGGAATCGATTGACCTTTTAAGTGGGGACAATCGAAAGTGTCTCGCCGCACTACATATAGCGCCCTTAGACAGTATTGCTGCAAACAGGCTGTACAGTTTCAGTCAATCATTACGAGGCAGTGGCACTCTCAGCGTCTTCTCACCGTTACCCTCCTTGGGGCCTACCGGCCTTCCAGTCGGTCACTCCTCCATGATTACCTGAAACCTACAGTCTGTAGCCCCAGCACCGTGCTTTATGATGTCTGTTGGTGGTGGGATCGCTACGGGCGCATAATATGCGTTTTCCCGCGTCGAATAGTTCAAGGGGTCGGCGCACTTCAAAATGAGAGCAGTCCCACAACGGCTACGCCGAGGGGACAGCTAGAGTTCCGGTAAGCCCACAATTAGCCGGTGCCCACAATTCACCATGCAACTCCCCAAGGGACTGCTTGTATCGTGGGCAAACCTACACTTGTCATTTTTGCAGTGACCTAAACGTAGTTTCCCCCTTGAGCGATCCGCCGCTCCTGTCTGAATAAACGCCCTACGAAGCGATCACACCTCCATCAGGGAAGTGCGAGGACGCTTCATACTCAGGAGCGTAAAATGAACCATATGAACCTTGACCTACAAGAGATCGACCGCATCGGCATGAGAGGAGATCTCTATGACTTCCTTGGCATTTACTGGGGCGGCACCTGTGAATGGACCCGCAGAGATCGGTTCACCGATCTAGAGGTGGATAGACAGCAGCAAATCATTGACCGCTTCGTCGCCACCAGAATGGAACCCTACATCGACGAGGGTGAATAGACACCGACCACCCCGGCCCTCATATGGGTCGGGAGTCTTCTCAATCACAGGAGCATAAAATGAACTACATGAACTGGATCGTCAACACACTGGACCTCTACTACCAGAAAAATCGAGTCGCTGGCCCCTCCTTAAACACGATCTATGCGCGTAGAAAGCGCGAGATTTACCGAGCACTCGCAACGGCAAAACTAAAAGCCGCTAAAGCACTGCGAACAGCAGCCTAGTTACCAACGCTTTTATAGGAGAGCATTATGGTTACAACGGTAGTAAACAAGTACAAAGACGAGTTCGATGTCTATATCGGACGCGGCTCCAAATGGGGCAACCCTTTTCGTATCGGTCACGACGGAGATCGCGAGGCCGTGATAACGAAGTACACGGAATACCTCCGCAAGTCCGATCTCCATCTCCACATCCATGAGCTTTACGATAAGAAGCTCGGCTGCTTCTGCAAGCCACTACCTTGTCATGGCGACGTTCTCGCGAGGACTGCGAACATCCGACAGCGTCACTATCTCGGCTCGGATGAATCACAGATCTGATTCTAGACCACCCCGGCCCGCACTTGGGTCGGGGATCTTCTCAAACAATGTAGCAATGGAGCATTTAGATGAAAATTGACCAACTTATCGACGAAATCCTCACCATCATGGAAGACGCCGACCAAGAGCAGTTGCTAGAGCTTGGCGACGAACTGCTAGACCTCGGTCAACTCTTCCATTCCTTGGCAGAAATCGACGCTTTAACAACCACAATCAAGCAGATGGAGCAATAGAATGACAAATTCAAACACTCAGGACGTTATCGAACACATGGAACTTCACGGCACAACCGAGGAGACTGCGCCCAATGACAAAGATATCCAAGAGGCGGTGTTCAACGAAATGACAGGCATCTGGACTCGCCTCTCTCATCGCAATCGCGTCTACGATGGCGTGGTAACTAATCGGGGAACGGAGAAGCTGCAATGGTACGTACGCAGCTTAGAAAACACAGCAATAAAAGCAAACAAGGAACTCACCTACGCAGAGCGCCGCGCTGCACCATTTGAGGGAAAGCGCATAGGTACGGAGATTGATAATCGCATGAGCGATGAGGCCCTCGACAGCAAACGGGTTTCAGTCGAATACTTCACGGAATGCGACACAGCGTTCGTTCATGCTGAAATCGTATTTACCGACATAACCGGCGAAGAATGGGTGCGTCCCGCAGCTTTCAATAACGAGACTGCTACGGTCATCGTTACGGCGGAACAACATGCAGAGCTATCCGGCATACCGGTAGCTACCACAGAAGCTAGGGCAAAATACAAATAGCCTTCCTTAACAACAGGGTCGCGGCCTCCGGGTCGCGGCCCTACTTTTCTACCAAAGATACAATGCGTCCGCTGCGCGAACCCCCTTTAGGACTCCCGCAGGTCGTCCGCTGGCATAGCGTTCATAGGAAGATATTCAACATGACCCTTTGCATCGCCACAGAGCAGCTTCACCACCTCGCTTTATCCTGCACCGGCACAGGCAGCTTCTGGCACCGTGCCTGGGGGGGGCCACGTAAACGACGAGAGGAAGAGCCACGTAAACGACGCAAGCGGTCACGTCAAAGTTCCGCGAGGTTTACCGAGCGGAATACTAACCCTAACAACACAAACAAACAAAAAACAAAAGTGGGCAAAAACAATGACTACAAAAAACAAACCGCAATTTAAAAATAAAAAATCCCCACGAAAAGCAAACCCCATAGCCAAGTATGGGCCTAGAGTGAATAAACCAAAGATAATCCAAGGGAAGAAATTCCCTGGACCAAATCAAGAGGAATGGAAATGATGTCAGATCTATACTCGTGGCTATGCGACATACCCGAATCAACAGGTTTCGAAGGAACCGCATCGGATCATCTCAAAGAGGAGATGCAAGCGATCCACATCAGGATGCAGCGCATACTTGGTGAAAATCTGCGCTGCATTAACTTCTGGATCAATGCGTCTGCTTACCGTGACGACTGCATGGAAGGAGCCTTTGAGCTTTCCGTACAAGTCGATAGCGACGACGGCAACCGAGACACCATCACGTACAAGCATGCTGGGCCGACATTGGAGGCCGCACTCGACCACTGTGTTCGTCACATTCAGGCTGACATCGACTGCCCCAAGATACCATCCGGCAGCTTCCTCATGCCCAAGTTAATCGCAGCCCAGTGATGCAGCCATGGCCACGGGATTAGTAGATTTCATCTGGGCAATCCTAGTGGAGATCGTGAAGCATTTACTATAGGAGCAAAAAATGATTTCATTTCTATTGCGAACGACAGGACAAGCCCTCATCGGCGGCGGTGTCCGATACGCCATCGGCAATGATAAAATCAGAGCAAGGGCAGCGTCGGCCCTCAGTAAGATCAGGCCACGCAAACGGAAACCCAAAATAACCATTGCGGATCTACAGGAAAAGCTCCGCGATATGGAGGGATGGATAACCCACGCAAACCAAAGACTTGACGAGATGGAGCATTACAATGAGAATCATTTCGTGGCTATGCGACAGCCTATTCCCGCCGATATTTTCAATCCAGAAACAGGGGAAGTTTTGGAGAATCAGACTGGTGACATCCAACAGGATCACTGGTCTGAACAGGAAAAGCGTTGGACCTAAGTTTGAAACCATGGGGGAGTGTGCAGCTTACATGGAGCATCTGATCGATGGAAGAATTTATAAAAATCCTACGACCAATGGTCAAGGAACAACTGGACTCCAGAATACCGGACCAGCCACAGCCACAGACACCAACTGAACAGTTCAAATTTATCAGCAAATTGTCGCGGGAGAACGGCGGTCTCCACACTATTTTGATGTGGCAGCGACAAGAAATCATGGCACGGCTCATGGCCTGCCATGTATCAATCGATCACATCCCCGTCTATTATACCATGCCTGTTCGCTATAAAATCCTCTTGGCCCGTTCTAACGCAATTTTGCAAAACAGTTTCGATCTCCATGCAACGCGAAAATACCTCGTGTCATACGCCGGCAAATTTAACGGCGGATCAGCGGCCACAGCCCGTAGGATGTTACGCGAAGACAAGCATATTGAGATCGTGAAGCACGGTAAAAAATCACTGGCCTTGCCAGCACCACACTGGATGCGAACGCATGCTATCCAGCAGCTAACAGTGATGCTGATGCGGTACGCTTATTACAAGACGCATGAGCATCTCGACCCCGTTGCCGCAGCCACGTTCCAAATTCGATGGCTCAGAGACTTTGGATTCGATCCAACGATACTAGATATCGCAGAAGAAGTGTTCGACGTCGACAAAATTGAGTAACGCCACAATCATATAAATTACGATTCAGGGGAATATGCTGGCAATTCCGCAGTTTTACGTCAGCACAATAGTAAATAACGATCAAAATGATCACAACCGTAATCAACTTAATTATAGTAAGCGTTTGTTTTTAATCGACTGTTTCGGTATTATGAAAAGTGGGCCAGGAGGCGACCAAACCTCCTGACCCGGAGCATCTAAACGGACCAAACTATTGCAGTCGGAGCGTTCAAGACATCGGCACTATAAGCCGCAAGCTCCAGCTGTCAACAATAAGAAGCCGCGAAAAGCGGTACAAAACAGCAACAAACGGAGCAAAAGATGACCAATATTGAAATTCTATCCCCAACGGAACAAGTCGTTCCCTTGCCCACAACCCCATCCCGCTGGATGGACCACGACGATCAGGAGGTATTCTTTCCGGTATCGTCAATCCCGGTGATCGATGCCACACAAGAACCCACCGGCTATCACCGCATTCATCGCCAGGACACTGACAAAACCCTGGCTGTGCTGAAAACAAAATACACCCTCACTCCTTATTCCACGAAAATCGACATCCTTGATGATGCGATCCAAGACTCAAGTCTCGACAAAGAGGGCATGGAGCGCCGTCTTGTCACCACGCATGAAGGTAGAAAGTTATTCTGTGCCTACGACTTCCCAACCGAATATCAATCAATCAGCGATGTTGATGGGGCCAACCTCTCAATAAATATGTGGGACAGCTACGACGGCTCCACATCTCTGATCGTCAAGGCTGGCTGCTACAGAGCAAAGTGCTCCAACGGCCTGCTGATTGGAGACACCATTAGCGGCGTCCACAAGCGCCACATGGGCGAGTTCGATCCGTCAGAAATCATCGACGGTATCATAGTTGCCATTGAAACATGGCACAAACACAAGACAGACCTAGACCGATGGGCACGCACATCTCTCAAAGAGAGCGACGCGAACATCGCTTTGCGCCAATTTACCGACACCCAATCACTTCAAGACAGGCTGTTCGCACTGTTTCGCGCAGAAGCGGATTACAGCTCAACCGCAACAGTCTGGAACTTAGTCAACGCACTCAGCTATTGGGCCACCCACACCAAATCACGAACTGAGGGCAATGCTGCCCATACACAGAAAGAGCGTCAATTAAAGGTTCTGGCCTTCCAGAACACGGATGCTTTCCAAGATCTTATGTATCGCTAACATTAAGGGGGGAGGGGTCGCGTCCCTCCCCCAGGAGCATCGTAAATGACCACATTATTCAAGACCCGAAGAGATGTCCTGCGCGATATCGTTGACAACTACGACAAGGTTGGCACGGCTATCTCCACGGGATATCCACGCTTGGATGAGGCCATGGGCGGCGGTTTGTATCCGGGCAAATTTTATATCTTTGCCGCAAGGAAAAAAGTCGGCAAAACAATGCTATTGGGCGGTATCAGCCGCCACCTAAACAGGTCCGCAAATACCCATCTCTGGCTAGCGCTGGAAATGAACGGCATGGAACTCGAACAACGACAACTCAGCCGTGATCTGAAGATCAACCCACTGGCATTCCTGCGACACCGTGAAACCAAGCTGCAAGATCGTGTGCGGGAAATAGCTGGCAACGGCATAGCCGACAACGTGGTCTACTGTGATTATCCGGGCATACCACTGAACCAATTAGCAGCTATTGTGGCCGACGCAGTGGACCAATACGCAGTCACTGGCGTGATCATCGATTTCCTCCAGCTGGTGAACGGAGGGACCGGCGACAATATGTCGGTCCATCACGACGCAGTTGCGTACACATGCGCTAATCTAGCCAAGACCCTCAACATTTGGGTCGTCGCAGCCGCGCAGCTGAACCAAGAGCACAATTTCAGGGGCGGCGAGGGCGCTCTGATGGCAGCAGATCAAGTCTACCATCTCGCAGAGTGCGAAAAAGACGGTGCGCTATACATCTCTCTACGAGAGAGCCGGTACACCCGCTACATGGATGTTGGCACCCAAGACGATCCCGGCTACCTGGTCCGGGAAGAGGGTCCGTACCTAGAAGAGATGCCGCTATGACGGCGCGATCCAAGATCATCGGCAACCGCTGGGAATCGAAGGTTCTGAAACTCTTCCACGAAGCCGGTTTTACAGACGCCAAGAAGACGTACCAGCCAGCGCAATCAGCTGGACTGGACCCCGGCGATATCCACGTAAACAACTACAAAGTCGAGGTGAAGTACCGGCGAACAGGGACCGGTTACAAATCCCTGCGAAAGTGGATCGACAAGAAAGACCATTTGGTTCTGTGTGAGCCATATCTTGATCCGCTCGTTGTTCTCAGATTTGAGGACTACGTGAAATTACTAGGAGCATCGAATGAGCAATCTAGACCTATGGGACAGGGTATCAAAAACCAATCCTGACCACACAAAGAAGGCAGGCCGCTTCACAGCGATTGATGCCTATCAGCAGATCAGAACAGCAACCGCTGAGTTCGGACCTGTAGGCGAAGGCTGGGGCTGGCAAGTCCAATCAGAGCAAGTCATCGACGGATACGCAATCGTCCGCATTCGGTTCTGGTGGATGCAGGGCGACGGAGACGGCCATGCTGGTCCCTATGGAATACGGCACGTCCATCATCTCACGCATGGAAGACGAGTTGGTTACTATGAGGAATACGGCACAGCCATCATCTCACGCATGAAAGACGAGGCATTTAAGTCCGCCTTGACGGACGCCATCACCAAGGCCCTGTCTCGGCTTGGCTTCAATGCAGACGTTTTCCTGGGGAAATTCGACAGCAACAAATACGTCGAAGAGCGTAAGCGCGAGATCAAAAAAGAAGAAACGGTTAACGCTTACGAAGTCCACAAAACACTTTTTGATCAGGTCATGCCAACGCTACGGGGCATAAGCGATCCCGGCGATCTTAGGGCTTGGCACGAAGACGTAAAGGACGCTTTGCCACTTATGAAAGAAGAGGCATTGGGTCTCTACCAAGACCTCGTAGCGGCCTATGGCGAAGCATGTCAGCGAGTCAAAACACTCACACTCGCAGCAGCGGAATAGGAGCAGCCAATGAACAGACCCTCAAATATTTACGCCGTCAAAAAAATGGCACGACGGAAAGATCCGTACACCAGCCAAGCGGCGGCACACAAAGCAGTCGGCTCCGTGTCCTCACAGCATTCGCAGATCCTTGATCTGATGCAGGACCGTAAACCTAGATCAACAGAGGAGATCGAAATCACTCTCGGCTACGACATTCACCGCAGGATCAGTGAGTTACACGAAAATCAAATGATCCAACAACACTCCGAAACTCGAAATGCCAATGGCTACAAAGCCATGAGGTACGAGATCACAACAAAAGGAATACATCAAAATGGCTAGCACTTACATTTGCAGCGGCAATCTGACTCAAGATTCGATGATGAGAGATGTCGGCACCAGCAAGGTTCTGAATTTCTCGGTAGCCGTAAACGTGGGCTTTGGCGAGAAAGCGGCCACGCACTACGTTGACTGCGCGATATGGGGAAAGCGTGGCGAAGCCCTCCAAAACTCCCTGGTGAAAGCAACGCCGGTCATCGTCGGCGGCGAACTCAAAGTTGAGAAGTTTCAGAAGAAAGACGGGAGCCAGGGCACGACAGTGCGGCTTGCGGTCGATAGCTTCGACTTCCAGAAGGGCAGCAAGCCTAACGGCAGTCAGCAAAAGGCCAACCCGCAAACCATGGGCGGCGCAAGCGATCTTCAAGACGTAAGCGGCGACTTCCCCGACATTGAGTAAGAAAGGAAAAAAGATGTGGGAAATACCAGACCACGCAGATCTGCAAAACAATCTGCGCGGGGGCAAACCTGTTGTCTACCACATTGGGGATCTGGCGAGAGATTGCGAAGAAACCAGCCACAAAGTCTACACGAAAGAAGAGCAGGAACGCCTTCGCAAAATCCGCCAGACCACCCAGCAATTTAGCGTCAACGGGAAAGCACGTTTAGTTCAAGAGAGGTCCAAAAAATTTAGCAGGGAGTCCGTGTTCATTTATCACGCGGTCCCACCGGGGGTGAAATATGGATGCTGATTTTAAAGCGGCTATGGAAGCCTTGAACAAAGACGACATCCAAACTTACGAAGAATTTCTTCGTGAGTGGGCGCGTGAAGCGATCTCTAAACACGGCGGTATTTATGCCGAGGACGGTACGCCAATGGTGTGCAAGGCCATCTGGAACGGATACGGATGGCGCACCGAAAGCCTTCGCAGAGTTCGCATACGAAAAGGAGTGAAACCATACGGCGGGAGATTGGTTGACGTAGTGATGGAGGACGAAAAACATCTCACCGTTATCCCGCCACATCCCGCGCAGCCCATAGAGCGCATCTACAAACGGTCTGAAATCGAGGAGGAAAAACCATGAAATGTGTCCTGTGTAACGAAGATATCAAGCCCAACGCTGTCGGGTGGGATGAAGGAAACAATGCCGAACCGCTGGCGGAAGGCCGATGCTGCGATGCATGCAACAAAGACGTGATCCTACGAAGAATTTCTTATCACCTGGATGAAACCATATGGGAGACACCTGATGAGGCTGACGAAAGAACAGCAACAATCATTGCTACGAAAGTGGCAGCAGAATGATCAAGGAATATCGTTCCTGGCATTCCGGCGCGGCGCTAGACCGCTACTCGCTGGAGATAGCTGCATCATGGTCCAATGGTCAGGCATGTGGCTGGGTATCGAAACTAATGGCTATTGCCATTCGTAAAGGAGGGTGAAGCAACAATGAAAGAATACGTCGCTCACAATAAAATAGGCGGCACTCTTGCCTGTGTTATTGCGAACGGGAATCATTTTGGTAAGACACCATATTCTGAATGGCAGATCCTTGTTGGTGAAGTCCAGGCAGAAGATCTATCCAGAGTATTCCGTGTCCAGCTGGGCATCGAAACTGAGGCAATAAACGCCAAGTTTTTCGCAATGAGATCAGGAATGTCCATAGATCGGTCTGCGGAGTCCAGAGGGCTGCATCACGCAAACGACGAAGAGTACCTAGTGTGCCAGCCAGATGGATTTGTAACAAGCTCTGACGGCGTTGTAAGCCTATTTGAGGCAAAGCACACCGGCCAAATGGGCGATATGGACACCCAAATTGACCGGTATTACCCACAACTACAGCACAATATGTACGTCACCAATACAAGGTCGGCATTCCTGTCGGTTATCTTCGGTAATACAGACCCGGAATACGCTGAAATCGTCCGAGATGAGCGCTGGTTGCAGCAATATCTACCCGCAGCCAAGGACTTCTGGCGGTGTGTGGTGACCAAGACGCCACCACGTGAAGGCATGCCGATAGAGAAGGGCGAGATCAAAATCGCTGGCAGGGTCGAGATAACGCCTGACCACCCAAGCCACAATGAATTCCATAGCGCTTCGGTGGACTACATCGAAACCAAGGACGCATCGCAGAAGCACGAACAAGCCAAGAAGCAACTCAAGTCCCTGACGCCAGAGGGGATACAGGTAACCATCGGCAGTTTATTGGAGATACGACGTGATAGACGAGGATACTCCCGAATTCGTGAAAGAAGCGTGGGCTGATGATTCACTTAACGGGTTGTCGCAAAGATATCTGGTGCTATCGCAGATGATATCTGGCGCAGTCAACGGTGAAGAAAGTTATGCACCGGATCAGCAACAACGCTTACGGAAGCAGATAGCCATACTCTGGGTAAGAACAAAGGATTACCCAAAGCTCCGATTCAAATCAAAGGCGCTGATGGAGAAGTTTGATGACGTATACCGAGATGCAGATGGCGATGCTGAAGCACCGAATGAGTGTGAATGACATGGTTATGGCGACGCACATCACAAAGGACGCTATCAAAAAATACATGACTGGAAAGGAAGAGATCCCCAAATGGATCGAACTTTATTTCGAGGGACTGAATGGAGAAAGCAGACAAGTTAGCCAGAGCAAGGAACCTCAACAGACCGGTTGAACCGGCCATACAATCAACAGGCGCACTGGAAAAGCTAACCAAGAGATTAGCTGTTCTGGAGGCCAAACAGGACTTCATCGATGGCGAGAAATGGCACGAGAATTACGAAGTGGCGGCAGAACTGCCATGGGATGATGTCTGTGTGCGGCATGGAATGATGTCCTACATAGCTGGCGCAAAGAACTGCCCGTATCCAAAAGATACTCATGGTGCAAGACGATGGACAGCCGGTTACTCATTCGCCGCCTACTGGCAGAGCATAATAACAGACGAGCTAAAAGACCGCGTAAATGAACTGGAGAGTATAAATTATGAACATTCTGAATGAAGCCATATCCGTCGTGGAAGAACGAGCCAAGACCCACGGTGATTTCAGAGTGGTTCACGAGACTATAGCTGAACTGTGGACTACATACGCAGGCATGGGAAAGTTCGAGTCCTACGATGTAGCCATGATGATGGCGCTGGTGAAAGTAGGGAGGATCATCGCAAGCGACCAGCGCAACGACGACAACTACGTTGACATGGTGGGCTACGCATACTTGGCCCGTGAGTTAAAGAGAGGAGCATCTGATGGCCCTGTGGAATACGACCAAGAAGAATATGCTGATAGAGAGCCTTATCAGCAGGTTTCAGTCGGGGGAGATTGACGAACAGCAGATCGAACAAGGGTTCGATGACCTGGGCGTACAGTCTTCGGATATCCCCGCACTGAGAGACAAGCCAAACGGCGTTGTAAGCCTATTATATCCGAAAACGATCAGGAAGGAATGGACCCCGCTTGGTAGGCGGCTGATCGGTGAGCATATCTACAACACAACTTATAGGACGAGAATCAATGACTGACATTATTATTGGGCAAGTAGAGCGCGGCATTCGACCATCGATCCAAAGCACGACAATACCACAACGCAACTATCCATTTAAGGAGATGCGTATAGGGGATAGCTTCTCTGTAAAATTAAGAGCCAACGGTAATTCATTAACGTCAAATGAAACTGCCGTGCTACGTCAAAGAGTCTACAGCGCAGCACATTATTACAACCAACGTCGCAACCCAGGTGCATCGTTCCAAATCAAGAATCAGGATAACGGGCTTCGCGTGTGGCGAACGGCATAAATTACAATCATACTGGTAACCATACGGTAACCATTTAGAGCAGGGGGAAGCCGTGTGACGGCTAACCCCCTGATTTTATTGGTGGGCGCACACGGACTCGAACCGTGGACCCGCTGATTAAGAGTCAGCTGCTCTGCCAACTGAGCTATGCGCCCGGCCACTAAATCAGCTAAGAATTTGTCAACGCTCTCTCATACTGGTAACCATGTGGTAACCATTTATAGAGAGGGCGATGCTGACCAACAAGAAAATAGACCGCCTGCGCCCCAACCAGACCATTTGGGATACTAAGGTTCTGGGTCTGGGAGCGCGGCGGCGCACTACTAAAGGCGCTATCTCATTCATCTTATATGCCCGCATACAAAACCGTAAGGTTGGCCTGACGATAGGCAAGTATCTCAGCCCCTGGTCAATCGATGACGCAAGAACGGAAGCCAGACGCCTCCTGTTAGAAATAAGCCGCGGCCAAGATCCACGACAACGAACAGAACAAGACGACAGCACGGTCAATGAGATGGCGCAGCTTTTCCTAGAGAAGCATGTGCTTGTGAACAACAAGCCAAGCCACCAGAGGAACCAGCAGCTTAATTTAAGAAGACACATCCTCCCGGCAATAGGCAGAAAGCAGATCGCCAGCGTCTCACGCAAAGACATTGCGGCGCTGCTTGAGGACACAAGAGAAACCAGCGGACGTGTGACGGCTGACAGGGTTCTGGCTACCGTCTCAAAGATGTGGAACTGGGCGCTACTGCAATCCCGGTGGATAGATGTCATTCAGACAACGCCCGTAACCAAAGGCATGAATACAAACTCCACAGGGAAGAGGCGGCGTGTTCTAAGCTCGTCAGAAATCGCCAGCTTGTTCGCTATAGAAGATGACGTATTCGCTGACATCTATAAATTCCTGCTGCTTACCGGCGTACGTAAAGACGAGGCAGCCAATATGAGGCTGTCTGATATATCAGGCGATGTCTGGAATATCACAGATACGAAAACAAACGAACCTCATGTCGTGTATCTATCTGAGGCAGCGCTCTCCATCGTATCTGGCAGGCATGTTAATGACCCGGAGGCGTATGTCTTCTGTGCAGGCTTTGGCGCGTTAAGCGGATGGTCAAGGGCAACAAACAGGATACGACAGCAGGTGGGCGGGCAACAGGATTGGCGTCCACATGACTTGAGAAGGACATTCGCAACCATCTTACAGGATGCCGATGTTGAAGACTCGATTATCAAAGCGTGTCTGAACCACGCAGACCCGTCCGTAACGGCCCTCTACAAGAGAAGCGAACTCATCAAGCAACGTAAACGATGCGTTGCAATCGTAGAGGACTATGTGAAATCAACAAGAAGGAAATAGTTATTATGAGAAGTAAACTTATAGGCAGAATCGGCGTAGACGCTGGGCTTTGCTGGATTGGCGATCCTTGCTACGTTCTACCTGACGATGCCAGTCAGAACCCAGGTGCAGATTGGGGCACATTCTGTGAAGAGTTGAGCAAAGTCCCGAACCCTACGGCCAAATCATTTAATTTTCAAAACGTACTGGGCGGCGAGGGCGTCGGTGTCTGTGTATCCACTGGCTATGGCGATGGGTTTTATCCTGTTGAAGCAAAATATAATGACGAAGGCCTTATTGCCGAAGTAATTGTTACCTTTATCGACGAAGATGATGAAGACTGAACGATGAGCCAGCACAGCGCAAACGAACTGCTTCGCCGCGCACTAGTTGTCATCGAAGACGTGATTGATTATAGCGGCTACGAAGCTACTCAGCGTAAGTATGATGAACAGGATAGATTCGGCTGGCGTGATTTAGTTGCCGAAATCAAAGCCGAAATCAAAGCGCCAGATTAATTGTTCGCGTGATGCGGTCTATACACAAGACCGCAATTAGCGCATTTGATTGCTATAAGCGTGACATAATCTTTCGCGTCTGGATCGAACATGGTTAAGAACACAGGGCTATCACAAGACATACACTGCCCCACACCGTCCTCGTCCATATTTAAATTTAAGTCATCCATTTCTTAAAGATTTAGCAATACCTTCCCCGGATCTACCCACCACGTAACCACCCACGCCAGTGGTCAGCAATGCCCACAGGCCACCGGGAAGCTCCAGAACAACCACCTTGTCAGTCCACAGGTGCAGGTAGGGGAAAAGGATATAGTTGTTCACAATGATCGCCATCACACAGAACATCAGGATTGGTCGCCAGCTACGCTGGAGCCAGTTCCCCTTTGCCTCCGCAAGAATGATCTGGATCGCACCCTTTAACTCAACTCCCAACAATTCATTCTGCTGCGCTGCGATGGTCGCCTTGATCCTCGCGGCTTCATCTTTGTCTTCGACAGTCTGGTCGATGATGTTGAACAGACCTTTGATTACTGGCCCAGCTATGGTACTTAAAACCGACAACATGATCATCTCCTGTAGTGGTACAGAACTTGAGGTAAGTCCGTATAGGCTGAACGCAAATCCACATGAACGAAGTTAGAGGCTACTCCGACAGACCAGCCGTCTGATAACGCGGCATGCACAAGGGAACGTCTGGTAATGCTGTCGGATACAATTACGTCAATGGCACAGGTGTCTGTACCGTGTGCCTCGTTACCGATCAGGTGCAGACTGCGAGGGTGACCGCCTATACGGCGGTTCCTTTCTACCGTCCGGCAGGCTGACGATACCCTCATGGGCTGGCCGTGAGCCTCGCGTAGAGCATCCAGAGCGGCCCCAAAGCCGGGAGCCAGAATCAACTCCTTAGTCGTAGGGCAGGCCAACTCCTCCTTTGAGAAGTATTTCAGCATTGTTTTTGCCGCAGCCAACTTAGGTAATCAACAGCTGCATCCATGTCTGCGTAGCATTGGATAAGAGCCGCAGCGCTGGTCGCGTCCGGGTTGATGATCGCCGTAATCGCTGCGCCCTCCTGCTGGAGAGCGTGACCAAGATGGTCCGCATGATCATCGATGAACTTGTAGCCTCTGGCCCTAGCCAGCCAGTAGACAAATTCTTTGGAGGCGCTCTCCTCTTGGTGCAGCGCCCAGTTATGGGTGTGACCAGACACGTATATGTGCGCCCAATCCTTTGTGTGCGCCGCCCGCTGCGGCCCGTGCAGGGTATTCCAGATAGAACTGCCTGGGAAATTATGGGCGCACCACGCCCTCACTTCGGTTTTGGGGAGCACAATCCTAAACCGCGCCTGCCAATCTTCCATCGGTATAGCCTGCGCGTTCATGCCTTTGAGGATAGCGTCACCCTCATTCCAGGCGTCATGGTTGCCCATGAGCCAACAGGCCCAGGTCACGCCTGAGTCAGCGAGGAACCAGTTCGCTAGCTTACGCGCAGTATGCTTTGACGTATCGCTCTCGGCATAAAGTCTACCTAGCCTTCCTACCCAATTATCGGTGGTATCGCCTATGTTTACGCCGTAAAGAGCTTCAGTGTTCCTGTGTAGCTGGCAGTGATGCTCCAGCAGAGGCCAGTTGCAGCCATTGTTATCGACATGTGGATCGCCAAAGAATGATATGCCGACAGGGCCGTCATGTTTTATCTTGACCGGGAACCATCTTTTGGACTTGACGTATTCGTGTCGTTTGACGAACCGCCTTTTCTGAATATCGATAACCTGCTCAATCGGCAGATCGTCATCCAGTTCCGGGGGATACTCGATACCAGTATCAACACTGACTGTTGCATCAAGTGACAGCCAGCGGCGCAGCGTAGTCCTGGGAACGCCCAGCTTAAGCGATGCCTTGGATACGTTCCCGCCCGTCTCGGCCACGGCGGCGGTAGCTATACGGAACTGCTCTTCTGGATTATTGGTCGCGCTGGTCTTGGTGCTAGTCATCTTTTTGAAGCTCACGGCGGTTGATCAAAAATCGTTGCCAAAGGACTACCAATGAGAAGAAGGCGACGCCTGTGCCTAGCAGGATATTCAGATCACCCAATATGAAATTCCAGGCCCCAACTGCTATCCCCATGCTTGCCATCCCCGTGTCAATATTTTCGGGCCGGATAGTCACGACTTAGGCCCAGACTTCGGCGTTGGTTGATCTGCTTCGTCTACTACGTGCATTGCGTGGCCAGCACTTAACATGCAGCTAAGCCCACCCTCTGCCCTGGTCAAAATAATAGAAAAGCCACCTTCATCTGAGAGCCACAGTTCAACCAAGTTTCCATTCGCCAGCCCTCTATACACTGGCCTTTCACGATGATCTGGCCCACTCAAGCCAGCCACAACTGCGGACCTGGGCGCGCACGGCATCTGCTGCTGCGCGGCGGCAGGGAAGGCCAGCAGGATGAGGGCGGCGATGGCGAGGGCGGGGCGTGTCATGGCTTGGGGTGCGCTGCCTTGACTGCGGCCACATGATCTTCCCATGTACCGTGATACATCATGTCAAGCTGTTCCCCCCAAGAGCCGTAAGCCGCAATGCGGTTGTCTTACCATGTCGGCACGGGCGTATCATCGACCTCTTCAATCTCAGCCTCGCCAGCCTCGACGGCTTCCATCATTCGGATGTAATCTGAATTACCTTCCGCCTCTGGGATGAAGGTCTCCGTGCCTTCTGGGTGAAAATATTTGGTCTGATAAACACCACCAACTGCTTCTGTGTGTTTGAAATATTTCATATTAAAGCTCCGAACTTATTATTAGATAATCACCGGCACCGTTTATGGTTGCTATAGATACGGCTTGTCCGCCCGTCAGGCCG
>Ga0257115_1001380_pt1 | contig 16580 bp, 22 predicted proteins | sample SI112_100mmetaG_FD_194465 | JGI IMG/M metagenome (GOLD analysis project Ga0257115, IMG submission 194465) | Marine microbial communities from Saanich Inlet, British Columbia, Canada - SI112_100m | ecosystem: Environmental > Aquatic > Marine > Inlet | place: Canada: British Columbia | collected...
CAACAGCTGCTGCTGGAAGTCTTGATGCTCTAGTTTTATGTCTTGGAACGTTAATAATTTCTAAAATTTTTGCACCTGAATTATCTGCACATACAATATTTGCACCAACTGGAATTGATCTTGTAACATATGGACGGAATTCTTCTACTCCTTTACCTGCTTGTTTTGCCATTATGTTCTAACCTCAACTACTACATATGAAACTGATTTTGATATTGGTCTGCATTCTGCAGTCAATACATGATCACCTGATTCGATATCAATACATCCTGGTACGTGTGCATGAATTGTACTTTTACCTCTTGCATATCTTTTGAATTTACTAAAGTAAATTGGCTCTTCTTTTTGTAATGTGATTGTCTGTTTTGCTTTGTTACCTGTCACTTTACCATCAAAGAGTTTTCCTCTAATTGATAATCCGCCGTGGAATGGACAATTTTTATCAGAACACTCTCTTTTTGGTTCTTTTACTTTAACTCCAATATTTTTAGTCATAGTTTTGCTCCTATTCTATCAAATGGTCTTTTTGAAATTCTAGAACCATTTACAATTACATCCTTATTTTCAATTGAAAATTTCCATTGATTTGATGATTTTGCAACTGATTTCATACCATTTTCTGTGTTAATTCTAAACATTGATTTTGTTTCATCCATAATCATCCCATTTAATCCTATTACTTGTGGATTAGATGATTCAACAATCTCTGTGTGTAACCCGATGAATTCATGAGCTGTTATGTTATCTGGAGTAATCATTTCTCTTTTTTCATCTCCGTTAATCTTGTTAACATTCTTGCAATGTCGTGTCGAATTGGTTTTAGTTTTCCACTCTCTTTTCTTAATGTACCTTTAGCTGCATCAACTTTTAATTTCGACAGTTCACTTTTTGATTCTTGAATTTTACTTTTAAGATCTTTCTCATTTAATTGATTAATTGTCTTCATACTGATTCTGGTCATTTCAATGTCTCCTCTTCTGCTTCATTTGTTTCAATTTCTTTCATTTTTTCTGCATCATTTGCAATTTGCTCTGTTTCTGATTTTGCACCTGATTCTTTTCCTTCAACTTTAGTTACTTCTACTTTAATATCTTCAACAACAACTTCTTCAACTTTAGTTTTCTTTGGTTCTTCTGTTTTTCCATTTTTAGTTTTTTTATCTTTAGATACTTTTTCCTTTTTCATTTCAAATTCTGGAATTAATTTTTCTTTTTTAGCAATTCTAATTCTTATTCCAATTCTTCCCATTGCAGTTCCAACATGTGCAATATCTTCATCAACAATTACTTCTGCATGGTGTCCTGCTCTAGGCAATATTCCTACAGTGTGTTTTTCAAATGCTGAACGGTCACCTCTAAGTTTACCTGAAATTGTAATTTGAACTCCCATTGCACCACCTTCCATAATTTGTTTTAATGTCCACATTGTTGCTCGTCTAAATGCTGTTCCACGCTCAAGGTGTGATGCCATACGGGTACACATAACACTTGGAGCTAATTCTGGTTTCTCAATTTCATTTACTGAAATTTGTGGATTCTTTAATCCAAAGTCTGTTGCAAGTTTCTCTGTTAGTTCTCTAATACCTGAACCTTTCCTTCCAATAACAATTCCTGGTCTTGTTACGTGTAGTGCAACTCTAGTTCCAGTTGGGGTTTTTGAAATATCTGCATGTGAAAAACCTGCATCTTTAATTGCATCTCGCAAATAATCTTTGAGAAGCATGGTGTTGTAGTTATCTTTAATTATATTTTTGACTGCTGACATTTCTAAATCTCCTGTGCCACCAATTCTACATGTGTTAATACATTATTTTTTGGAGTTGCTCTTCCCATTGCTCTTGGAATGAATCTTTTTACAATTACTCCTTTGTGAACTGTAGCGTTTACAATCTTTAATCTATCCAAGTCCATTCCTTTGTATTCTGCATTTGATTCTAAATTATCTAAAACTTTGATGAACTCTTTTGCTGTTTTTTGTGGATAACGTCCAGACATCATACCCGGGTCTGATCTATGTCCTACTTGATTTTTATATCTTCTAAATGCAACTGCTCTTTTTTTGTTAATTACTTCATGTAGGTAATCTCTTGCTTTTTCAATTGATAGTCCTTTAATTGAAACTGCTACTTCACGTGCATGTTTGTGTGAAATGTCTTTTTCTCTTACTGAAGAACGTACATGTCTTGTTGCATCATAATTTTGGAAAGCGTAACTAAATCTACTCATCATAAATCACTTTAATGGTACGTAAAGACTGGATCTTGATGCTCCGACTCCCGGTGCACCATGTGAGACTTTCTTGTTTGTTATGACATATTCTCCCAGGTAATGTCCAATCATCTCTGTTGTAATTACAACTGGACGGAATTCTTTTCCTGAAAAAGTATTTACTGTAACACCTACCATGTATGGTAGAATTATCAAATCTCTAAGATGAGTTTTGATAGGATTTTTTAATTTGCCTGCTTTTGCAGCTTTTATCTCTTCAATTAGTTTTCTCTTTCCATCAGTAATACCTCTGGTGAGAGATCTTCTTTGTCTTGAATTAAATAATAAGAATAATTTTTCTAATGATGTATTATCTAGATCCTCTTTTGAAATACCTCTGTATAAAAATTCTTTAACCATCTCTCTTCTCCTTTGTTAGTAAGCTTGCATTTTTGTCAACCATATTATAGCATTCCTATCTTTGTTGCCAAATCCCTAGCTTTTTCTACATTTTCAAATTGAACAAATGCCTTTTTACCATAAATTGTTCTTGCAGTGTTAACGTTAGTTACTTTTTCTTTGTAAAGTGTTTTCACTGCTTCTTTAATGTCTGGCTTTGAAGCTGATCTTTCTACAATGAAACAAATTTTACTTTCATTTTCAACCATTGCAAATGTTTTTTCTGTAATGTATGGTTTTACAATAATTCTCATAGCTTGATCTACATTCATTGTATTTTCACCATTACCTCTAGATGTGTTGATTTGATTTTACCAATCTCCTCTATTGCTGATTTTGAATATACTGTTAATCTACTTGGATCAGAACCTGGAGCCAAATCTAATACACTCAAGTCATTTACACTTGTTGCTTCTACTCCTGGTAAAGCGCCTATTGCCTTTGAAATATTTGATGCATCTTTAGTAACAAACAAAACACTTTTTCCAACTTTTTTACTTCTTCCTCTAAGTCTTGATTGTCCAGAACGTGGTTTTCTTGATTGTAATCTTTCTAAATCTTGAGAAAGTTTTAGAGCATCAAGGATTTTGTTTATTTCACTTGTTTTTGAAACTGATTCAATATCGTCTGCTACAATAATTGGGAATGATTCTATTCCATCAATTTTATGTCCTCTTAATTCAACTCGTTCTTTTGATGCTGTTGCAGCAATTGCTGAGCATAATGCTAATTTGTTTTCTTTTTTGTTTAATTTCTTGTAAATCACTCTTTCTACAATTGGTGGGTGTGCTTGTCTTCCACCTCTAGTTGATGCTACTTCTGCTCCTTGGCCTTGTCTTCCACCACCGCCGCCTTGGGCTCTTGCGACTCTGGATACACCTTGACCTGTTGGTGGATCATTTGAATCGGCTACTACATCTTGTCCTGCACTTGGATGTCTTCCTTGTGGTTGGAATTTGTGTGAAGTTAAATTTGTAACTGCTTTGTGAATTAATTCTCTTCTAAATGGGGTTGAGAAAATTAGTGGTAATTCAACTTCACCATCTTTTGTTCCAGTAGTTGTGTAAGTTGTAACTTTGGTCATATGACTACCTCCAAAATATTTGGTTTGTTAACTTTGGCTGGAGCATTTCTTATTTGGCTTCTTAGTTTGATTAATCTTCTATATGTTCCAGGAACTGAACCTTTGAGAATAATGAAATCACCTTTAACTAATCCAAAGTGTTTGTATCCGCCATCTGGATTAATTTTAATTTGTTCATCATTTGAATTTCCCATAATCATAATTCTTTTATCATATTCTACTCTTTGATGGAATCCATGTTGTCCTGCTCTTGGTACTGTATACATGACACTTTGTGGAGAAATTGGACCTAATGAACCAACTTCTCTAACTGTTTTTCTTGATTTGTGTTGTTTCTTTTTTACATTCCATCTTTTTAGAACTCCTTGCCATCCATGACCTTTAGTAATTGCTGCAACATCAACAGTTGCACCCGTTTCAAAAATTTGATCAATTTTAATTTCTTTTCCTAGTAATTCTTTAACATGAGTAAATTGTTTTTGTATGTCCCCACCACTTACAAAAGCTTCAAAGACATATGGTTTCTTTTGATCTAATCCTGCAGCTCTTGGAGAAACTGCAACAATTGCAAATATTTCTTTAATTCTCTTTAATCCTTTTTCTGCATTCTCTAAAGCATTCTCTTGATTATTTTTTAATGAAATTTCTTTTGAAAAACTTTTTGGAATATCTTCTGCATAAACATCAAATTCTGCATGTTTACCGTTGTGATCTTTTGAATATCCTCTAACTCCTAAAATTAACACTGGTGGTGTAACTAGAACTGTTCCAAGACTAACTAATTGTTTTCCTGCATTTGGAACTTTTTCACGATCATCAATACTGACAATTTGTACACATCCTGCTTTGAAACCACAATGTGCTAAAATTTTTGGTTCATCAGAATTTACTTTTGGCCATGCACGTATTCTTGCCTCCATACTTTTTGCACGTATTCTTGGTGAATATGCAAGACTTCCTCTACGTGGTGAATGTCGTTTTCGAGCTCCCATTGTTAAATCGCATCTCGAAATCCCTCTATTAAACCATGTGAGATGTCGTTAACCAATTAAAAATATCTAGTTAACGAACTATGAACAAATTACTATGGTAACAACAGATCTGTTACCATGTTGGAAATTGTAATTCCGCCAATTATAATTCCTATTACACCCATTCCTATTGCTAATACTAGAAAATTTTTTCTTTCTGCCATGTTATGATGTACTTTGAGCATTAATTATTGCCAATGTTCCAAGTAATGCCTCTTCTAGACGTACAGTTTCAGTAGCTTGATTTGGAAAAAAGTTTAGTGACTTTGCATTTTGTACATTTTTCATTTTTCCACCCAAAATTTCATGAATTCCTTTTTCAGGTGAACCAAATGCCACTAGTACTGGTTGATCTGTTTTGGTATATTTTGAAAGCTGATCTTTTGTTGCAGTTTTTCCTTTTCTTGATGTGATGATGACACTTCCTTTCCATTCTGATAATATTGAATACAAATTTGCCCTTTCTTTTACAGTGTATCCCCAGTATGATGGTACTTCTGATTTTTCTATTTCTTTAACTGATAATTTCGGATAACCTTCTTTGAATTGAACTGTGATTCTTTTACCCATCCCTGTTTTTCCATAAAATTGAATTAATTGATTAATTCCTACATCTACAAACTTTTTACCCTTTACACTTACTACTATTCCTTCTCTAACATCTCCTTTGACAATTTTTTTTGAATTTGCAGGTGTGATATGACTTGGGATTTTTAATGGTTGAAGCACTCCTGCAAATTTTAGATCATTCATTTTAGGAAATAATCTTCGTCTCAAAAATTGTGGAGTTTCTAAATATTTTAGAATCATTACCATTAGATTTCCATCTTGTTTGTAATTCCCATCATCTTGATACACATAGATTGTATCAATCTTGAATATTGCACAAGCTCGAGCAAGAATTGAAATTTTTCTAGTCTTGTCTATTTTTAGTGATTCATCAGATAATGCAGATTCGGGAATGGCTACAGATAATTTCAATGTATTTCAATCTCGCTAGTAGTAATAATTAATTTTTATCGTGTGGATATTTTTCTTTTGCAGTATTTGAATAACTTGCAATCTGCTCATCAGTTACCAATTCATACAATCCGTTTTCAGTTTTAATGTGTGCCATTCTAATGTGACTTTGTCCATCTTTATCTTCACTTGATAATTGAATTCCTGCAGCAGCTAGTGTTGCTGCTTCATCTAATGAAAGATCATCTTTGTATGTTTTTTCTAAAAAGTCTGTAACTTCCTCAGATCCTGAACCGATTGCTATTGCATCATAAGAGATGAATGTTCCACTAGGATCAGTTAGAAACAATTCTGGTTTGTTATTTACAACTCCGCCAAGAATTAGTGCAACTCCATAAGGTCTTACTCCTGCATATTGAGTATACTGTTGACATTGATCAGCTAAATGTTTAGCGATTGTTTCAACCTCGACTGGTTCATCATAAATCATTTTGTTACTTTGTGAAAAGAATCTTGCATTGTCTACTTGACTTCTTGCATCTGGAATATATCCTGCTGCTGCAATTCCTACATGATCATCAATTTGGAATATTTTTTGAGCGATATCTGAAATTTGTAGTTTTTTTGATTTTTCTTCTGCTGCAATAACAATCCCATCTTTGCATTTTACACCTATGGCAATTGTACCTCTTCTTACGGTCTCAATAGCATATTCAACTTGGTATAGTCTACCGTCAGGTGAAAATACCGTAATTGCTCTATCATAACCTTGTTGTGCAGGAAGCATTTGATTCAAATGCTCTGAAAGTTTAATTTAAACCGTACTCTATGCGGAATAATTTTTTGTATGTTTTGTAGGCACACACAAACATGATCGACTCATTAATTTTTTGATTTCTGCATATAAGATCGTGTTTATAGAAATTGAATATATGATATTTTATTACAATTATTTGATATTACAAATCAAATAAAATGAAACCCCTATTTGGATTCACTATTGGAGGAATAATGATGTTAACTGTAGTGGTGATTGCTGCATTTTCTGCTATTGACCGACTTGGGTTTTCATCTTCTGAATCATCCATTTCACAAGAAGTAGATGATGCTTTGAATTTGGATAACCCTCAAATGTGTATGACTTTTGATGAACCTCAATTCTGTGTAAGTAATATTGCATATATGAAAAAAGATCCTGGAATGTGTAATTCACTCTTATCTGATGAACAAGACCAATACGAATGTCTTGGAAAATTTTTTAGAATATATCAAGAAAGAGTTTGTGATTATGTGACTGAGAATTATTATTCTAAATGCATTACTGATGCACAAAACTGGAAACGTTAACAGTTTAATTTGAGTTTGATCATTTTTTAATTATTGAAATTTGAAATTCAGTTTTCAGGACATGAAAATATTCGTTCTAATCATCAAAAAACTATAGAAATAACAAAAGAATCTCATTTAACTCCTCGAGGTGATTGTATTATTGGTGTTAATGCAACTTCTAGTTGTAATGATTTACCTCAAGAATTAAAAGATAAACTAAAAAAATCTGATAGTAAAGTAACTTTTACAATAAATGCTGGAGATTATTCTTTTGTTATAGAAGGACGAGGACATCCAAATTTGATTCTCACACATTCTGAAGATATTGTTCTTCGTAAAAGCGATTTCATATGTCCAAGAACTCTGGCAATAAAATGTGACAAGGCATCAGATTTGTTGCCTAGAGATTTAGTTTCATTATTACAAGATTCAAAAACAAAAGGTACCTTTACTATTACAGTTGAGTAAAACTGTGACAATTTTATATGGATTAAATTAATTCTAGACATGGGTATTAAAACCAAAGTCTTTGTGTTGATTCCACTGATTGCTTTTGGAATAATTATTTTTGGAATGCTGGGGTATATTGGAATTTGTAAAAATTCAATTATTCCTTTGAATTGTTGATGTTTTTATTTTATACTTTTTGAATTATTATTTACTTCATAATTCGGCAATCTTCGTCATTTTTGAGGAAATCCGAGAGAACCCGTTGGTATAATCATTAGCAGTTAATTCAAAATTTCAAAACGTACAAAATTTAGATTTTATTTTTCAGAATCGTCATCAGAATCTTTTGCTCTTTCTCGAACCTTTTTCATGATGCAAAATTTTGCTAGTGTATTCATTAGTCCCATACAATTTGTGGCAAATCATATTCAATTAAGGGTTTGGAAATATCTAATTCATCAGTTTTTTTCTATTTTGGTTAATTCTGGTTTAGCATGATTCTCTTAAAGCATTAGTTCCTGAGTAATTTTATGGTAAAACATGTTGTAGAGTTACCAATTTCTAAAAAACCCACAGATACAGATCTAAAAAAACTCAAAGAATATTTCAAAGATATGCCTGTATCTGAAATTCTAACTGGTTTAAAATTTGCAAAAAATAGGTGGTCTGCAAAAGATGCTGGAACTCTTAAAGTGGGAAGAAAAAGTATAATCAAAAAAGAAGTACATTCTGTAACTACTGAACAAGCTCAGTGGCGATTAAAAAATTGGAAAATGATGATTGCAAATTATAGGAGACGTGGTTACAGTTATCCGACAATTTCTAGAATAAAGAAAATTTTAATTCTAAAAAGTAAAAAGAAATCAAAATAAATTAATTATTTCTTTTCTAGATTAAGATATCTGGTCTTTTATCTACAATTTGTTGTTTAAGATCATTTGGAATATCTGGAATTGATTGTTTTGTTTGACCTGCAATTACATTGTGTGCTTCTTCTAAAATTGCTAATGTGTCGGCATTTGTTTCACTACCTACATTCATGCTTTCTCCCATACTCACTGAAGAGCCAGACATTACATCTCCAAGTATTGATGACAAATCTTGCATTGAAGCATTTGCCTCTGGCATAATTCCATTAAGTGATGGTGCTAAGCCTTTGATGATTGACATACAAGGACTAAGTGTTACTACTACATCTCCTAATTCTGATACTGTATCTAATCTGAGTTTAACTTGTTCCATGGATAGTTTTGCTCCACTTACCATGTTTTTCATTTTTCTAACTTGTGCTAATTCTCCAGCATATGCTTGAGCATAACTATTTTTATTATTTTTTTGAGCGTTTACAATTTTTTCAAATATGGTGTCGTGTTTTTTTCCTAATTTTTCATTAATTCCCTCTAATTTTGAAATTTGAAACTGTAATTTCTTTTGTGCAAAATCAATCTTGTTTTTTAGTGGTTCATCAGGCTTTACTTTACCAATTACTTTTTGGGAAATTGATTCTCCTTCTGTTTTGTTCCAAGAATTGCTTATCATACCTAGTTTTCTCAACTTATGTTGAATTTTTTGTTTTAAAGGAATTTGTCACCGTAGCTAGTGTAACTGGAGTTACACCTTTAGTCAGTTACATTATCCAAACGTAAATGTGAACATTTGAAAGCCCTTTCCAGTTATTTTAATTTCCATTTGATGTGATGCACTGTTCTCACTGTTTATGATGTTGTATAGTCCTGCCTCTGAAACTATGATGCCCTTATCTGTAGTATCTTTTCCTGCATACTCTGAAGGAAGAGGGTGTTCATCTAGAAATATTTCTAATTCTGCATTATTGTCAGTTACAATGTTTACTTCTTTTGCATTGTACAATAGTTTGATGGTTCCAGTTTCTGAAATTAACTCCATACTATCTTTGTTATTTTTCCATTCTCCTGTGAGATAGAATTTATGTAATTCTATATTGCTTTGATCTAAATATGTAACAATTTTTCCTGGTTGAAATCCTTCTTGACTTCCTAATTGATTTCTATTTTGTGCAAATTTATATCCAAAGTATAATTCAGGAGTTCTAAAATTTGTATGCTCAAATGCTTCAATATCTACTAATGATGATACAGATACAAATTGAATTCCCAGATTTGTAGATCTTTCTTTTAATAATTGCTGAATGATTTTTTCAGTTTCTTGGTATCCTCCTTCTCCAATATGATCATATCTGATGTATCCTTCATGATCTGCAATGTATTTTCTTGGCCAATATCTATTATCAAATGCCTTCCATGTTTCCATATCATTATCTAAAAGAACTGGATAACTAATTCCATGTTTGTCAATTGCCATTTGAACATTATCTGGATTTTTTTCAAATTCAAATTCTGGTGAATGTATTCCTACAATTAACAATCCTTGATCTGAATATTTATCATCCCAAGCTGTAATGTGTGGAAGTGTTCTTACACAATTAATGCAACTATATGTCCAAATATCATATAATACCACTTTGTCTTTGATTTGCTCTTTTAATTTTTCAGGAGTTGTATTCAGATAATGTGCAATTCCTACCAAGTCTGGGGCTTTTTTGAATCCTGATTTGTCAATACTGCTAATTGAATTTTCATTTGTTGATACATTTGATATTGCAGTTTCCTCCTCAAATGATGATAAAACTACACTCAGTACGCCTATCCCCACTACAATTACACTTGCCAAAATTATTGCTGTTTTAATTTCTGAATTCATTTTATCATCCCAATAGAACTAGTTCGTTAAGAAGTGGAAAATTTGCAATATATGCTAATTGATTTGTAAATACTAAAACTCCTAAAATAATGATAAACCCTCCTAGGATTAAATTATAATATTTTAGATGTTTACTCATTTTTTTAATTAATTTTGTTCCTCTTGATAGAAATACTCCCATTAGAATAAATGGAATTCCTAATCCTAAAGAATACATCAACATTATGTTTAATGCATGGGCTGGAGTTGCAGCTGCTAGTGTTAGTATTGTTCCAAGTATAGGTCCAACACATGGTGTCCATGCAGCTGCAAATGCTAGTCCAAAAATAAATGAGAATGGATAACTAACTTTGATTCCTTTTGGAACAATTTTCTTTTCAATGTTTAGTTGTTTAATCTTCATTGAGAGAATCATAAATGCTCCAAACGAAATTATTATTATTCCCCCTACCATGTTAAACGTTGTATTAATTTCATCACTCACATTTGAGAAAATACTGTTAATTATTACACTATAAATTGAAAATACTGTAGTAAATCCTAACACAAAGAAAATTGTATTAAAAATTACATTCATTCTGTTAATTATAATTGTTTTAGAACCATTCTTTTGATTTAATTCTGAAAGTGTTGTTCCAGAAATGTATGCAAGAAATGCTGGAATCATAGGTAAAATACACGGAGCAACAAATGATCCTAATCCTGCTAATACTGCTACAGCTAGAGTGATTTCTACCATGAAATATTGTCTTAATTTTTGTTTTAAAGCATTATTCCAAATTTGTTCCTTATTCTAAGGCAATCCGTTTTTAACTAGGACTTTGTATCTTTTTTCATGAACATGCGTTTTGTTATTGTTGGTATCGTTTTAGCAATAGTTGTCACTCTTGCTGTAATTATTGGCTCCCCTGCATTGGGTGGCTATGATGCAATGAGATAGTTAGTAGAATTTTCTATATGCTTTCTCAAAAACCAATAATGCTTCTGCAATGTCTGTTTTTGATAGCCATGCTGTGACTGAAATTCTTAATCTTGCTTGATTTTTTGGAACTGTAGGATATCTAATTGGTTGTGCATATACTCCATTTTTCTTTAGGAATTCTCCTATTTCCATAGCTAATTTTTCTTTTCCAATAATTATTGGAATAATATGTGTTGAAGAGTTTATCTCAAATCCAATTTCTTTTAATCCATCTGAAAGTTCTTTGATATTATTTTCTAATTTCTTCTTTTGTTTTTCTCTATTTGATTCAAATCTTTCTAGTGTATGTTTAATTAAAAATGAAGGAAGTGCTGATGTGTAAATAAATGATTTTGATTTGTTTATACATAAATCAATTACATTATTTTGCGATGCTACATATCCTCCAAATGATCCTAATCCTTTACTTAGGCTACTAATATACAAATCAACTTTCTTTGCAACATTCAAATAATTTGGAGTGCCTTTACCATCTTTTCCAACTGCAAAATCGCCATGGGCATCATCTACAATTGTAATTGCATTTTTCTTTTCAGCTAATTCTGTAATTTGTTTTAATTTTGACATGTCACCATCCATACTAAATATTCCTTCAGTTATGACAAATTTTTTTACTCCTTTTTGTTTTAGTTTTGTTTGTAAATCATCCATATCATTATGTTTGTAAATGATAATTTTGGCATCAGATAACTTGCATGATTCAATAATACTTGCATGGTTTAGTTCATCACTAATTATTAAATCTCCTTTACTTGCAATGGCTGAAATTACTCCAAGGTTTGCCATGTACCCTGTTGGGTATATCAAACTATTTTGTTGTGATTTATGTTTTGCAAGAACTTTTTCTAATTTTTTATATGAATCATCGTTTCCCGAAACTAATCTTGAACTTGATTGTAATTGGGATGATTGCATTTTTGTTATGGGTATTCCCAAATAATCATTTGAACACAAGTTGAGAAGTCTTTTTCCATTAATTGTAATGTGTGAATCTTTTGCTGTACTGTAATTTAATTTTCTATAGATGTTGTTTTTTTTGATTTTTTTTAATTCTAAATCAATAAAATTTAGTTTATGTTTTGAAGTCAAACAATGCTAAACAATTTCTTTAAAGCATAAAAACCCTATATTTTTACAAATTTTACGTCTAAAATTTTGTAAAATTATTCGTATTTACATGGTTTTTTGACAATTATATCTGCAGTAGTTAGTCATGTTCAAAATGATGACATTTGTCTTTTATTTTTGTTCATTTTTTTGATCACACGAATTAATTCAGTAATAATGCATTAATATCATATCTCCCTACTTTGTTCATTTTTTTGATCACACTATCTGTTATGTGGTTAATCTATGTATTCAAAATGTGACAATCCAAACAACAAAAGTTGTAAAAAAATCAAAAACTAAAACTAAATCTAAATCTACTACATCTACCCCTAAACCACCTACTCCTACATCTACCCCTAAACCACCTACTACTATACAAAGTTCAAATAATTCATCAAACGATACAGCCGATGTTCCACTAACAACACAGGTGCTAAATTCCTTTGATGAGGCAATTACTGTATCTGATCAACTATCATCAACTGTTAAAGAATTAGAAGCTGCAACAAAAACACAAACTAGTGGAATTGAAGAAGTTGCAGCATCCATTCAATCAATTGCAACAGCCATTCAAGGAGTCGCATCCAATGCTACAAAAGCAATGGATATGATGAGACAGTCTGAGCAAATCACTCAGAATATCAGTGTTGATGCAGAAAAAGGTATGGAAAAAATGGACAACATGAAAACTATTGTTTCAGAATCTGCCAATGATGTTAAGACATTAGCTAATGAGCTAGTCAAAGTCGATAACATGACAGGATTCATTACCCAAATAGCTGAGCAAACAAACCTACTGGCACTAAACGCAGCAATTGAAGCAGCAAGAGCAGGTGATGTAGGTAGAGGATTTGCAGTGGTTGCAGATGAGGTAAGAAGACTAGCAGAAAACTCAAAGAAAGGAGCAGAGGATATTTCAGAACTAATTGGTTCCTTGAAAGATTCATCAAATAAAACAACTGCAAGTATTGAAAAAGGAAATGGACTAGTTGAGGAAAGTTACGAAATGGTAACAAGCATTCTAAAGTCAATTGAAAACATTACCAAATCAATTACAGAAGTTGTTTCACAAATGCAAGAAATCTCAGCTGCAACTGAAGAAGTATCATCAGGTACTGAAGAGGCAACAGCAGCAGGAGAAGAAATCCTTTCAGTCTCTCAAACAAACCTAAAAAGTTTTGAGGAAATTGTTATTGCAAAAGATTCAGAAGCTAAAGTCTTGGAAGATGCACAGTTAGCTACTGTAAAATTAGCAGAACTAACTGATGCGTTTGAACAATCAGTGATTGTTTCAAGAACTGATGTTGACGGAAACATGAATTATTTCACCAAATATTTCAAATCCGTTGCAAGATTTGAGACAGAAGAACTAATGGGTCAATCACACCGAATTCTAAAATCAGGTTGGCATGATCCAGGACTCTTTGATGCATTATGGAAAACAATCTCTTCAGGAAAAACATTCAAAGGTTATGTTAGAAACAGAGCAAAAGATGGTACCATTTACTGGGTAAAGACTTCAATCACTCCAACATTTGATGAGAATAGAAAAATCAAATCATACATTGGTGTAAGACAAGTAATTACTGAACTAATGGTAATGTCAGGAATTGAGCAAGCATGTCAAGAAGACGAAGCAGGTAAACCATTGAGTAATCCCGCATTAAAAGAATGCATTAGAAAACTAAAGTTTGGGGATTACCAAATTACTGATAATGTATAATTAATAAATAATTTTTTAATAAAATTATCTTTTCTTATGTGAATAATTTTGTTGTTCATTAAATACAAGCAATACATTATCTTCTAATTTATTTTAGATACACCAATGTCAACTACAACTGTAGTATCCGAAACAATTCAGGTAGTAACATTTACTATCACTGGAAAATCATCAAAGCCTGGTAACTATGCTGTTCCAATAGAACAAGTAAAAGAAATCAGAACTGTTGATGCCATTACCAAAATTCCAAGATCAAAAGATTATGTGAAAGGAATTATGAACTTGCGTGGAAAAATTATTCCAATCGTAGATGTTAATGAGAAAATTGGAGTAACTAGCACTGAAACTGATTCAACAAAACAAAGAATTTTGGTAGCAGATGTTAATGATACTCTAACAGGTCTCCTAGTTGATGAAGTAAATGAGGTGCAGAGATTATCTTTAAAAGAAATTGAAGCCCCTCCTACAGGCTCATTTGAAGATGGTGCCTATATCAAAGGAATTGCAAATATCAAAGATAGATTAATTGTACTTCTTGATGTCTCAAAGTTTCTTTCAGACTCCGCTGAGGCAATAACTGATGCAGTATCATCTGCACCAGAAGTAGAAACTAGTACTGCTGATGCAGCAACTCCTGAATCAACACCTGAGGTAGCAACTGAAGTGGAAACACCTGAAGTAGCAGCTACTGAAGAGACACCATCAGATGATGATGTATTACCTGAAATTGATGCAATAATTAATGAATCAAAAGCATAGATTATACAATTGATTATTGTCTCTCCTTTATTTTTCCATTTTTAGAATTTTTTATTCATTTTTTTGTAAAGATCATTAATTTTGATTTACAATGCAATGTCAAGTTTACATTTAAAATATGGTTTATGATAAAATATTTTGATGGGAAAATCACTTTGGTGTAGACTTTGGATTCATGAAATGTGTCCTAATGGTTGTGAATGTTCATGTCATGACAATAAACTAACCAAAAAATACTGATTCATAAAATTACGATTGAAGACCTATTTTTTTAATCATTTCTCGGTCTTTTTTAGCCTCATTTCCACCCATTGTTAGATATCCTGCAGTGATAATTCCATTTGCGCCACTTTGAAGTAACTCCTCTCCTGAATCACTGAGATTTGTTTCACGTCCTCCTGAAATTTTGATTACTGATTCTGGTAGAAGGAATCTAATTACTGAAAATATTCTAACAATTTCAGAATTTGCTAACTCTGTTTGTAATTCAAGTGGAGTACCTGGTACTGGAACTAGAATATTTATTGTAATTTCTTCAGGATATATTCTAGCTAATTCTAATGTTAACTCTAACCTTTGTTCTCGGGTTTCACCAAGGCCGATAATTCCACCAGTACATAATTCTAATCCTGCTTTTCTTGCAATCTCTAATGTTTTTAATCGGTCTTCATATGTGTGAGTGGTACAAATTTCTGAAAACTTTGATTTTGCAGTTTCTAAATTATGATTATATCGCTTTACTCCAAGCTCTTTTAATTTTGTTGCCTGTTGTATTGTTAAAAAACCTAAACTACACTCTATACTAATTCCAACTTTATCATTTACTTTGGTAATAATTTTACATACTTTTTCAAAGTCATTAGGTGTTGGTTCTCTCCATGCTGCGACAAGACAATATGATTCTGCCCCCTCTTCTTTTGCTTTTTGAGCTTTTGTAACTACTTCATCAGGTGTCGGTAATTGATATGTGTCTATACCTGTATCAAAAAATGCAGATTGTCCACAAAATGTACAATCTTCACTACATGAATTTTTTTTAATATTGTTTAATTGTTCTACATCAATTTTTTCACCATTAAAATCACGAGTGATTTCATTTGCACATTTGGCCAAATCTTTGATATTCTCTTCAGGAATATTTAGTAATTTTCCTGCATCTTCAGCTGAAATTCTAATCCCTGAGAATACTTTTTCTTGACACTCTTTGATGAATTCCAGAGTACTCATACTGGTTTTACTTCATTTCCATTTATAATTATAATTATACACAAATATTTTCAATATCGATGTATTTTATGCCTAGAACATGGCTTACATGATAAAAATCAATTAATTTAACAATTCCTTGACTTTCGTCATAATTCCAACTTTGTTAAACGGTTTGTTGATGTACCCCTTTGCTCCAGAATTCATTGCATCATACATCACTTTTTGTTGATCTACTGCTGATACCATGAGAACTTTGGCTTTAGGATTAATTTTTAGGATATCTTTCATGCATGTAATTCCATCTGTACCTGGTAAGTTCATATCCATAGTTACTAAATCTGGTTTTTCTTGATTGTACATATCAATTGCAGATGTAGTGTCAGCTGCTTCTACAATATTTGCATCTGGAATTGTTGATTTTAGAATTTCTTTTAGCATAACTCTCATAAATCGTGCATCATCTACAACTAGAATTGAAACCATTAATTTTTAAAACAAATTAATTAATTATAGCACTATGTCTGTTTAGAATAATCAA
>Ga0257115_1001390_pt1 | contig 16455 bp, 10 predicted proteins | sample SI112_100mmetaG_FD_194465 | JGI IMG/M metagenome (GOLD analysis project Ga0257115, IMG submission 194465) | Marine microbial communities from Saanich Inlet, British Columbia, Canada - SI112_100m | ecosystem: Environmental > Aquatic > Marine > Inlet | place: Canada: British Columbia | collected...
GCGTGAGCTGGCTGTAGTGTTTCATTTGTGCGCCTCTTATTTGACGGTGAGAAAAGTGCGAAGCCTACAGCGGCTCCGCTTCTTTCACAACCAGTCCTTGAGTTGCACTTACTAGTTGAATTCAAGCATCTAAGTAATTAATTTTATATACAATCAAGCCCCACTTCGTGGGGTTTTTTGTTTGTGGGATGATGAGTAGATTTGGTAAGTATAAGTAAATATATATATAATAATTGAATTACATAATAGTTAAATGTCCAAATATGTATTAACCATAGATGCTGGCACAACCAGCGAAAGAGCTATCTTATTCAATAAAAAGGGAGATATTCTGAATATTTCACAAAAAGAGATTGAGCAATTTTATCCCAACCCCGGATGGGTCGAACATGATCCTGATGAAATTTGGAAAACCCAAAAATTCACCATAGATAATGTAATGCAAAAAGAAGGTGTGAATATCTCTGAATTAGCTGCTATAGGAATCACAAACCAAAGGGAAACCACAGTAATTTGGAATAGAGAAACAGGAAAAGCACTCTACAAGGCTATTGTATGGCAAGATCGTAGGACATCGGAATATTGTGATAAATTAAAATCAGATGGTCATATGGAAATGATTCAAGAGAAAACAGGTCTATTAATAGATTCTTATTTTTCAGCTACAAAAATTCGTTGGATTTTAGATCATGTTAAGGGGGCTCAAAAAAGTGCTGAAAATGGAAAGTTAGCCTTTGGTACAATAGATTCTTGGTTATTGTGGAAATTAACAAAAGGAAAAGTCCATGCAACTGATGTTACCAATGCTAGCAGAACAATGCTATTTAACATTCATGAATTAGATTGGGATGATGATTTACTTAATTTTTTTAATATTCCAAAATCTATGTTACCAGAGGTAAAACAAAGTAGCGATTATTATGGAGATACAGATCCGGACATTTTTAGTAAATCAATTCCTATAGGAGGAATCGCGGGAGACCAACAGTCTGCTCTTTTTGGTCAAATGTGCGTTAATCCTGGAATGGTCAAGAACACTTATGGTACAGGTTGTTTTTTAATCATGAATACTGGATCAGAAGCTATTAAATCAAAAAATAATCTCCTTACAACAATTGCATGGAAAATCAATAATGAGGTAAGCTATGCATTAGAGGGAAGTATTTTTATAGGCGGAGCTATTGTACAGTGGCTACGTGATAATGTTGATTTCATAGACTCAGCTCAAGAGATTGAAGCTTTAGCAAAATCCGTTGAAGATAATGGTGGCGTCTATTTTGTCCCGGGTTTTGTAGGTCTAGGTGCTCCTCATTGGGATCAATTTAGTACAGGATTAATCATTGGATTAACACATGGTACAAAGAAAGGACATATTGCTAGGGCTGCACTAGAGGCACTTGCTTTGCAAAGTATGGAGGTAATTGAAACCATGTCTTTGGATTCTAATATTAAAATTAAAGAACTTAGAGTTGATGGTGGCGCTTCAGCCAATGATCTACTCATGCAAATTCAATCTGATATTAGTGGGTTAAAAATTGTCAGACCAAAAATCATTGAAACAACAGCACAAGGGGTAGCTTTTATGGCAGGCTTAAATGTAGGATATTGGAAAAATATTGAAGAAATACAATCGCTCTGGGCAGTAGAAAAGAAATTTATTCCTTCAAAAATGAACCTGCATTCGATTAAGAAAAATTGGCAAAAAGCGGTGCAAAGGGCAAAAAACTGGGTAGAAAAAGAAAATTAAAATATTCAATTTAAAGTTCAGTTAGATTTCGTTTTACTTCTATTCTTCTCCAACTCTTCTTTAATTTCGATGATATAGTCTTCACTTAATGGGTAATAATACATAAATGCAACTGATAAAAGAGCTCCGCCAGCAGCAAAAAAACTTATCATGAGCCGGATACCCATAATGGACTCATCTGTTTGAATTTCATTTGCCACAAAACCAAAGGCTGATAAAGTCCAACCACTAATAGCACCTCCTATTGTCCAACCCAATTTTTGGGACATAGATGAGGAAGAAAAAATTAATCCCGTAGCTCTGCGACCTGTTTTCCATTCTGAATAATCAGAGATGTCCCCGTAAATTGACCAAATTAAGGGAAATACAATCGAGGAGCTCATACCAATAAATAGGTTGATTAAAAATATAAATATGATTTGATGTGGTGGAATAAAGAAGAATAGAATAGATAAAACTGCACATACAAGTCCGGATAAAAGGAAAGTATTTTTTTTACCAATTTTTCCAGCTAACGGAATAGCTAAAATGACTCCCAAGATTGCCGCTATCTGACCACTTGTCATAAATGCTGCAGATAATGCTCCGTGCTCCAATTCTCCAAAAAATATAACATTTTGACTTCCAACATAATATTTAAAGTAATAGAGGATAGCATTTCCTTTTAGCGAACTACAAACCAATATTGATATTGTAGCTCCAAGCATGATAAACCATGGTTTATTTCGTAACAAATCCTGTAAATCATCTTTAAAAGATGACTCTTTTACTTCTTCTGGATCCAGCCTCTCTTTTGTACCTAAAAAAGTAAATATGAAAAAGATGGCTGCTACAACAGCGTAGATAGCAATTGTATTTCTGTAACCAATTGCCATATCTGCATCAGCGCTAAAATAATCAATCAAAGAATTTGCTGTAGCTGTTACGAGTAAACCACCGGCAAAACCACCAAGAAAACGAAATGAAGCTAAAGATGTTCTTTCTTGAGAATCCTTAGTCATAACACCGAGTAATGAGGCGTATGGTACATTAATAGCAGTATAGACCATCATCATCAATGTGTAAGTCACATATGCATAGATAAGCTTATTAGAGCTGCTCATATCTGGAGTGGTGAAGGTTAAGGTCCCTATTATTGCAAAAGGCAGGGCAACAAATAAAAGGTAAGGTCTAAACTTACCCCATTTTGTTTTTGTGCGATCACCTATCATCCCCATTAGCGGATCATTAAGGGCATCCCATAATCGTGTAACCAAGAACATTGTACCTGCTGCTGCTGCTGTTATACCAAAAACATCTGTATAAAAGAAAAGAAGAAACATAGAAAACAATGACCAAAATATTGATGAAGCAAAATCACCAGATCCATAGGAAATTTTTTCAACTAAACTTAATTTATTATTGTTACGCATAATTTTTTCTCCGTTATTAAACAGCTAAATATTTCTACTAAGCACAGTAGGTTTCGGCTTAGTGCTTTTATTCAAAAAATGTCTATCAGATCCATAATTACAAATATCTTCTTTATCACTTCTTAGCATTGAATCAAAGATCCTAAGACCATTTGATCCATGACGCATTTCAACTACTATTCGATTTTTACCAATTAACATGCAATCTATAATTTTTATATCTAAAGTACAAAACTGATATTTAGGCTAATATTTTTTTTACTACTTTTCGTCCTAGTGACATCGCGGTAGTCCATTTCCCACCATAAATATTGACTATTTTACCCATTGTTTCTATTTTATATTCGCGTTTAATATTTTTTGGATTACTTGAAGAAGAAATTAGTGGTCTAACACCAGCAAATTTCTCTATAATATCTTTAGTTGTTTTTTGTTTTATAAAATAATGGTTATACTCATCAAGTAAGTATGCAATTTCTTCATCTGACGGTATAATTGGCTCGCTCAAATTCTGTCGTATTTCGGTCGTTCCAATTAATGTTTTACCATTGTATGGTAAAACAAAAAAAATACGGCCATCATTTCCTGTCTGCAAAAAATACGGTTGACTTGGTTCGCCTTTAATAAGTATATGACTTCCTCTAATAAGGTCTAATTTGTATTTTCCATTCAATCCTGATTTATTTAGTAATTCAGATGCCCATGGGCCACACGTATTAATTATATAATCATATTTTTCCATTTCACCATTAATGATAATATTCCCATCTAAATCAATTTTCTCAACCTTTGTATTCTCAAAAATTTTAACCCCATCATTTTTTGCTTGTTTTGCGACCCACATTCCTAATTTGTAGTCATCCATCTGGCCATCAGAAAACCGAAATCCGCCAATAAGGTCTTTCTTGTTTAGTTCTGGAGATAGTAAAACCAATTCCTTTTTTGGTATCCATTTATGTTTGGATATATTTCCTTTTCCAGCAAGAAAATCATAGTACAAGAGTCCTATTTTAATTGCCCATTTATTTCTAGGACCATTTTTATAAATTGGTAGAATCATGTGTAGCTCATTGGTCAATTCAGGAACTTTTTCCAACCACCAATTACGTTCTCTTAGAGACTCGTAAACTAAATTAAATTCAAAATTTTCTAAGTATCTCAGTCCACCATGTAATAATTTTGATGAAGCGCTGCTAGTCTGGCTCATTATTTTACTTTTTTCTAGAAGTGATACGGATACATCATTTAATGCTAGTTGCCAGGCACAACAAAGCCCGTTGATTCCTCCTCCTATTACAATAACTTTCATTATATTGTGCCCCCCTTATTTATTTAGATAACAAGAAGGATATATGTGATCTTTTGATTGAAGAAGGGGGGCAACTTTTTATATATAAATAATGAATTTGTAGATTCCACATCTATTGTAAAGATCAGTTCCTATTTGCAATTATAATCTCTGTATTATTCTTATCAGCAATTTTCATAAATTTTTCTGGGGGTTTTTTATCGGTAATAAAAATATCAATATCAGAAATCTCACAGATTACATGAGGTGCTTTTTTGAATAATTTAGAATGATCACATACAAATATCTTTTTTTTTGAATGTTTTAAAATAGCCTTTCCAACTGAAACTGCTCTCTCATTAATATCAAGTATTGCGCCATCTCCACTAAAAGCTGGTGCACCAATTATTCCATAATCTGCTTTAAATTTGGAAATGTTATCTACAGTATTTTCTCCAATTACTTCTCCATCAGATTCTCGAATGGTCCCACCAGTAATGATTAGTGCTTTTGATTTGGATCCAAATAAAGCATTTGCAATGTTCAGATTATTTGATATAACTACTAAATTATTATGATTGTAAAGTGCTCTAGCTACACTTTCTGTAGTTGTGCCAGATATAAGCATTACTGAAGAATCGTTCGGGATTAAAGCAGCTGCTATTCTTCCGATTTCTCCTTTTTCATCTTTTGATTCCAGTCTTTTCTGTTCATAAGTTGGGTTCGATATAGTATTTATTAATCTTGCCCCACCATGAATTCTTGCGGCTAATCCTCTTGCACAGATTTCGCTTAAGTCTTTCCTTATTGACTGCTCAGAAACTTTGAACTTGGTGGCTAAAATATCTACTTTTACAGTTTTATTCAGCCTGATGATATCTAGTATTTGTTCTTGTCTTTTTGTTAGATGCATACAGTTTCCGTAGAAAAAAACCTTTCCTTTAAGTAATAGAAAAATATTCCATTTAATACTAGAGCAAGTATAAGTCATTTTATACAACAATTCAATTGGATATATTACTTGACTTTCATAAATCTTCATTCGAAACTCTATGTATCACATAGTGAAAATAAATAGTTAATCATCAAAAAAGAAGGAGTTATTATGTTAAACAGGTATAGTCTAATTTTCATTAATCTAGTTATTTGCGGTGGGCTATTTTCTCAAGACGTAGTCGATATTGCGAGTGGTCAATCCAATGCAGGTCTAATGGAAACAACTATCAACGCGGATACATTAGCAGATGGTACTAGAGCTAATCCAGACCGTATATATAGATTATTAGCGGGGCTTCATTTTCAACAATCTGATATTAATGTTGATAATCCAACGGGTACGCTTACAATTGTTGGTGAAGAAGGCGGGAAGAAGCCTGTCGTTATCCCAATCGCAACTGGAGATGTAGCTCCTTTAGGAAACGTGGTTAATGGAAGTCTTCATCTTGCGAATGTTCATTGGCAAGGAAGGTCTGATCAAAATGCTGGTGATTTTTCTATCTTTACGTTAAATGGTACAGATAGAAGATTAACGGTTGAGGATGGTTTATTTGAATTTGCACAGCACAATTGGTTTTTTGGCACTAATGTTTCTCAGGGTCTGGTCATGGAGTTTCGGAATAACTATTTTAGAGATCTTTTCTGGGATGACCAATGGTGGGCAAGTAGAGTATTTGAGGCTAAAGTGCCTATCGATACTCTAATTTTTGAGAATAATACGGTAAGCGGTAGTGGCATGGCTCTCCTACAACAGGAGGCAGCATGTAATTTTGCGTTGGTGAATCATAACACATTTATCAATAACCATGCATATGTTCTATTAAATAACTATTATTATGAAGCTTACTTTACGAATAACTTATTCTACAATAGTATGATCAAGGGAGAAGATGCCACTGTTATTGGTGTTGAGCCAGATAAAATACCAACCAGTATTCTAGGATTAGATACAATCACTGCGAGTATTTTACTACCTACTTACATGGGTGATGAAAATGGTGTCCTTGCTCCATATAATGACATTGGTAACTACAAGGTATATACTGCCGATAATATCTATTTTAATCAATCTGTACTAGACAGTTATTATGGTGGTTCATATAACGATATTTTTACCGATGCTCCTGTATCCTACGTTAATTGGGGGACAGCAGATCCTGCTCTTGGTGACCCTCCATATCGCGTAGAAGTTCCAACGCCTTGGATGAATAGTCGAGCAATCGCTTTGTATGCGGACCATGACAACCTTGTGGAAGAAAACAATACGTTAGATACAGATCCAGGGTTAAATACAGAAGCTATGTCTACAAGTGATGCTGACAACTTTGCTATCTGGAACAGGATTCGATATGAAGTAGCTGCTGAGACAAATACACCTGATATGAGTGGTTACTTTTTTGGTGATAATGATCCTACGACAATCCCGGGTACAGAAACTGAGGATGGGGATGGCATCACCGATTTCACTGATTTGATCGAAGACTTTTCGTACACTGCAACTATGACTTCAAATAGTGATGGACATTCTGTCGGTGCTTTGCACTGGACTAATGAGATTGATAATTTTGATTCAGAAGTATCACTCGCTGCGATCAAAGCTGCGTATGCGACTGCCTTAAGTACAGATGATGATGTGGTAGGTATCCCATCTACATATAATTTAGAGCAAAATTATCCTAATCCTTTTAACCCAGAAACTAGCATTAAGTATATGTTACCTAGCTCTGGACAAGTTAAAATACAGGTTTTTGATATAGGAGGAAGGCTCGTAAATACACTAGTTGATTTAGATCAGGCAGCAGGAAGCTATGTTGTTAGCTGGAGAGGTGTCGATTCTAAAGGCTTAAATGTTTCTTCAGGTATCTATTTACTTACGATGACAGCAGGAGAATTTAGGCAGTTTAGGAAAATGACATTTATTAGATAAACAAACAGTTAAGAATATCCTTTTACTGCGTTTTAATAAATAAGGGTACACTCTACGACTACTGAGATTGTTGTGGGTGTACCCTTCATTACTTAATTGAAGGTATTTTAAATAACGATATCTTTATAAATCACATTTGTAAATATTTTAGCATAAGGATGTCAGGTAGTATGCGCAAGATTCCTATTTTTCTTTTTATCATAACTTTTTCAACTACTTTGGTTTCAGCGGAAAAAATATCAGGATATATCTATAACGCTAAAAACCAAGAACCTTTACTTGGTGCAAATATATATATTGATGGTACGAGTTTAGGAACCGCTGCAAATAAAGATGGTTTTTATTTAATTCCATCTGTATCTCCTGGTAATTACCGAATGATTATCACATATATAGGATTTGAGAAAAAAGAGATTGATATTCAGGTCACAAAAGAGGAGAATCTAAAACAAAATATAAATTTAGAACCTAAAATTATCCAGGGTAATGTTATTGAAGTAACCGCTCAGGCAAAAGGTCAGTATGCAGCGATCAATGAACAGGTGGCTTCAATTAAAATAACAAATATTGTATCTGCTGAAAAGATGAAAGAACTACCAGACGCAAATGTTGCAGAGTCAATCGGAAGATTACCAGGAATCTCCCTTAAACGCTCATCTGGTGAAGCAGACAAAATAGTTGTTAGAGGACTTTCACCTAAATATAATAATGTCACCATTGATGGAGTGAAAATGTCATCTACAAATGATTTTGATCGTAGTGTTGATTTAAGCCTTATTCAAGGTGACATGCTTGCAGGAATTGAAGTAATGAAAAGTCTAACACCAGATATGGACTCTGATGCTATTGGCGGGACAATAAATTTAAGGCTGAGTGAAGCGCCAAAGGGTATTCACTATAATGTCAACGTGGACGTTGGGTATAGCGATTTAGAATCATCCAATAAAAGTTATAAAACTGTAGGAGCTATTAGCAATAGATTATACGATAATAAACTAGGAGCTAAATTACAATTTTCTATCGAGCAAAAGCAGTTACCCTCACACAAGTTTTCTGGAAAATATAGTAATCCGTTTTTTTATCAAAAGTTAGATAGCTTAGGAAATCTTACCGAAGAGGAAGGTTTTAATATAAGAACGGAGGGTGCGACGCTAATCGACGAAAATACATTAAGAAATCGAAATAGTGGAAACATAATGCTTGATTACAAATCTGATTTAATAAAAATCAAATTTTTCAACTTGATCAATCAAAAAACGGATAGAATGATCTCTAGACAAAATTCTCATAATTTTACTAAGCCTGCGGAGCCATTTGGTATGAGGATACTTGATTACAGGCCAAATACTGTGCTTCGTACTCAATCTTTACAGAATGATTTTAAATTATTTGGTACCGAATTGAATATTGATTTTTCATATACAGAGGCTAAAATTAATACATCTGGACAAGATTTTGATTTTCTTGAGGTTAGTGATGGTAGCGATCCAATCAACCAGAACTGGCTAATCTTTAGACAGCCTTCAGCTGCTTTAAAAGACTATGGTCAAACAAAGGTTGAGGAGAGTTATTTGCAATTATTAAATAGTTCGGATTATCAGCTTGAAGATGAAAATTATGATTTTAGAACTGATTGGCATATTCCTTTTAAATTTTCTAATAATTTTTCAGGGATATTAAAAATGGGAGGGAAATACCATAGTTTAAAGCGAGAAAGTGATAATCATTATGAGTTTGTAGATCTACGCTATGGTGGTGGAAGACCTCCCAGGGAAGCTCTCGTTGAAATCTTTCCTTGGATTGAAACCAACGTAGGATCACAGCGTGGAGTTTCTGCCATTAATTTTCTAGATGATAATTACAATCCCGGATCTTTTTTAGATTCTCGATATAATCTGGGATGGTCTGCAGATATTGAACTTCTAACCGATTTGCAAGATCAGTTTCGTGATGAAAATGACTTGATGTATTTTCAAAAAGGGTATAATTCTTTTTATCGTGATTATACAATTAATGAGGAGACAGTTGCTGGGTATGTAATGACTGAAATCAATTATGGTAAGAAAATTACAATCATACCTGGTTTTCGTTATGAAAAAGAAAGTACAACCTACCAAGCTTATCAAATACAGGAGCAATGGGGTGCCAAGACTGGTATTGTTGGTAACCCTGATACTGTAACAGTTAAACGGGATAATGATTTTGTATTTCCTTCAATTAATACAAAATTTAAATTGAATGAATGGAGTTTTTTACAAGCGGCTATTTATAAAAGTACATCAAGACCAGATTTTAGGTTGATGTCTCCTCTAGTGTATATTACTGAGCTTACTCAAAAATCCTTTACATCGGGCAATCCATATTTAAAACCATCAACTGCTTGGAACTACGATCTCGGTTTTTCAGCATTTAGTAATAAGATTGGTCTATTTAGTTTGAATATATACCATAAGGAAATTGAAGATTTTATATTTATTATGAGTAAATATTTTCCTCACCGACGGGATCGTGTTATAAATCAGCCTGATGGTTTTCTTGATGCTCTTCCGGCTGAAGAATACTATGATATGGAAAAATTAGAAGAAAACCACAAGACAAACATACCGTTTAATAATTTTGAAGATACATACTACAAGGGTATTGAATTATCCTGGCAGACTAATTTTTGGTATCTTCCGGGGTATTTAAAAGGGATAGTTTTAGATTTGAATTTGACCTTTCTTGAATCAAAAACGAGATATCCTTATTTTGAAGAGGTTGTAATTGGTATCGATTCTTCAGGCTGGTTTCCACAAGATATTATTGGATTTAGTTATACCACAAGGGAAGGAAGAATGGTAGACCAACCTGATGCTATTTATAATTTAATTCTTGGCTGGGACTATAAAGGATTTAGTTCACGATTATCTTTCAGATACCAAGATCAAACGTTGCAATCGCAAAATAGTGTATCATCATTGGGTGACTCATTTTATGATACGTTTACGTTGGTTGATTTAAGTTTAAAGCAAAAATTATCAGAAAATCTTTCAATGTATTTGAACATGACTAATATCAATAATCATATTGATGATTACTTCATGCAATCAAAAGATGGTAATCCTGCACTTCCAATAAATAGTGAACACTATGGCTTCAGGTCTCAGTTAAGTATTTCTTATGGTTTATGATGTACAGATCTAGCAATATGATTTACGATTACGTAATTATGAAAATTATTTATGGTTTTCAGTTATATTAAGTAGTGAGAAGACAATTAGTAAAAAATTCTACATCGGGATCGATATTGGTGGTTCAAATTGTGCTGTAATCGCCAGTACAGAATCGATGAAGATTCTGGATAGAATTCAATTTTCGACGGAAACTATCCGTGGACCAGAGTTCGCAATTAACAATCTGCTGAAGCATGCATCCACGATTGTAGGAAAAATTTCAGGTTATACACTTGCAGCAATTGGTATCAGTTGTGGCGGTCCTCTGAACACAAAAAAAGGCTTTATTCTTTCTCCTCCTAATTTACCAGGATGGGATAATATCCATATTACAAAAATTGTTCAAGACGAATTAAATGCTCCTGCATTTTTACAAAATGATGCAAATGCATGTGCATTAGCTGAGTGGCATTATGGTGCAGGGAAGGGAACAAATAATATGGTATTTCTGACCTTTGGTACCGGAATGGGAGCTGGCCTTATTTTAAATGGCAAATTATATACTGGTACCAATGATAGCGCTGGTGAAATTGGACATGTAAGGTTGGCTAAAAATGGACCTATAGGCTATAATAAAAATGGCTCTTTTGAGGGCTTTTGTAGCGGTGCTGGAATAAAGCGACTTGCTGAAAATATCATTAGTGAAAAAATGGACAATGGTAAGAAGGTATCTTTCATTAAAAATAGGGATGAACTCCAAAAATTAACCGCGAAAGAATTAGCAGAGGCAGCAAATGCTGGTGATGGAACTGCTTTGAAAATATTTCAAATATCTGCCAAATATTTAGGAATGGGTATATCTATTTTGATTGATATAATTAACCCAGAGCGAATTGTTGTAGGAAGTATTTTCTATCGCTATCCAGATTTATTTAAAAGTATTTGCAATGATATAATCAAAAAGGAAGCCCTTGAGTCCGCTGCCAACGCTTGTGAAATAGTGCCATCTGCTCTTGGTGAAAGTATAGGTGACTATGCAAGCTTGAGTGTTGCTCTAAATGGTAAGCAATTACAAGAACTTTAAATAAGTAATCATCATGTATCCAAATAATGTAACACAAATTCTTAATCGAACAATTGAACGACATCCGTTATTGGATATTTCAAAAAAGAGTATTATTCAAGCCTTTGATTTATTGAATGCTTGTTTTGTAAATAATAATAAACTTTTAATTTGTGGAAATGGTGGCAGTTCATCTGACTCTGACCATATTGTAGGGGAATTGATGAAAAGTTTTTTTTACGATAGGGCTTTATCAGATGAGGATAAGCTAAAATTAGTGGAGACTTCTCCTGAAATTGGAAGGTATTTATCAGAGAATCTTCAACCTGCCCTAAGGTCAATCTCTCTCTCAGCTCACAATGCATTAAACACTGCTATTGCAAACGATATAGATCCCAATCTGATATTCGCCCAACAGGTCATAGGATATGGAGATCGAGATGATATATTATTAGGAATATCTACTTCCGGAAACTCAGAAAATGTAATAAATGCCATGATTACAGCAAAATCTATGGGTTTAAAAACGATAGGATTAACTGGTAAAAATGGTGGAAGACTAAATGAAATTTGTGATGTCACAATTTGCGCTAATGCTGATGAAACGCCTGATATTCAGGAGCTTCATTTACCTATTTATCACACAATTTGCGCTATGCTAGAGTTTGAATTTTTCAAAAAAAATAGCTAAAAAAAGACGATGAAAGTTGCGTTAGTATTTTTCGTTACCTTTCAAGTCATTCTTGCAAATCTTTCAAAAAAAGCCAGTATTGAACTAACTTCAATATTTTCTGATCATATTGTGTTGCAGCAGAAAACAGAGAATCTTATTTGGGGTAAAGCTGAGCCAAACACTAATTTAAAAATCAAACCAAGTTGGGGTAATATTGTAAATACGAGATCCAACGATAAAGGTAATTGGAAAACTAAGATAAGCACCCCAGAAGCTGGAGGCCCTTATACAATAGTAATTTCAAATAAAACTGAAAGAAAAATAATCAATGACGTAATGATCGGGGAAGTTTGGCTATGTTCTGGACAATCAAATATGGAAATGCCTTTAAGTGGCTCTGAACCTATCGAAAATGGTGAAGAGGTAATTAAAACTGCTGAATATCCTAAAATAAGGATGTTCAAGGTCGAAAAAACTGTTGCAACGATTCCACAAAACGATATCACTGGGGACTGGCTAGTATGCACGCCGAATACGGCTGGAGATTTTAGTGCTGTAGCATTTTTTTTTGGTAAAAAATTATATGAGCAATTAGGCGTACCAATAGGGTTAATCCACAGTAGCTGGGGTGGAACACCTGCTGAATCTTGGACATCTTTAAGTGAATTGAAAACGATAACCCCATTTGAAAATTTTGAGCAAAATATCAATGAGTTGAACAATCCGACATCAAATTACAATATCTGGATGAATCAGTTAAAAAAAATTGATTTAAAGACATTTAATGAAAATGATGATAATCTTGTTAACAAAGACTACATTAGTATTAATTATGATGATGTTCACTGGAAGTCGATGAAAATACCAAATTGGTTATCAGGCTCTTTCCAAAATTTTGATGGAATCATCTGGTTTCGAAAATCTTTTGAGTTGACGAAAATAGAAAAAAATGAAACCTATTATCTATCATTGGGTGGAATAGATGATAATGATATAACGTTTTTGAACGGTGTAAAAATAGGTAGAACCCAAGATTGGACAAAAAAAAGAAACTATGTAATCCCTGTTGGGTTGTTGAAGAAAGGTAAAAATACTATTAGCATTCAGGTTTTTGATGGAGCTGGGAATGGAGGAATTTATGGAGGGGATGATTTTGGAATAAAAAAAGATGATGAGTTTATTCTTGACTTGTCAGGTGATTGGAAATACCTACCTTCCGCAATATTAATTGGTAATAATATTAATTATTTCACAACTGATTTCAGCTACGAAAAGATGCCCGTGCAAGAATTTCAAATAAATAGTCATCTACCAACTGGTCTTTTCAATTCTATGATTCATCCTCTAAGATTGTTTTCAATTAAGGGTGCGATTTGGTACCAAGGAGAAAGTAATGTTAACCGTTCGGATCAATATAAGTCTTTATTTCCAGCAATGATTAAATCTTGGCGAAAAAATTGGAATAGTGAATTTTCATTTTATTTTACCCAGATTGCACCGTATGTTTATTCAGGAATAAATAATTCTGAGTCAGCAGAATTGAGGAACGCCCAAAACTATGCATTATCTCTTCCAAAAACTGGTCAAGCTGTTACGTTAGACATAGGGAGTATGGAGACCATACATCCTCCCAAAAAAAAAGAAGTTGGAGAGCGACTAGCTTATTGGGCATTGGCAAAAGATTATGAACAAAAGTCTGTGGCTTTTTCAGGACCTATTTGTAAAGTTGCAAAACAAAATGAAGGGCATGTTGTTTTAGAATTTGATATTGGTGCAGAATATTTAGTTGAAGGAAAAGACGGACTAAAAGAATTTGAATTAATTTACTCTAGTTTAGATATAGAACAGGTTAATGCAGAAATTCAAGGAAACACAATTGTGCTAGAAAATAAATCTGAAATAAAACCAATTGCAGTTCGATATGCATGGAAAAATGGTTCTCAGGCATCTCTATTTAATTCAGAGAATTTACCGGCTCCTACATTTTATTTAAATATTATCAATTAGAATAGAAAAAGTGTTCACATTAAGAAAAAATTGTAATCAATTAAGTCCACTATTTTACACAGTCTCTTTATGAATAAAACTTACAACTTGAATTCATCACAGGAATTAAACTGGCAACTATATTTTGGTTTACAAGATGAAAATGCCCCTTCATCTCCGGATGATCTCTCGAAAGGATCTTTTCAAATAATACCCGCTATTGTACCAGGAAATGTAGAAATAGATTTAGAAAAAGCAGACATCATTAAAAATCCAATGATTGGAAATAATGTATATGAATTAAGAAAGTTTGAAACATACCAATGGTGGTATCGCTGCCAATTCAAAAAACCAGAAGTATTAATAAATCATGAAATAAATTTATGTTTTGATGGCATTGACTGTGTCGCAGATATCTGGCTAAATAATGAAAAGATTGGATCTACAGAAAATATGTTTGTTGAGCATAATTTTGATGTTACTGAATTGTTAAAAACTGATAATGAATTATATGTATGTATTCATTCACCTATATTAGAAGGTCGCAAATATCAGAGGGAATTTTTTGGTGTTCGCTATGATGCACTTGGAGGTGAATCTGTAAATATTCGCAAAGCTGCCCATTCATATGGCTGGGATATTCTGCCAAGGTTGGTAAGTGCTGGAATTTGGAAAGATGTAAAGCTTGAAATAATTCCACCGACCCATTTTAAAGCAGTGTACTGGGCAACTAACACGGTAAGTGTAGAGGATAAGACCGCATCAATTTATGTTGATTGGGAATTTGCCACGGAGCGGCTGAATATTGATGACTTGGTTTTAAATGTTAAGTTAGAGAGTGATAGTGGAATCGTTTTTAATAAAGATTACAAAATCTATTCTACAGTATTTCGTACTCGACTAAATGATTTGAAGAATATAGACTTATGGTGGCCGCGTGGCTATGGTGATTCTTCGTTATACAATGCTACCTTAACCATTCTTGATGGAGACGGAAAGGTCATTACCGAGGATAAGCAGAAAATTGGTATCCGAACGGTAACTCTCGCTCGTACGGACATCACAACAAAAGAAGAGCCCGGCGAATTCGTTTTCATTGTCAATAATGAAAAAATATTTGTCAAGGGTACAAATTGGGTGGCGCTCGATGCCTTACATAGTCGTGATAAGGATCATATTAAACCTTGCGTGGATATGATGATCGATCTGAATTGCAACATGATTCGGATGTGGGGAGGAAATGTTTATGAGCATGATTACTTTTATGATTTGTGTGACGCACATGGTATTATGGTCTGGCATGACTTTATGATGGGCTGTACCCAATATCCTCAAGATGATATTTTTCTGAAAAAAATTGAAGATGAAGCTGCAAAAGCAATCAGTCGAATCAGGCGACACCCGAGTCTAGTATTATGGGCTGGCAACAACGAAAATGATATTGCCGGGGAGTGGAATGAAGATCAGCCCTTTGTTGACCCAACCAAAGAGCCGATTAGTCGGCATCTATTGCCGTCTATGGTGCGGCGGTTGGATCCTAAAACGCCTTACCTCCCAAGCTCGCCCTACATTAGTTCTGATGCATTTAATTTGGCGGGAAGAATCGATCAAAATTTTGCTCCTGAGCAACACCTCTGGGGCCCACGGGGATACTATAAAGCGCCGTTTTACACAGAAAATATAGCAAAATTTGTCAGTGAAATTGGCTATCATGGCTGTCCCAGTGGGGAGAGTCTGGAAAAGATGTTTGACAAAGATTTTGTCTATCCATGGAAAAACAAAATTGATTATGAGTGGAACGATCAATGGCAAACTAAAGCAGTACGATCTCATCCATATGCAACTGAAACAATTAAACGTAATGACTTAATGACCAATCAAATCAAATGTGTCTTTACTGATGTTCCAACTGATCTCGACCGTTTTATTCTTGCTTCTCAAATCATTCAAGCCGAAGCGAAAAAGTATTTTATCGAATTCTGGCGCATGAACAAGTTTGATAGAAACGGCATTTTGTGGTGGAATTTACGTGATGGATGGCCGGTCATTTCTGATGCCATTGTGGATTATTATTATACAAAAAAATTAGCTTATCATTATATCAAGCGTGTGCAAACCGATGTGTGTGTGATGATCGGTGATGCAAAAGGCAATGGACATCCGGTTGTTATTGTAAATGATACAAGAGATCAGGTGGAAGGTAATTTTTCC
>Ga0257115_1001400_pt1 | contig 16403 bp, 30 predicted proteins | sample SI112_100mmetaG_FD_194465 | JGI IMG/M metagenome (GOLD analysis project Ga0257115, IMG submission 194465) | Marine microbial communities from Saanich Inlet, British Columbia, Canada - SI112_100m | ecosystem: Environmental > Aquatic > Marine > Inlet | place: Canada: British Columbia | collected...
TGACATCTTCCCCATCATCACCAGTACTAGGCATGTTTTTGAGTGCCTCTTCTTGGTTTTTTCTTGCCCATTCTCTAACTCTATTAGATAATCCGGGAATCCCAACGCCATATATGCGTTCTTCGGGTACTGCTAGCTCTGTACCGTCGTCCCAGCGTTTAGGTGTGTCAGTATCGTAATACCGCATTTGGCGCAGTCTGGCGCGACTTATGGGCTCTATATCAAATCCTGCACCACCATCCCTATTGTCGTCGGCAAATATCTCGCCTTCTTGGATTTCTTGCTCTGCACTCTCAATATTGCTTGTATTTGTTTTATAAAGCAGATCTTCCGTCTCTACGACGTACGCAAGTGCTCCATGGCCCTGTGCTTCGGCAACAGCACATTTATAATACTCATTTGTGCCCCCAGAACGACTTGGTGGAGAATGACAAGAGGTAATTTTCTCAAAATCACTCATTCTTAATACATCTATGGGATGCCGAGTGATAATAATGGAATATTTGTCATTATCGAGCTTATTTATCTCTTTTTTGATATATCCGGCGTTTGTTTGCCAATATTTCGCCATTCTAGCTACTAAATTGGTTAAAGCCTCACCTGCAGTTCCAGCCATACCCGGATTTGGGATATATAAGCCGATTTGTTTATTTATTCGGTTATAATCTTCTTGTTCTTTTTCATCAAGCGCAGCTTTGACCATTTTCCCGCTTACTTTCCAGGGAACGTCTATTTTGCCATGCGCGCCGGTATAATTCATCTTATCTAGGTGATCATACACTTTTTGATACAAATTATCCCTTTTTGAACTCAGATCTGCCACTTTTGCGAAGAATTTGCCGACTTTCATCTGAATTTTCTTCGTTTTGGGCGGAACTCTGGGCCCACCCATCAATTGGTTCACCAAATCCTCAGTACGATTTTCATAAACCTCCCGTACGGCTGAAACCAGTCCTTTTTCCCAATCTACTTCAAAATCTTGCTTTTTGAAGAATTCTCCGAACTTTCCAAGGTCCGTAGAGTTATCCATCGTCGGAAAGTTGATAACTTTGCGCATTTCGCCGTTAAACAGCCCATTAAACGCGAGATCTTCGCCTTTTATATCATCTAAGATGTCATCTAAGGCTTCTAATTCGATTTCATCGAGTTCCCGAAGCAATTTATCGGGTTTTTTGGTGGAAATATCGAAATTTTCCAATAATTGTGCTGTTTTTAGCAGAATTTGTTCGTCATTTAACATTTTTAGACATATCCAAAGCTTTCTCCAATAAATAGATCGGAATTTCGGTATTAGCTATGTCTTTTATCTCATTAATAGTTGACCATCGGTAATCATCATGCTCAATATCGCCTGTTTTAGGGTTTGGTTTGTTTACATCAACCTCCCCTCCCCAGCTTAAAGTCAGAAAATAGTGTTTCCCTTGCTTTGGTTGCCCTAAATATTGTAAATCAGATATAGAACAGCTTAAGCCGGCTTCTTCATCTAGCTCTCGTACAGCCCCGGCCTCGATAGAGCCATCAAATTCATCAACATGTCCCCCCGGTAGGGTCCATTGTCCGGCTCGGCGGTCTATATCGGAGCGCCTGATAACTAAAAATTGCTGCTTATTATTTAAACAAGCAACAATTCCCACGGTTTTTAGTTCACCTTCGGTGATAAATTTGTTCCAATTGTATTTCATTTACATGCTTTGGGTCTTTTTCCAGGAAATCCATAACAAAAATCTTTAATAGCTTTATCTATTTTAACTTGGTTGATAGGAACAACCCAGATCATGTTTTCATGAACTTGTGTGTTGGGATAATATTCTACATCAACGCCATATAGTACACCAACTTGTTGTCCTTTTAAAGTATAAATCATAGAACCAGAACACCCAAACCAACCATAAGTCTGTAAAATAATTTGCTTTCCTACTCCTTCTCCATCCGCGTATCCTGCTACTCTTCCTGTAAAAGACATTAATTTGTGGCTCGAAGGATATCCAGAGTAAACAATATTGGTTCCAACATCCGCAACATCTTCGAGAGGATTGTATTTCATAGGCTCGATTGTACGGAATGGTGTCAAAAGATATAAGATAGCTATATCGTTTTGTGGGTCTGAATAAATTAATGTGCCGATGTGGGATTCTTGTTTATAAGTAACAAGATAGTTGGCTCCGAGATCTCCGCTTGATACATGTTGTGCTGTGAACACAATATGCATATCTTTGTATTTAATATAAGAGCCAGAGCCATGACCGCCGGTATATGGCACAGTGATTCGTACAGCGGCGCGCCTAACTTTTGTTTCTATAGAAGACATACTAGAACTTATTGTCTCATTAGGTTTGTCTGGTGAATAAGTTCCAACAGCAGGCGTAGCATAAGCCACCGTTGACATCATCATTAACAAGAGTAATTTTAAATATTTCATTTTTTTCCTTATGGCCCAGTATCAGTGGGTGTAGTAGTGGGATAATATCTGTATCCGATTTCCACTAATGCAGAGCCAGCCGGAATAGTGGAAAAGTATACTGTATTATCAGTGGGTGAATAAAGCCACGTAGTCATCCCGGGGTCTTGCACAACCCCATTTATAAACACGCGCACAGAATCTGCTTCCGCCGTATGTGTTAAAGTCCATGATTCATGTGGTTCTAATGAGGATGCAGCGTCAGCAACACCGGCCGTCCAATCATCAGAACATATATCAATTATGTTGCCACCAAAAGAGTTAGTAGCATCCATGTAACGCGTCCCAACATCAATTGGGTTAGGAGGGAACAAACAAACAGATTCGGTTGCATCTAAGTTTATAATGCTAGCGATAAAGACCGATCCCCCACGAAGGCTCCTGTACCAATTTATAAAGTCAACAGTATTTATAAAGTGATCATCACTCTGTTCTTCTTCATCAGAAAGAAATACTACCAGGAGACCTGCATCTGGTCTCATCCACGTAGCAGAATAAGGGTTATTTACAATATACTCATATGCTGAGTCAAAACCCTCTTCTCTGCCGCCGCGGCCCATACTTGAGTACATTGACTCTGCATCTAATATATCGTCACCTGGGACTAACGGAAATTGGCTTTCCATAACTGAGCGCGCTGGATCATTAGAAATCATTGCTAGCCGCCAGCTTGTTGGAGGTAAAGCTAAAAGCATAGTTTCAATACCTAACAACAATTGTGAATCAAAACGATGCATCGATCCTGAAGTATCGATAACCCAAAGAATATCTATTCCATCTACGGTATTTGGTTGCGTGAAAGAATCTACCCATATTAATCCGGGGTCGTCGAGCCCAGTATCAATATAAACTGGAACCTCAACTTCTATATATACAGGAACTTCTACCTCTTCAGTAACGGTGACTGTTTCGGTGACTGTTTCGGTCTCAGTGACGTAGATATATTCAGTTTCGCCACCCTTTACTATACCGTAATCCGTGACACACCCGAGGGAACACATAATAGCTAGTATTAAGTTCTTCAATTCTTCGCCCGCCTATTACTAACTATGTCGAATTTTCGTTTGTGTCTTTTAATAAAATAAAACTAAGCAAAATCATATTAATTAAAGCAAGAATTTGAAGCTCCTTGTTGGATTGAACAGTACCCACTAAAAGAACAAATATGTTTGCGAACCAAGCTACATAGCACAGGCCGGCATAGAGTTTTTTTGCTTTTTCGAAAATGGCGCCCACAAAGTAATTACGCGGGGTAAGATAAAACCTCTATAATTTGATTTGTAAAAATAGTTTCGGTGGTGTGGTTAGCCAGGAGATATATTGAAACCGATGAAAAAAGCGATGTTTGGGTTTTAGAAACTTTCTTTAGAATGAATCCCTTTGTAATGGTTTCGGACCCGCGCGCGTCGTATATTTTTGCAGACACGAGCGTCCCAGCCGGAGGTATCTCAGAAGTTGAGTCAGTTAAATCGCGATTTTTTCTGTCCAATTTTTTTCCCCTAAATTTTTTGTTTTTAATAAACAACGTAACATCGTTAACTAGCACACGCAACCAACTATAAGGCTCCAAAGTGAATTAGTCGCTCAGATGTCACCATATTTTTTAGCCCATCTTCCGAATAGAATTGGTGAAGCTCACGTGTCCAGTAAATCTCCCATACCCACAAATAAAAGTCATGCTCTCGCACAACAGTACCGTTATCAAATCGACCAATAAGAATGCCGATATCCTTACTAATGGTATCGTATAAAATATCGCCGATCTTAAAGTTGCATATGCCCACATACTACATATGTGGTAAAATACTTAAAGCTTAGGTGGTGGACTTGTGACGCGCATCTTTAACGTACACACTCGCACCTTCTCTTCAAAAGACATGTCCGGGTCATCAATTTTGCAGAGTGCAATTGCAGACAACCGTGAGTAGTCAACATCACAAACTTCATTTAGCTCCTTGCTATCAGAAAAGTTTGTTGAAGGGCCAATATTATTGATTAGAGCAAATAAAGCGGTGCCCATCAATGGGAAATAGAGAAATGAATTCATAGTGTTAGTTTAAACCTTAATACGATCGATAATGTAGGGGTGATGGTATGAAATGTCCTTATAAAGCTTCTTAAGAACTTTCTTAGTTATCTCACCAATCTCTTCTTTCGTTGCTTTATCATTGATAACTTTACCAATTTCATCTGCCAAAAGCTTTTTAAAGTCCGCAGAACGAAAACGCTTGTCAAGCTCAGTCGAGATGATATCACGGATTTCGGACTTATCTGACCGAGTAAGCTCCTCGCTGATGAGGACACGAAGTTTGTGGGGAGTTAATAGAAGTTCCATACACAGTAAATAGTCCAGTAATTCCGATGTGCACTGAGAACTGAAGGATATTATTCCGGATTTGGGTATGCAACCAATTGCAGGTGTCCACCGACCGCCTCAGTCACTCTCCCTATCTTAAACCAATACACCCGGTACATCCACGCGCGCGTGATATAGATCCCCTTAACTGTAACTACATCTATTATTATACCCATGGCCTCCGGCTCATCTTCCGGTATATAATAATCTGGTGTATAATTGAGTCCTATGAACTTAACTAAGTCCCCAACCTCGAACGTAACACTGTCATAGTTAATGGGCGCCATGCTCTAGTAATTAAGCTTAGCCTAAAAAGTTTTGTGTCGTATCTTTTGAAATATTGAAAACTTCTTCATCTCATCGATGGTATGCATCCAATCTCTTTCTTTGATTCCTGTATGGGGATATATTATCCACCATATCTTGGCCATGTTCATTGCTACTTCTTCACCCTTATCATACAACTCAATGATAATAGCTAGCCCACCGTGGCAATTGCACGTGACCAAGTCGCCCACCTTAAACGAATGCTTTGGTGGCGTTTTGAAGAAATCCTTCATACGCTCCTTATAGCCCACACTGTATATATCTGGGAAATATTTTGGGAGCTAATTTTTTAGGCGCAAATATCCGGATTCATATTTCAATTTTTCTCAGCGGTATCGAAAAAGGGCCATACCGGCATGTCAGCATACTGTCAAGTTACGGAGACATAGATTCCGGGTAGGAGGGGGGAGGGGCCCCCCCTGTCAAGCCTTTGTCAAACAATATGTAAAAAGAATGTCAAACAGGCTGTCAAGTCTTTGTCATATGTTTACTGTATGATTTAATACCATTATATATAACGTAACTGTATATGTAAACAATCAATGGGGTATAGCATCCGAGGATAAGCACCTTTGTAACTACTTTATTTAGTAGTAGTCTCGGATGCTTTCCTCTCACGCTATTGCTGTCTCACTCTCATCAAACAAGTCTGTGTCATTCATCATACACAAACTGTTTATTGTTTCCATGTTCTCGCGCATCCATAGCGCGCCCTCATCGGTCACGGATACTTGTCTGCCCATCACGGCATCGCCGGCAGCGTTCTCTATCAGCCCATGCAGGATAAGCATGTCAGCCGCAGCGTTGCCGTCGTCCTCTGACAGTTGACATTTATATGACAACTCCTTTGTGGACCAACGATCAAACGTCGGTAGCCAGCTTTCAATAAACTGTACTATGTCAAGCTCGGACTTGTTTAGCTTCGCGGTCATGTCGTCGGTCGTGATGGTGTGGATAGTTTCCATATATAGTGTGTCTCTTTTTAGATATTGCGGGTTTTAGCTAAAGATTGGGGAAGGCAGACACTACGGGTAGTGTGTCCGTATATAGTGTTAGTATGACATGAGCAGGAAAAACATAACCATCCACATAGTGGCGGCCAAGGCATCTTCGATTTTCATAGCGGTCGTGTAGTTCATAGGTTTTCTCCTCACTCTATGTAAACATTATACCATAGCATGCGGTCAATGTCAAGCGATGCATGTCAAGCGTTTGTCAAGGAATGCGAATGTCAAATGATTGTCAAAAGAATACCATCAATGCGGACAAAATATGACTTGACACGAAATAAAGGTTGACGATAGGGTGTGCATGGGTATACTAAACACCAAACGCATTTAATACACACACAAGCACATCACTATCATACACTAATAAAAACAATAACTAAGGCATACGCTTACACACCACCTGATAATACTGTTTGTTCCTTACTATACAGTCCCTCTATAACTGGTACAGCAATAACTTGTAAACATTTAAGAGAGTTATTATATACTGTATAGTTATCCTCATCCCTATTCACTACAATGCAATAAGCACGTGCGCGATGTGATACAGCTTTTCTTTTTATTAACTCTCCAGCCTCAAACATTACAGTTCTACACCTTTCCTTTTATAAGTGTTCTCGGCTTTAACCGGTACACGCTCAAGTTGATAGTGAGACTCAAAGACGGAGCGCATGCCCCGCACTTCTTTCGCTACCTCAGTGATCGCGATAATAACAAACGTGGTCATAATGACCAGCGACATATAAATAATAATCTCCATATGTTTTACTCACCTCCTTTGTGATTGGTTAGTTCTTTGTCAGCTTCTTCGGTCATCTTCGCAAGGTCGGCGGCCGTTAGCTTTCTTTCTTTGTGTCTTTTGTTCTGCTCTCTGATGAGTTTATTGTATCGCTTCTTCTCATACTCATTGATGTGAAGGTTTGGGATACCTAACGCTCTCAGCTTATGCATGAACAGCTTGACATTTTTATACTTTGTACCTTCGCTATCTTTTACTCGCGAGTCGGCGCGGGTTAGCACGACCTCTCGACAAGTTAGGCGACCGTCGATATACTCAACGTGTGTTTGCGATACGTAGTATTTTGCCATAATAAAATAGGGGTTCTTTGTTTTAATACTCGCGGCCCTTTCGAGTGTGTTGGTAGTTATGGGGGTCGGCTAAATCCCTTATAGCCGTTAGTACAGGAATGTCATTATCTTTGACCTCGGCGTGCTTCGCCTCCGTGGTTGATTGATCTACTCTGCGGCATATACAAGCCCGCCGCAGCACTCGGCACTATGGAGTTGGGGGTCTTCATTGTTTTCTTACCTCTCGCGCTTTGCGCTTTACGGGTTAGGTGTGATTAGATGATTGCTTCGCCGATTGCGACACCAAGCCCGAAGGCAAGGAGCAAGAGCGGAGTAAAAAAGAGGATACCAAGGTAATCGTTCATTTAGATGCCTTCGCCATTCTTGATCGCGGCAAGCTCGGCCTTTTCTTCGTCGCTCAGATGCTCCTTAGCCTTATTGCGAAGGCTCGCAGCACTCATCTTGGTGGGGGTCTTGTGTTCCTTGCCACAACCATCGGCAAATGACTGCGCGCTTTCGACAGTGCTGAAGTCCATGACAATCTGCTTGCCTTGCGTTGTGGAGTTGCGGAACACGCGGAACATTTTAGGTCCAACTTGCTCGACGGTCCAGCCGGTGATTTGCTTGCGCGTTGGCGGTGCTGGTAGTGGGCGATAGACCTTTTTGCGGTTTGAGGTGATCTCGATGTTGTTGATCATCGGATCAGGGCGATAGCGAAAGTTGCCGTCAGAATCAGTAAGTTGCTCAAGAGTGAAATCGGTGAAGTTCATAGTGTTTTTTCCTTGTTTGGTATAACCATTATACCAGAAATGTGGGGGTAAGTCAACAACTAAGTTGTCAAGTGAATGTCAGCACTTGTAGGCTGGTGGGGGAAGTTCGCCACCAGCGTCAAGGTGCGCGTTCTCAAGATCGATCATCTGATCGACCAGAGTATCGTAAGCCTCGCGATTCCCGTTGCTCAAAGCTGTGTCAGCCTGAGTGTTGAGAGTCGCGAGTTTAGCATTGAGTCGAGTGAAGTCTTGATAGGTCATGGTGTTCTTTCCTTACTTGGTATAACCATTATACCACTAAAAGGGCGGTAAGTCAACAACTAAGTTGTCAAGAGAATGTCAGTCGTTGCAGCAATCGGGGTGTTCCCAGTTGTTCGCTTGCCAGTCGCTAATCTGCTCATCAGAGTGAAGGCTATCAACGTAGTTGCTCCAGGCCTCGGAGCGTGCAACGGTGTCAACGTGACCAAGGCGCTGCTCGCTCTCTTGGATCATCGGAAGGATGCAGTCAGTAAACTGCTCGCGGGCAGTCTCCCAGAGGGTAACGGTGTCGAGTTGTGAAGCCATAGAATAATCTCCTTTCTTTCTATACATATAATATAACCCGTTGAGAGGTAAAAGCAAGGAAGATCGTGTCAGGGAAATGTCAAGAGATTACCGTCAAGTTTCGTTCATTAACGATCTCAGCTTTACCATTCGACCACTGGATCGACCACCAAACGGTACGTTTGCCAGAAGTCTTGTCGATATTCGTGAGAGCGATACCCACGGGTGCCGGCGCGCGGAATAGAACGCGCCTCCAACGTACCAGATCACCTGCTCTCATCCTGCCACCTCAAGATCGCGTTCTGGAAATGTCGGGTATCCGAATCTTTTACTGTTTGAGTTGTCACCAACCCATGCGATGCGAGCGAACCCGCTGCCGCCTTCTGCCATCACAAGCCCAACCTTGCCAGCGTAGCCTTGACGGGTAGCGCGCTTGTTAGCCTTGCCTCTCACCAGTTGCCCAACCTTAAACTTTGGTGGCTTCGGAAGCAGAGATTCAATCATCTGCGTTGCGTTATCACGGAATGAGCCAGCAAAATAGTCGGACTGCATATCTGAGTAGTCATCGCCGCGGCGAACGTGGAAGTTGCAGGCGTCAGCCTCAAGTTGAGCAGCCGTATCGCTCGCCATCGCTCCGTTAGCCAGGAATGAACCAACGTAACCGTTGTGCTGGAAACTCCAGCGCGTTCCGTTATACTCTACATCAATATCAATGCCTTGCTTCTTGAAGTGAGTTTTGATCTTCTTTATTACTGCTTTTACTTTCATGCTACCACCTTCAAGTCTACGACTGAGCAAAATCCGCTCTTTTGAGTTGAAGCCCAGAACACACGGGCAATCTTGCCGTCTGCCATTAGGCTGAGAACCAATCCAAGATTTGAGTTGTTATACCCTTGGATAAATCCCACGTTTGTTACCATGCTTCCGACTTCAATCATTTTTGCTCTCCACTTTCAAGTGAATAAATCATATAGACTGCGCTACCGGCAGCGATCAAGATACTAAGGGTTGTCAATAGAATAATCATTTCTTTCCTTTCTATACATATAATATAACCCGTTGAGAGGGAAAAGCAAGGAAGATCGTGTCAAGGAAATGTCAGTAAACGAGTTGGATATGTTCTTTTCTTATGGTCTCGCGCTTCCCGTCAGCAGCCCACTCGACGATCCACCAGCCTTCGGCCTTAAAGCCAGAGCCAACGATGATCCCGACTGGACCCCAGCCTTTGCTGGGCGCGCCATAGTGACATCGCCGTACCAAGTTGCCGACTTTCATGCGCTCACCAGTTTTTAGGGTCGTTGTCATCCCACACATCATGTGTCTGAGTTTTGGAGAGTCGAGGATCGCGGCGCTTTAGGTTAAAGTTGCGCCGATCGGCTGCTCGGCTATGCATCTTCGCTTGCTCGCGGGCGTCCATTCCGCGCTGGATCATGTCATCCTCTGCGATGGTGAACGTCTTACCTTCCCAACTATCATCGCGGCGATGGAGTTGTTCAAGAAGATCATCGGAAAGCTCACCAAGCTCTTGAATGAGATCAGCGGTTGATCCGGTCATTGGGTGCCTTCGCTTAACAGTTTCGATATTGGTGCTAAGGCATTGGTGAAGCAGATCGATTTCTCGCTCTGTCAACATGATTGTCAAAACTTCGTCAGTCATTTATACCCCACACGCGCAGGTTGCCCACTTGAAGGCGAGGAAGATAAGACCAGACCAGCAGGTAAGATCAGCAATAATAAGTGCGGCCATCATGCCGTTACGGTTTTGAAACATAGATTTTTCTCCTTTCTATACCTATAATATAACGCCGAAAACGGTGATCGTCAAGGGTTATTTTGTCAAGGAATCGTCAACGAGTGAAAGATGCTGACTACATTCGGTTTGTGGGTCTGGTTCACCCTTCCACAAAACTTTAACGTCACGATTGCCGGTAAACTTTCCAGTCTCAATAACCAGACCAACGTGGACAGATTGACCTTTTCGCCATCGTGCAGCTTGAAAGGCATACGTCACCAGATCACCTACTTGCACTGATCACCTCCACAAACTGAATCATGTGACTGTCGAGAACGCCGACCTTTCCAGCTTCGGGAAAGTTGATCGTGTGATCGCCAGCTTCATCAATCTCGACAACAATACCTTGACCATAGTGGTCATCATAAATCAGATCACCGACTTTCATTCTTCTGAGCCTCCACATGCTTGCACTTCCGTCGCCAGCCAAAACCGGGACAAGTGCAGGTCCATGCGCCTCCGTTGTCGGTCACAGTGTAGGTATTCCCCTTGCTGCCTTGAACCTCATAGGAGCGAACGTCAGGCGCTTGTGCGGGTGTTTCGCGATGCTCCACGATCATGTACTTGCCAACTTGATCGAGAGTCAGGGTATCAGGCACTTCGACCCAATGTTGACCGGACACCGCCCACTTCTGACCGGATCGATCAGTGTACAGCATCGGATTCATGCTGACAACGATAGGTAAATCAGACATTATTTACCTCACTCTCAAGTTTGGCGATCAGGGTTTCCATCCTTTCTATGTCGCATGCTATTTCTGTTCCGTCGCCATACATGGCACATGTATGCAGGTCATCAATGCGGTTGTTCACACAATCGATCAAGTCGATAATCTCGTCTTTGGTCAAATCCACTCTATGCCTCCGCTGGAATGATGGTGGCCACACTTAAAGTTGTGTAGACTTCACGCTCGGCGGCTGTCACTTGTGGATCGTCCATCGTCGCTTGCATCATTATGGCGGTGATCATTTGCTCACAGCCAATGGCCGTGCGCTCGATGGGCGTGAGGTTAGAGTCATCATCGGTACGGATAAGTGGGATAGCTGTCAACATAGATTTTTCTCCTTTCTATACCTATAATATAACCGCTTGATGGCTATTGTCAAGGTTTCAAATGTCAGGGGGTTGTAAAGTGTTCCAAGAACATTTCGTGAAACTTTAAGTGTATATCGGTGCCGAGAAAGATAACGGTGTAAGACTCGGTATAGTTTCCAGAAGCCTCGCCGCGCTCGATGATCATACCGACCCGATGATCGGGGATCTCAGTCGCATGGGTTCCATCGCGGATCTTGACCAGATCGCCAGTCTTGAACTTTTCCACTAAAAGGGCTTGCTCTCGCTCATTGGTGAGCATTCCCACACCAGCGGATTCATGATCACCGGGTTGCCAGTCTGCATCTTGGCAAGGTTCACATGACAAGAAGTTGTCACAGAATGAAAGCCCTTGGCTGGCGCGGTAAAGTCAGCGATTACATAAACTCCTGCCGGGGTTCGCTCTCCGATCTTTAAGTCATAGCTAAATAGCTCTGCACTCCCATTCGGGTATGAGATCGATGTCAAAGAATGTCTGTGATTACGCGCACTTACGCCATTCTGCCAGGCTTTGACAACTTTATCGTTTGTGCGTGGGGATCCATATATTTTAAGGGCTTGCATGATTTTTCTCCTTTCGAGAAAGTTTAACGTACTCTAAGCGTCGATAGCTATGATACGTTCGTTGGTTGAAAAGTATGGGCGAGCGGCATAGTTAGCCGTGGTCATCCACATGCGTTGGCATTTTGAGGCTACTGGCTTCGGGGCGCACAAGTCAGTCAGTACGATGTGGCCGTCAAATCCGTGTTCGTTGACGTACTTGGTTGGCGCGTTGAAACACGTACCACCTTGAAGAACGCGCTCGGTCTTCTTGTGCTGTCCTTTCTTCCAAGTATAAACCTTGTCCTCGGCTACGCGGGTGTCAAAGGGGATCACGGTAAACTCGGCAATCTCGGCCAGCTTGTTTAACTCCGAGAAGAACGCGGCAAGCATGGCATCATCCACAGATCCAGACTGGTCGATACTGATTGCAATCTTGGCTTGGCGACGGACACGCTTGCCGGGATGGACGCGAGGATAACGCTTGTTGAGTCGGCGGGGCGTGCTGCGCTTGTCAGCGCGCTGGCTTGTTTTGACGAAGTATCGAAGAACTTTGCGCCAGTCGATTTTAGTCTGGATGCGGTCAAGAATGTCCTGGCGCATGGATGAGGATACCGTTCCCCAGTTGCGACCCTTCTCCGCTTCCTCGGCAGCTTTTTTAAGCGTATCCTTCATGCGCTCCTTGGCGATGTCCTCAGTGGTGCCGTCGGCCTCACCGAAACCGTCATGATCGTCGAGCGAGTCAGCATCACCGAATGGATCGCCAGAGCCTTCGCCGCCTTCGCCGTCGCCTTCTTCTTTTTCTTGCTCATCTTGCATCTTCTTCAGTGCTTCAAGATACCACTCGTAAGACTTGTACGATGGCAGATCCTTGAACATGCCTTCGCCGGGGATGCATGCCTTCATAGGCTCCTTGCCGATTGTGGGTCCGGGGTTGGCATCATTCGGCAACTCGCTGGCGATGTGGCAGTTGATAGCCAGATCCATAGCGATGTTATCGATCCGCTTGAGCCCATCGGCGGGCTTACGGTTGGTAACATGCTCAAAGATCAGGTGATAAAACTCGTGCTTGAGTACGCCTAGCTTGTGGGTGTCAGAAAGCTGCTCAAAAAACTCAGGATTGTACAGTAGCTCAAACTGGGCGCTGTCAGGGTTGACGCGGACACCAGCAGTCGGGATCGCTGTGGATGCAATCTTGTCAATACGACGCGAGAGCGCAGCAAAGAACGGCTCACGCATAAGCAAGCGAGCGGTGTGCATGTTGAGGTTGAAGGGCTTTTTGGTGTCGTCAGTCATTATTGTTCTTTTCCTTACTCCTATAATATAACCGCTTGAGCGGTATAGTCAAGGAAAGTTGTGTCAAGCAAATGTCAAGGAAGTTTGTACAAGGCTCTAAGTTTAACCTCGTCCAGCCATCCCTGTTGGCCATCAACGTGCAGCTTAAACTCTACCCGTTTATTGACCAAATCGCCATATTTGGCGCGCGCGGTTTCCGCTGTGTCGAGAATGATCGCAGGTTTATCGTCTCGTCGCGACCATACAAGGTCGCCTATTTTAAGTTTGTCGGTCCACATCAGATATTATGATCAAGTCTTCTTCGTTAAATCTCATTCTTTCGTCGCTCTTGAGCCACTTTACTTCGTACTCGATTCTGCGATCATCTGGTTTAGCTATGAGAACCACGATGCCCACACCGTGTACTCTCTTGTATTGGCGACCCATGCCGCCCGGTCCAGATAGGCGAACAATGTCACCAATCATCGGAGCGCGGAGCGGTGGCCGCCTTACGCTGTTATGCATCGCCCCCACCAAGGATCTCAACAAGGTGATCACTCACTCGCTTACCATCGGCAGTCTCAGCCTTGTGGAGTGCAACGACGTTGTTGATGTTATCAGTGTCACCGAGAACAGTCCACAGCTTCATGGCTACCTCGGAAGGTAGAGCAACAAAGTATTCTGCAAGGTTAGTGATCTGCCCCTCAGTCAAATCTTCCTTGAAAGCCCCAGCAGCCTCAAACTTCTCGATCATCGCAGCGTGGTCATTGATACCCCACTTCTCGCATCTGGAGAGGTCACCATCGTCAAGAATGTTCTCGATGGTTACCTGCCATTCGTACTTCTCAACGAAGTCGCGGAGAGACACAGCAGCTTCAAAGCCAAGGAACGCAGTCGCGAGGTTAAAGAGCATGTCACGATCTCCGTCCTCACCAAACACACCAACCGACTCGGCGGTGTCGCAGTAACGCTTCCAGCTACGGCGTGACGGATAAACCTTGTTAGGCTCAAAGTCACCTTCATGCTCAAGATGCTTGCGGTTATGGTTAATGAAGTCCCATACGATAGAGGGGATCTGACCATTAGCCCACTTGAGCCAATCTTCAGTAGAAGGCTCGACATCGAACACGGTCCAGCGGTCAAGCTCGGCGGGGTCCATTTCGCCCACTTGGTACTGAGCGCCGTTCTCGCCACCATTGACGGCAGCGACGATCAGAGTCTCAGCATGCAGATGCCAGCCATTGATCTTGCGGCTGTCGGTAAGCTCAAACAAACCTTGACGGACTTCCTGAGTCGCACGGTCCACTTCATCGAGGAACAACAACACAGGTTGCTCGCATGCTGTTACCAGCCAATCGGGAGCGTTCCACGTGGTAGCCTTGCGACCATTGATAGAAGTCTCAGCCGTATCGGGTAGACCCAACAAGTCGCCTTCGGTCATCTGTGAAGCTCGGCGCTCCACAATCGGAAGGCTACGAGTCTCTGCGATCTGATAGACCACTTCGGACTTGCCGACACCGTGACGGCCTCGGATAAGCACGGGAAGCCGTGAGTTGAGTACGTGAGGTGCTACGCTGAGGAATGTTGCGAAGTCGATAGCCATGATGATTGCTCCAAGTTGGGAGGGTTGTTGTTTCTTTGCCTTATACTATAAATATAACCGATTAAGGTCTTTACGTCAAGTATTTCGGTGTCAGGTAAATGTCAGAGGTTTTTGTTATCGGATGACAACTTTTCTTTCTCTTTCTTACCCTTATAATATAACCGCTCTCGCCTATAAGTCAAGGCGAGAGGTGTCAGGGAAATGTCAAGCCTAAAGCTGACCCTTCCAGTGTTCTTCAAATCCGAGATCCCGGATCACTTCTGCTGTTACGCCGGATGGCCAGCGATAATCGTGCGCCCTCATCTTTTGGTGCCTGTTGCCCTTCGTTGGGAAGTGGCTCGCAACGTCGATAGTAGACGGCGCACACCCCAGCCAGCCATCAGGCGGATCGAGCGATGGGATAAGCGAAGCGGTTGGCTCCGGTTGCCCATTCAACTCCGCGTAACTACATGCTTCGTTAAAGTTTTCCCGCAGGTTCAGGATCTTGTCGCGTGATGTCCAGCGGCTTTGATTGGCTGCGCCAAGTTTGCCAGCGATGATGTGATATACCCACAACCCTGCGCGGTTAGCAGTAACCGTGTTCCAGTCTACGCTTTTAACATAGCGGAGCGATGTGTGGGTTCCCCACTCACCAGCGTTGTTATAGCCGCTCGTGCGGATAGGGATCATCGAACCCACACCGATGCCAGTCTCGCGGGCATCTGCCAGCACACCACGACGAACACGGCGGGATTGCTCGATGAATACCAGCTTATCGCGCTTGACAACCTCACATGTTCGGCGGGTGTGTCCCCTATCCGCGCAATATCCACAAGTCACATTTTTCATGCGCTCGGCTTTCGCCGTCTTGTTCTTGACCTTCTCGCCCGTGGCAAGATCGATCTTGGTGCGCTTCATATACCGTTGGCGACGATGCTCGGCGCGTTCTTCGTACCACATGGCGTCACCATCGTTGCCAGCGGCACGTTCTTGCTCTGCCATCGACGCAGCACCGAGGTACTGATCTTTGATTTGTTCTGTGAGTTGTTCGCACTTGCGCTTGTTGTGACCTTTTTGGTAGCAGTGTGAGCAGGTGACGGTTCCAGACCATGACATAATGTATTCTCCTTTCTATACCTATAATATAACCACTTGAGGGGTTGCCGTCAAGCGAAGTTGTGTCAAGCAGTTGTCAAGTGTTCCAACGATTTCTCGCCGCACCACTCTTGATGACCGGGACCGAAAAGCGATTCGCCCTGCGTAGTCCACATCACTTGGACGGGTGCGATGTTGCGGGAATCTCGGTTACACGAAATATCCACAACGATGCCGATCTGCTCGGTCAGAAAATGTTTAACTAAGTCACCGACTTGCATTGAGTAGCCTCAAATCAACAGGATTAGCCCAGATCATCCGGCTGCCGTCATTCGGTTGAACGACGCAGACGCAGTTGCTCTCGTCACGCGCAACTTTAATGATGATCCCATTCTTGGGATTCCTATGTGCCATGCGTACCCTTACCAAATCACCTACTTGCATTGATCAACTCCAAAAAGCCACTACACTCCACGATGGGCTTGCTCCTGTTG
>Ga0257115_1001405_pt1 | contig 16365 bp, 17 predicted proteins | sample SI112_100mmetaG_FD_194465 | JGI IMG/M metagenome (GOLD analysis project Ga0257115, IMG submission 194465) | Marine microbial communities from Saanich Inlet, British Columbia, Canada - SI112_100m | ecosystem: Environmental > Aquatic > Marine > Inlet | place: Canada: British Columbia | collected...
ACTCGAATATACTTCTAGGGCCTTTAGTCTTTCAAATGCATGGTCACTTATTTTATTCTTACAGACAAGATAGCACTGACTTTGCTTATTGCTTCTTCCAACTCTACCTCTGAGCTGATGAAGCTGAGATAACCCAAACCTTTCAGGGTCTTCTATAACAATACAGGTAGCATTGCCAACATCAACCCCGACCTCAATCATTGTTGTACATACTAAAATTTGAATAGAACCTTCAACGAATTTTTTCATAGTATTACTATTGTCTTTGGAGTTAGCTCTTCCATGAAGCATGCCAATGGCCTTTGTTGCAAACCTATTAGATAAATCTTCATATATTCCTTGGACATACTCACTTTCTATTGATTCAGTATAATCAATACAAGAACATACCCAATAAACTTGTTCATTTTTTTTAAGGACTTTAGATATATCTTTATATAACGATGCTCTATCATCATGGCTAATTATTTTTGTTTGAATAGCCATTCTATTTTTTGGTGACTCATTAATAACTGTATAATCTAAGCCTTCATATAAAACTAGAGATAGCGATCTTGGTATAGGAGTAGCTGATAAATATATCTCATGAGGAGACATAAGATCTTTGCTAATTTTTTTAGTTAAAGACAATCTCTGCTTAATCCCAAACTTATGTTGTTCGTCAACAATAATGAGGCCAAGTTTATAAAAGTTAACATCATTTTGAATTATAGAGTGTGTCCCAATTAATATATCAGTATCACCTGAAACAACAGATTCTATGATCCTAGTTTTCTCTTTAGATGATAGGTTACTTTTAAGGCATTCAATTTTTATAGGCAGATTCAAAAATGTTTTTTTAAAAGTCTTAGTGTGTTGGTCTGCTAATATTTCTGTTGGGACAAGGATTGCAGTTTGCAGTCTTGATAGCTTAGCAAAATATGCTGCGAGAATAGCAATGATTGTTTTACCAGAACCAACATCACCTTGTATGAGACGTTTAGTTGGATATGGTTTTAAAAAACTGTTTTTGATTTCAGAAACTGCATTAATTTGAGCTGTAGTTAGAGAAAAAGGAAGTGTTGATATAAAATCATCAACAATAGATTCTCTTATCTGGAAAAGATGAGACTTTTTTGATTCATATGCTTTTTTTGCATCAAGTAATAATAGCTTATAGGCTAATAATTCTTCGATAACAAATCTTTTTCTACCTAACTCAAAATTTACATTAGATACATCATAATTTTCTGATGATGGGTAATGACAAAATCTCAGTGCATCAATATGATTTGGTATTCCAAGATTGTCTAATATATTATTTGGGAATATATCAGTGCTATTTTTTTGTGATATATAATTGAATGCATGCCTAATAAAGGATCTTATTTTATTTTGAGATACAATTTTTTTGGTCTTATAATATGGGACCACATTTTCAATTTTTTTGTCTGGGTCTATGATCTCAACTTCAGGATGTATCATTTCAATAAGCTTGCCCTTGATCCGCAATATACCTGATATACGTATTTTCATATTGAGCTTGTACTTTGAATAGATGATAATTTTATGCAAAAATCTTATTTGTATTTTTGCGTCACCAATATCCACAGTTAATATCAGGTTTGGTTTATAGTTTCTTGTCTGAAGTATTTTGATGATTGTGCCTAAGAATAGGCAGCTGTCACCATTAGACACTGTGGCTATATCAGTTAACTTAGTTTTATTGATAAGAAAAGTTGGAAGAAATAATATTAAATCACTAATTCTGTTAATACCAATTTTATTAAGCTGTGTCCTGGTTGCGGGGCCAATGCCGGGCAATCCCTCTAAATCTTTATCATCTAACCTTTTTGTAATAGCCATTTAAACTAATCATCAGAAAATAATACTGCGTCTAATTCAATTTCAACATCTTTAGGCAACCTACTTACTTCAACAGCAGCTCTGGCAGGAAATGGTTTTTCTATAAAAAAGTTTTCCATTATGCTATTAACTTTTTGGAAATTTGATAAGTCTTTAAGATATATATTAACCTTTACAGTATCTGATAAGCTACATCCTGCTTCTTCAACAATTGCTGATAAGTTTTTAAACACCTGAGTTGCTTGTTTATCAAAATCACCGGAGATGAGTTCCATGGTCTCTGGTACAAGAGGTATTTGACCAGAAATATAAACAAACCCGCCCGCCTTCATGGCTTGACTATACGGGCCTATTGCTGCTGGTGCATTTTTTGTTTTAATAGGTTTGATTCTAGTCATGGCTTTTTCCTAACATATCCTGCCTCTACTAATTTTTCTAAATAATCATGCCAATATGGTTTATAGTTTATCGATAGATCATAAAGATACTCCCATGAAAAAAGTCCTGTATTATGACCATCATCAAATATAATCTTAATTGCATAATTCCCAACTGGCTCAATTGCATCGATACTGACGTTTTCTTTTCCTTTTTGAAGAACCTCTTGTCCTGGCCCATGTCCCTTGACTTCAGCTGATGGAGAAAAACACCTAAGATATTCGGTAGTTAAATTTGCACTAATACCATCCTCAAAACTTAATAAAAGAGTATTAGTTTTTTTAATATATCTGATTTCTGTGGGCTTAATCATTAAGTAAGTATATATTTTTATTGTAATTATTTCACTGACTATTATATCTGGGTTTAACCTTTGGTTTCTTTGGCTCTTGGATGTGATTTGCTATATATATTTTTCAAGTGTTCAAAATCAACATTAGTGTAAATCTGGGTCGTAGTAATATCTTCATGCCCTAGAAATTCCTGAACAGCACGTAAATCTCCCGAGGACTCTAACAAATGCGTTGCACAAGAGTGTCGCAATGTATGAGGGCTAATCTTACACTGTAAACCTACGTATTTACACCAGTAATTAAGTCTAATTTGTACGGATCTGTTTGATAACCTATTACCGAACTTATTGAGAAATAGTGCTTGTTCGTTATTTTTTATATGATTTGAACGTATATTAGTCCATGCATTTAACGCAGTAAGAGCTTTTGAGCCTACTGGCAAATATCTTTGCTTGTTACCTTTACCGATTACAGAAAGCATTTTATTTTCAGTGCTAACTGACTCAGTATTTAAAGAAGTAATTTCGCTGAGCCTAAGTCCAGAACTATACATTAATTCTATCATTGCTTTATCTCTTACAGATGCAAATGATGTTTCAGGAATATTACACAATAAATCTATCTGTTCTATAGATAATATATATGGTAATTTTTGTAATTTTTTTGGCACAATTATCTTTTTTGAAGGGTTTGATTTGATAATTTTTTTTCTAATCAGAAAATTAAAAAATGACCTGATTGTCGAAGTTTTCCGTGCAACTGATGTAGCTAAATGACCTGACCTATTTAAATAATTAACATGGCTTTGAATATGACTGCTGGTGACATTTGATATTAATTGGACATCATTGTCTTGTAGATAGTCGGTAAATTTAATCAAGTCTATCTTATAATTTTTTATTGTATCGTCACTATACTGTTTTTCATACTTAAGATAACTTAGAAAAGACTCAATTTTTTCGATGAACTCAGTCATGCCAAACGCCATCATATTCTAAAGTAGTTGGGCCAGAAAGAAAAAGTTGCGGTGAATTATTTAAAACAGAATTTTGTACAACTGTCATACTGACCTCAAGAATCCCACCCTCTTGTTCAATAAATATTTGATTAATATTTCTGCCACCATATTCTGGCATAGAAATTAATTTTAAGATAAATGCTCCTGTTGCAGTTGCACCACTCCCACAGGATTTAGTCCATCCTGAACCACGTTCATTTACGCGTAGTAAAAGATTTTTTTCACTTCCATTTATAAAATTATCTAAATTTAAAACAAAAGATATATTAACGCCATTCTCATAAATTGAATTAATAATTGACGATATCTCCTTTTTATGAATAAAAGAATTATTAGAGAAAACTATACAGTGTGGGTTGCCTATAGTTATGTATGCATATGAAAAAGACAGTGAGCTTCCTTCATTAGTAACTTTAACATCAAAAAAAATGTTTTTGATACTGATTGAAGTTCCTTTCGGCAAAAGAGCGGGTATCTTCTCATCAAAAGATGCAATGCCCATGTCAACCTTTATGACCTCGCTGTTAACATACTGTATAGAATACTGTTTATCGTTTACAAAAACTTTGCAGGCGGCGTAATCATATGTTTTATACAAAAACAACATAATTGCTCTCATACCATTACCGCATTGTTCTGCTGAAGAACCATCCTGATTAAATATCATACAGTTAATATGATTAGAGTCGATAATAGTCAGTAGCAAGAGCTGATCACAACCAATTACTGTACGCGAACAAATTGATTTAATTTGATCGTTAGTAAATTTGTAGAGTAGTTTTGTATTATCTATGACAATAAAATCATTTCCCTGGCTATTCATTTTTGTAAAAGGGATTTGCATAATACTATTCTCAATTAATATTTATTATAAATATTCTATTTCATTATCAAGTATCTGGTCAATCGTGTCTCTTTTTCTAATTTCTCTGATACTCTTTGTATCTTTATTGATTATATACTCTGCTGGTTTTAATCTAGTATTATAATTAGAGGACAAGGTAAAACCATAAGCGCCTACACACTCAATCGCAATATAATCACCTTTTGATAAAGAAAGAGTTCTGTCTTTGCCTAAAAAATCAGCTGTCTCACATATAGGTCCAACTACATCACATAAGAATTTACTCTCATTATTATGAAAGACTTCCTTTATAGCATGAAAAGCATTGTAGAGCGGCGGTCTCAATAAGTCACTCATGCCAGCATCTACTATTATAAATTTTTTTGAGGGCGTACTTTTTGTATTGACTACTTTTGATACTAAAATACCTGCTTCACCAACAATTGATCTGCCAGGTTCTATTAAGATAGTAGTTGCCAGAGGTTTTAATAAATCTATAATTCTAGAAATAAATTCGCTTTTATTGGGGCTCTCTTCATTATTATATGATATTCCTAGTCCTCCACCAATATCAATATGATTCAACTGTATATTATTATTTTTTAGAAGATTAATTATAGATATAATTTTTGACACAGATTCCTCAAATGGTTTTAGGTCTGTAATTTGTGATCCGATATGGCAATCAATACCGGTGATTTTAATTCCATTTAATTTCGATGCCATGGTGTAAATTTCTAAAATATCAGATTGCTCGATTCCAAATTTATTATCTTTCATGCCGGTAGTGATGTAAGGGTGAGTATTCACATCTATCTCAGGATTAATACGTATTGAAATACTAGCTATCACTTTCTCTTCTAAAGCAATTGCGTTTATAGTCATAAGTTCATCATATGATTCAACATTAAAACACATAATATTACTGGCTAAGGCAAACCGTATCTCTTCCTCTGTTTTACCAACACCAGAAAATACAGTTTTTTTAGGATCTCCTCCAGCCATAATAACTCTAGATAATTCTCCACCAGATACGATATCAAAACCTGAGCCTAGTTTGGCTAGCAAAGATAACACGGAAAGATTAGAATTAGCCTTAACTGAATAACAAATTAAATGCGCATTATCGCCAAAACTATTTTGATAATCTAAAAAATTATCAGTGATAATTTTCTCAGAATATAAATAGAAAGGTGTTTGATTTATTAAGGCAAAATCTAGAACATTTATACCATCAAAAAATAATATGTCATCATTATAAATTGTGCTCATTAATTAGTCTCAATAACTATTACTTGTCGTCTCTTGCTGTTCTGCCGGAGCTTCCATTCTGTCTTCTGGCACGGTTAAAGGGCCTTTATTGCCGCAGGATGATACCAATATCATCAACGGAATAGCAAAGATGAACAAAAGTTTCTTGCTATGAGCATGGTTAATTTTATCTGACATATGATACATTATAGTCATAATATTAGATTGCTACTAGGCCGATAATGGATTTAAATAATAACGATTATATTACTATTGGGGACAAAAAGGACTCTAATGTCAATATTATATGGTTTCATGGTTATGGGTCTAATAACTGGTCTTTTGAACCAACTATGAAACTAGTAAATATGCGATTAAATGAAGAGATGCATATTATTATCCCTAATGCACCATCAGTAGATAATAAAAGATCATGGTATCCACTTCCAACAACGAATAATAAAGGCAAGCTTAAAGAAGACTATAATGGTCTAACCAATTCTATAAATGCTATTGATAATTTTATAGAATTGCTAAACTTAGAAAAAAATAAGAAACTTATAGTCGGGGGCTTTTCCCAAGGAGCGGCCTTATCGTTGAGTTTGTTGTTTAAGTCTAAGCATAAAATCGATGGATGTATTGCACTATCAGGGTATATGCCGTCTGCAAATGACTTTGAATCGCAACAACTAAAAAGCCATGAGATATTTATTGCTCATGGTTATGAAGATAAAGCTATTAGTTATCAGGATTTTCAAAAAACACTAGAGTTTTTAGAAAAAAAGTCAAAAAGAATTGTAAAGAATGTAGGTAGCTTTGGGCATACTATCACTCACGAGGTGACAGATGATTTTATTGAGTGGTTAAGGAAAATATAATGAGCCCTCAGATGAGAGCTCATTAATGTTATTTACTCTCTATGCCTTTGTGCAGCTGCCATTGCAGTTTCACTACCATACTTCTCATTGATTTTTTCAACCGTTTCAAAGTGGTCTGCTCTTCTATGAGTTAAGCAATTACCTTTTTTATCTACGCCCCAGAGTGCATAGGCTATAAAAGGCTTTAAATGATCAGGCGTTTGGTCAAAATGTGGGATACCGAATCTTATTAATAGATTATTACGATCTGCTCCACTTGCTTTTTGTTCAGCTATTATTCGTTGAACTTCAACTTGAAGATCTTTAACGTCTTCACCGTTCCATGAACCAACCACTGATCCATCGGGCAATATAATATCGTCGCCATTTGGCACTGGATGTTCTGCCATGATTACTCCTCCTTATTTATCGTTAACTTTTATTATATGGGGAAAAGGTTTAATCTGCCAGGCTCTAGAGAAAAATAATTAAATTGACCTTACTTATTGCAGGGATAATTTGTTATATAGCCATTTCTCAATGCTAGTCCAAGCAATGGGGCATCCTTATACTTTGTATAAAAACGAATATTATTCTTAATTTCTTGGTCTATAATTTTCCGAAGCTGTTTGGAAGATAGTGAGAGGTCCCTGGGTTTACAGTAAATTTCAAAAGAATGTTTTTGAAAAGTATACTCATTTGCCCACTCAAGACCGCGCTCTAATCCATAAATATATGCCTCATGAGCTATTGGGTCATCAGCACTTTGATAATCTTCTATGGTCGGAACAGCAGAATGAGCAAAATTAGTAAATAATAAAAAAATAAATACTAATTTTTTATAATCATTTTGTAAAGCCATGTTTTTTAAGCCTCATAATTACAATTTTAGCTTGCTTAACCACAGATGCTGGCGATGTTTCACCTATTCCTTTTCTCGTCTTAACTGATATAGCAGGGTCTAACACCTTATATATATCTTCAGATATCAAAGGAGAGAATTTTTTTAGTTCTAATATTGATAAATCAGTTAACTGTAAAGACTTCTTTTCACAAAATTTGACAATATCTCCAACAACATGATGAGATGTTCTAAATGGCATACCTTTTTTTGATAAGTATTCGGCTAGGTCAGTTGCTGTTGAATAGAAACTAGATGCAACATCCTTCGCTCTTTGCCTCTTAAGCTGCATTGTTGAAATTAATCTTGGCAATAAACTCAGGCAGCTCAGTGTAGTGTCAACAGATTCTAATATTAGAGTCTTATCTTCTTGCATGTCTCTATTATAAGTCAGGGGCAGTCCTTTCATTAAAGTAAGAAGCCCAATTAGAGAACCATAAACTGATCCTGTTTTGCCTCTGATAAGTTCTGGCACATCTGGGTTTTTCTTTTGTGGCATAATTGATGAGCCAGTGCAAAAACTCTCATCTAAATCGACAAGCCCAAATTGAGGATTCATCCATAACACAAGTTCTTCGGAAATCCTTGATAGGTGCATCATAATCATACTGTTTGCATAAGCAAAGTCACATACATAGTCTCTGTCGCTTACTGCATCCATAGAGTTTGCTGTTACACTGTCAAACCCAAGTTCTTTCGCCACCATTTTTCTATCAATTTTTAAAGAAGTCCCAGACAATGCTGCTGACCCCAAAGGCATATGGTTGATGTTATTTCTAGCATCTAATAACCTTTTTTCATCTCTTACTAACATCTCATTCCAAGCTAACAAGTGATGCCCAAAGGTAACAGGCTGAGCAACCTGCATATGTGTAAAGCCAGGAAATAGTGCATCTGAATATTTGATTGCCATATTAGCTAAAACAAGGCTAGTTTCTCTTATTTTAAAAAGATAGATATCAATAAAGTCTCTAAGATATAATCTCAAATCTGTTGTAACAAGGTCATTTCTAGACCTGCCCAAATGTATTTTTTTCCCGAGATCACCTATAAGGCCAACCAGGGCATTCTCAATATTCATATGGACATCTTCATATTCTATTGACCATGGTAATTTATCTGTTTCTACTAGTTTTCTGACAGACTTTAGACCTTTGATAATTTTTTTTGATTCAGAAGATTTAATATGCCCACAACTAGACAACATTTGTACATGAGCAATAGTCACTCTGATGTCAGCCTCGTATAATACAATATCAACACTGAGGCTTTGACTAAAGTCTAGAACCTCTGAATCAATTTGTTTCGTAAACCTACTGGACCATGTCACATTTTTCATTATATTTACTAATTTTTAATTACATTATTTATCAGTAAGTATAGTATAAATAAAAACAAAAAATTATAAATATGAATAATATAATTAGAATTGCAACAAGAAACAGTCCTTTAGCGTTAGAACAGGCCAAGATGGTTACAAAAGTACTTTCAAAGCATAATAAAGTAGAAATAATATCTATGTCATCTAGTGGTGACAAAGTCTCACCTAAAAAATTTAAAGCTCATGGAGGGAAAGGGCTTTTTTTGAAAGAGTTAGAAGAGTCATTGTTATCAAAGAAAACAGATATTGCCGTACATTCATTGAAAGATGTACCAGCAGATTTGGATAAAAAATTCTCTATAATTACAATATCAAATAGAGAAAACCCTTGTGATGCATTAGTGTCAAAAAAATATAAGACATTAGAGAGTATGCCAAAAAATGCAACTATTGGTACTTCGAGCCCTAGAAGAATCGCAATGTTAAAAAATATTTCAAAAGATTTTAAAATAGTTGAAATCAGGGGGAATATTCAAACAAGACTAAAAAAAATGAATGAAGAAAAAATAGATGGGATTATTTTAGCTGCTGCTGGTTTACACAGAATGTCACTAAAAGAACATATTGCAGAATATATTTCTACAGATAACTTTACTCCGTCTGCAGGACAGGGGGTATTATGCATTGAATATCTAAAAGGAAACAGGAGGATGGAGGAAATACTAAATAAATTTAAAATTGAAAGCGTAGAAGACTGTGCTAGAGAAGAAAGGAGCTTTGTTAAAAAAATAGGAGGGGATTGTATGTCCCCAATAGGTGTTCATGCTGTTATTAAGAGACAAACAATGAAGATAGAAGCATATGTTTCAAATATTGCTGGCGATCAACATATTAAGAGCTCATATATCGTAGATAGTAAAAAAAGCATTGGTCATGCAGGTACATATATGGCTAACTTATTTATCAAACAAGGTGCAAAAAAACTGTTAGGTAGCAATAAAAAATGAATCTCATAATATTGTCTGAAATGTCTGTATACGAGAACCTAGAAAGTATTTGTGACAAACATGGCATAAAAATAAAACAAGTTATTGCGGTTGATATTGTGCCAATAAAATATGATGTTAAGAAAATTAAAAACTTCATAAGCAAAGGTGTAAGTATAATTTTTCAAAGTAAAAATGCTATTGCACATTCAATTGATATTCATGAGGACATCAATAAATATCCTGACAAGGAGATTTATTGTATTGGCAAGTATAGTGCAAAAAAAATTAATACAATGTTAGGGCGAGAAGCAGTATTCCCATTGGAAGATTATTCAAGCGAGAGTCTTTTTAAACTAGCATCAGATAGTTTGGATAAGAACAACTATGTCATAATCATTAAAGGCGAGGATGGAAGAAAGTATTTAGAAAAAAAGTTAAGAGAAATGAATTGTATTGTAGAAGTTATAAGTGTTTATGAAAGGATTCCCAAGAATCTAGGAACACTAAAAGACAGTATAAGGGATGATATGAATAACTACTTTATTGTATCGAGCAAAACGGCATTAAATAATATGCTCACTCATATACAATTAATCGAAGGTAGCGCTAAAAATATTATTATAGTGCCAAATATTAGGATAGTAGATGGTCTGAATACTAAGAAAATAAGCCAAGTATTGGTGGTAAAAAATGACGCTAGTGCCGAAGAGTACATGAGGGTGATAAAAAAGCATAATGATGAATAAGGTTATTTTAGCAGGTAGCGGATATTTGGGAGAATATATTCTTGAGCAGATATGTGACGTTACAGATTTATCAGTGATTGATGTTTGTAGAACAAACAAAACAACAAAGGGCGGGGTAATAAACATTATCAGAGATTTTGATAATAAAAACAATGATTTAGAGTTTATGAACAATGGAACCGTTATATACATGGCGCCGCCGAGCACAAATAGTTTATCAGATGATAGAATAAATAATTTTCTTAAAGATATATCCTCTTTGATCATAAAAAAAATAATATACATAAGCACTAGCGGAGTATATGGTAACTGTGATGGGAAATTAGTTGATGAAAGTACGCCAGTTGCTCCCATAACAGAAAGAGCAATACGAAGAGTTAGTGCAGAAAAACAGCTAATAGCATTTGCAAAAAAGAATAAAATTAAACTAATCATTCTAAGAGTTCCTGGTATTTATGGTCCTGGTAGACTGCCCTTAGAAAGAGTCCGGTTGAGAGAGCCATTGATAAAGACAGGTGAAAGCAGAATAACGAACATAATACATGTTATGGATCTTGCAAGAATATGTATCTCTTCAGTCTATCTAGAGACAAGCATGGAGATTATAAATGTTAGTGACGGTAGTCCTTTAAAAACTACAGCTTATTATGAATATATTTATCAAGCTACCAATCAAAAACTGCCAGAATATATAACATTCAGCCAGGCATTAAAAGATTATTCAAAAAAAAGGATTAGCTTCTTGAAGGAGTCGAGAATATTGAATGTTGAAAAGATGAATATGCTATTTCCTAAGTGCATAAAATATAGTGACGCCAAGGATGGTATAAGGGAGTCTCTACTTGTTTAGTTCAAGCCATTTTACAAGTGGCTTCCACTCTTCTCTGTCTTGAGCTGTCGCACTTTCACCCATTTCAAATATACCCAAACCAGTTCTTGCAGATTTAATATAGTTTGTATTGTCCCTGAAAGCAGTTATATACTTCATCCCCTTTTCACGAAGCAAGTATGTGTCTAGTTCTAAAAAGATATTAGTATTAGCTCTACAGCGATTTGCCACAAGACCTACTTTAATTTTATTTCTAATTACGGGCCCCATTGATCTTAATTGTTGAATGAACGCTTTTGCCGCTTTCATATCTATAGGCGAGGGTAAAACCGGAACAATTATCATATTAGCTTTTTTAATATAAGTGACGAGCTTTGCGCCATAAATTGCTGCTGGGACATCATAAATTACAATAGAATTCTTGTCTTGCTTTAAAGGTTTATTAAAGTTTTTTGTGCCTCTAATTTTTGATTTAGATGCTGGTCGTACTTCTAACCACTGCGAACTTGATTGCTGAGGGTCTAGGTCAACTAAAGTAGTTTGAAAGCCTTTTTGAGCACAATAAGCAGCTAGATTGACAGATACTGTGGTCTTACCGGACCCTCCTTTTGAATTGATGACCATAATCGATTTCATGGTATATCTCCTAGTGTTTTCTAATCATAACAAAGACAATTTGAAACTGCCATAATAAAATTAGTCTAATAGAACCCTTACTGGAACATGGTCAGATGTCCGAGGTTCATTTACACACCAAGACTTGTGTCTTGTTTTTTTATCAATAAAATAATTAGTGCATCTCGACCGAACTTGATCAGACGCTAATAATAAATCAATTCTGTAACCTATGTTTCTTTGAAAAGCGCCTCCTCTATAATCCCACCAGGTAAAAGTTTGTGATGGAAAATCATAGTCATAAAATAAATCATGAAAGCCTAATGCGAGTAATTTTGACAACATATCACGTTCTTTATCAGAACATAGAATTTCATCCTTAGTAACATCGGCGTCAAAAACGTCATCGTCCGTTGGCGCAATATTAAAATCACCAAGCAGAAGCATATTTTGATTAAGAGATAATTCTTTTTTTGAGTAAGCTAAAAGTTTTTTAAGCCACTTAATCTTATAATCGTATTTAGGTGTATCAACATTCTGACCATTAACAACATATAGGTTAACAATACGGATGCCAGCGTAAACTGCAGAGATGGACCTCATTTCATTTTCGTTGGTTTTTACAGGATTGTAATGAATATCTTCTGCAGGGAGAACAGAAATTATTGCTACTCCATTGTAAGTTTTTTGACCACAGAAAATTACATGATAGCCAATATCAGTAAATGCCTCTAGAGGAAAATTATCGTCAATACTTTTTGTTTCTTGTAAAACTAGAACATCTGGTGATTCTTCAGACAAATACTGCAAAACAGCATGCAATCTAACTTTGATAGAATTAACATTCCATGTGGCTATAATCATATATCTAGATTTTTAACAGAAGAATATTTTTGTTTAATAAACTGTTTGCGCATTTCGACATCATCGCCCATTAGTTCAACAACAACAGGGTTGCCATCTTCAAGGGGCAAGACTTTAAGTAATGACCTACTTTTAACATTCATAGTGGTCTCTTCGAGCTGATGAGGATTCATTTCGCCGAGCCCTTTATAACGTTGTAGAGTGATAGAGCTTCTTGAGAGTGAGAAAAGTTTATCAAGACAATCGGTCAAGTTATAAACTTCTGATACAGTAGAATTGCTATCAGTGTAAGTAAAAGACGAGCTAGTATAAGCACCTAGCCCTAACGACATTAATTCAATATATGCATCAGAACCAAAAAAATGTCTGTCTAATGGTTCTTGCGGAGCTGACACTCCATTTGATGTTTTTGTAATATTGATACTGTGATACTTGTCATCAGAAGTAGTGCTAGACGCAGACAAATTAAAAGAAAGGTTGATAGGAGTATTCCTGTTAATATAATCTGTAAATGATGTGCACCAGGAGCTTACGTCCTTAAGTGACTTAAGAGTGTCAATACTAAGTGCCTCAAAGAAAGCAAGGTTGTGTAAAATAAGTTTATCCCTTTTTGAGGAGAACTGATCGATAATACTGTGTATAGACGAATATGTTTTATAGAGACTTAAGGCGTCTTCTTGATTAACTTCCTTCTTATCAATAGACAACTTATAATTTGATGAGACATCATTACAGATAAAATCTGAAAGTTCACTATCATCTTTCAAATATTTTTCGGATTTGCCCTTTTTCATTTTGTACAGTGGTGGTTGCGCGATAAAGATATGACCGTTGTCAATTAAGAGTTTCATTTTTGTTTCAAAAAGAGTCAGAAGCAATGTTCTGATGTGTGCTCCATCAACGTCTGCATCTGTCATTATAATAATTTTACCATATCTTAAATTATCAAGTACTATGTCTGCGCCAAATCCACATCCCAATGCCGTGATTAATGTGGCAATTTCAGATGATGATAAAACTTTATGATCTTGAGCTCTCTGTGTATTAAGAATCTTGCCTTTCAAGGGAAGAATTGCTTGAGTTTTCCTGTCTCTTGCTTGCTTCGCAGAGCCACCAGCAGAGTCACCCTCGACAATAAATAACTCAGTTTTTGTAGGGTCTTTCTCTTGACAGTCAGCGAGCTTGCCGGGCAAATTACCTATACTAAGCGGGTCTTTACGTCTGATAAGGTCTTTAGCTTTTCTTGCCTCTTCTCTAGCTCTGGCTGCTTGCACAACTTTAGAAATAATTGATTTTAACTCTTTAGGGTTCTCCTCAAAGAATTCATGTAATTTTTTATTTAGGCTTGACTCAACTATCCCTTTGACTTCAGATGAAACAAGCTTGTCTTTTGTTTGTGAGGAAAACTTTGGGTCAGACATTTTTACAGAGATGATAGCGGTTATTCCTTCTCTTGCATCTTCACCTGTAATATCTACTTTGTCTTTCTTTATACCAGGCAATTTATCAAAAACAGTGTTTATTGTCTTGGTTAGAGAAGCTTTAAATCCTGAAAGATGAGTTCCGCCATCTTTTTGCGGAATATTATTTGTAAAACAAAGTACATCCTCGTTATAAGCTGTACTCCATAACATTGCCATTTCAACTGATATGTTTTTTGACTCTGTTTTAAAATAAATTATTTCATCTTGGATAAGTGTTTTCTTGCGAGAAAGTTCTTTAATGTACTCTATAATTCCTCCTTCATATTTGAAAATATCACTAGATGATTTTGCCTCATCGGTAAACTTTATGGTGATGCCACTGTTAAGAAAAGCAAGTTCTTTAAAACGTTTTCTAATTGTATCTACGTTGTACATCGTTAGCGTAAAATATTTCTTGCTTGGTTTAAAAGATATCTTTGTTCCTTTTATCTCTGTGTCTCCGGTTATTTTCAGCGGCGACACAGGCTTGCTATCTTTGTATTCCTGGCTATAGATTTTCCCATCTTTGTATACAGTTAACTCCAAAGATTCGGATAGTGCATTTACAACTGATACGCCAACTCCATGCAAACCTCCAGATACCTTGTAAGAATCGTCATCAAACTTACCGCCTGCATGTAATACTGTAAGTATTACTTCAGCCGCAGATTTCTTTTCTCCTGGATGCATGTCTACTGGAATCCCTCTGCCATTGTCTGTCACAGTAACAGACTGATCTTCGTGTATCACTACATCTATTGTGTCACAATGTCCGGCCAGCGCTTCGTCTATAGAATTATCCATGACCTCAAAAATCATTTGGTGTAATCCGCTACCGTCATCTGTATCACCAATATACATCCCAGGCCTTTTTTGCACGGCCTCCAATCCTTTTAATACTTTGATGTTTGATGAATCATATATCTTGTCTGTCATGCTAATCCTCTCTTAGTTCTCCATCTACAAACTCGTACATCTTTACCTCGGCAGCGGCTCTGCCCAAGCTTTTAATTTTTTCTTTGTATAGGTCTGGAGCCGTTATAAAACATTGTGCCTTTGATCCTACCAGTAAGTTTATCACAAGCCTCAGGTTCTTATCATCTATTCCAAAAAATAAATCATCTATCAAGATTATTGGCTTAAACCCGTGTTTCACGTGAAACACTTCTGCTTGGCTTAGTACTAACAAGAGACTAATAATAATTTGTGTAGACATAGACGATATGTTTTTTAGTTCAAGTGATTTAATGGTTAACATTATGTCTGCTCTATGAGGTCCTTTTGATGTGTATTTGAGAGCTAGGTCTTTTGATAAAGACTGGTCTATCGACATCTTCAATGACTGGTTTATATCCCAGCCTTGTTTGTAGTCTATCTCTGTATTCTTTATGTCAGAATAAACACTGCTGTCATATTCAGATAACTTGTCTATGTATGATGAAAACTGTTTTTTTAAAGCATTAAAATAATTAAGCCGAGACTCATGAACTAACATTCCATGATTTGCCACAAGTTCAGACCAATAGTCTAAATTTTGATCAGCACCTTTTTTTAGAACGCTATTCCTTTGTTTTAAAGTTTTAACATAGTTTTTGTAATTAATTAGGTGTGTAGGTTCCACGTGAAACGTTCCCCAATCAAGAAACGATCGTCGTTGGTCAGATGGCTGATTAATAATATTCTCTGAACCAAAAGATAATGCGGTGCAAGGCAGCGATAGCATTAATATTTTTGTTGAAACACGTTTATCATTGATTTTAACAATGTTAGGAGCATTTAGATTCTTTTCTGCGTATATTTTAATATTTTCATTGCTTTTAGATACATTTAGAAGAAGTTTGAGTGTATTTTCATTGTTTTGAATGAGTGTATCGGCAAGTACTGGTTTAAAGCTTTTTTGTGTTGAACAGTAATATATACCTTCTATCAAAGATGTTTTCCCCGCATTGTTGTTCCCGACAATTATATTGACATTCTGAGAGGGGTGGATTGTAAGTAAGTTAATACTGCGGAGTTTTGAAGCGGTGTACTTTACGATGTACAAACTAAACCCGCATTGGCATTATTATATATTTGTTAGATAGTGTTTTA
>Ga0257115_1001410_pt1 | contig 16327 bp, 16 predicted proteins | sample SI112_100mmetaG_FD_194465 | JGI IMG/M metagenome (GOLD analysis project Ga0257115, IMG submission 194465) | Marine microbial communities from Saanich Inlet, British Columbia, Canada - SI112_100m | ecosystem: Environmental > Aquatic > Marine > Inlet | place: Canada: British Columbia | collected...
CGATTTAGGAATTTGAGAATTCAGGGATCAAAGATAATTTCACACAGAGACACAGAGTACACCAAGAAAACAAACTTTAGAAAAACATAATAGCTTTTACACTTCCTGCTTTCCTTAGCGGATTAGATCCTTTGTGTCTTTGTACCTTAGTGTGAGGAATTGAGGATTGACTATTGAAGATTGTCGATTGAGAAGTTAGAATAACTAACGAAATGGAAAAGATGATTGGGAAGACAAAACTGAGCCTGGTTCAGGGCGATATAACTCTGCAGGAGACTGAGGCTATCGTCAATGCAGCAAATACAACTCTGCTTGGAGGGGGTGGTGTTGACGGCGCTATTCATCGTGCGGGTGGATCGAAGATTCTCGAAGAGTGTAGGGAAATCCTTACAAAACAGGAACGCTGCCCTACCGGAGAAGCGGTATTAACAACCGGTGGGAATATGGCGACTGAATATGTGATACATACTGTGGGACCTGTCTGGTCAGGAGGGAATAGCAATGAAGACCAGCTTCTTCGCAACGCTTATTACAACAGTCTGGATGTAGCAAAAGAGAATGGAATCAAGTCGATCTCGTTTCCATCTATCAGCACAGGAGTTTACAGGTTTCCGAAAGAGAGAGCGGTAAAGATTGCTCTTGGAACCGTAAGAGAGTTTGTTCAGGAGTATAGCTTTGCAGAAGTTCGATTTGTACTCTTCAGCGAGAATGACCTGCAGATTTACGAAAAAGCTTTAAAGAACTAATTTACCACGGATATACGCTGATAAAAAAACAAAAGATAGTCTCACGCAAAGGAAAAACAAGAAATGTTATTAGGTAAAAAATGAAATCCAAAAAACATGTTTAGCCACGGATTAACACTGATGTTAAAGGCTAAAGAAAAGGAATGTTCACCGCGAAGGCGCCGAGGACAGGATGGTACAGAGCACACTAAGAAAAACAAAACCCAAAAAACAAAAGACAGACACTAATAACAACTGCTTCTAGCTTCCTGCCTCTTGCTTCTTGAATATTTATCTACCTCTCTGTTTTCCTCTATTCGGTTTTCTACCGTGGTTTGCTTTTTTACTGCGCCATTTGAGTTTGCCTCTTTTATTACTTTGTGCCATGAGATTCTTATCCTTTCATTTCTTTAGATTCTTCTTTGTTTTCTGTTTCTACTTTTTCACTGCTGCTATCAGATGATGCCAGTTTTTCAGGGTCCTTATCCATTGCTTCTTCCACATCATCTTCTACGCCTTTTACACCCTTCTTAAATTCTACAATACCTTTTCCCATGGACTTCATTACCTCCGGTAATCTCTTACCAAAGATGAGCAGAGCCACAATAAGGATTACAATCCATTCTATACCACCGGGCATTCCAAACATTTTTCTACCCTCCGTTATATTTAATTTAAAGAGTCTTAATTTTTCTGAGCGTTGTAATCAGGTTACACATGTCTTCCGGTATCTCAGCCGTAAATTTCAGGGCCTCATTAGTAACCGGATGAATAAATCCAATCTTGTAGGCGTGCAGTGCCTGCCTCTCAATTATTGGATCTGTAGCATTATTACACAATTTTGCCTCTTTTGCAAGGTTATGTATATCTTTGTTTGAAACAGGTCCCAGCAGATCTTCCAGGCAACACGATTCACTATTGCCGTATGCCGTATCTGCAACGACAGGGTGACCAATAGTCTTCATATGAATCCTGATCTGGTGTGTCCTGCCTGTTTCAAGAAAAACCTTAACTAATGTGAAACCCGGGTAACGCTCCACTACTTCAAAGATAGATACTGCTTTTTTCCCGTTATCATGGCGAATCGCCATTTTCTTTCTATCTTTCTTATCTTTGCCGATTGGCAAGTCTATTCTATCGGAATCAAGCTCTACTTCGCCCTTAACAACTGCAAGATACTCTTTATCTACCGTCCTGTTTTCAAACTGCAGTGCCAGATGCTTGTGCACCTTTTCGTCTTTCACTACCAGAATAGCGCCGCTCGTATCTCTATCCAACCGGTGCACTATCCCCGGTCTCAAAGGACCGTTAAGCGAAGAGAGATTGTTACAGTGAAAGGCCAGAGCATTTACCAACGTTCCACTTGCGTGGCCACGAGCAGGATGTACGACCGTATCCGTGGTCTTATTCAGGACCATCAGATATTCGTCTTCGAAAATAATATTAAGAGGAATATCTTCCGGAGTAATGTGGTCACTGCTCTCCGTCGGCAAATCTATAGAGATAACATCGTCCAGTTTTATTTCATAACTGGTTTTTACCGCAACATCATTTACCTTAACTGCCTCTTCCTTTATCAGCCGTTGAACATGACTACGTGAAAAATCCTGCAGTCGTGAAACAAGGTATTTATCAATTCTCCTGGAAGAGAGCTTTTTTTTAACTACTAACTGGATTTGACCTGCATCGTCTTCGTCCATTACAGCCGCTCGATTTAAATTCATAACTTATTAGTCAATATCTTCAAGCCGATACCTGGCCATTTTTGCGAAACCGCTTTCAGGGTAAGTGGCAACTATATCTTTGTACGCAGTCACTGCTGATTTCAGTTGTCCCAGTTTCTCATAGCACCTTCCAGTATCTATCCCCATCTGTGCTTTAAGATATGTTGCTTCCGGATCTCTCGCAATCTCTTCAAATTGTTCTATAGCCTCTTTCAGCTGCTCTTTCTCTTCAAAAACATATCCTAAAGATTGCCTTATTAGAGGAGCTAACGGATGGGTACCATAACGGCTAATGAATTCTCTATATGTAATAATCGCATCATCATATTTCTTTACTTTATACTGTGCGTTGCCCAGTTCTGACAGCAACCATGGAGTCGCACCGGTTGCGGACAGGTTATTCTTTAGAAATGTATATTCCTGGATAGCACCTTCAAGAGCCTCTTTCTTTTGCTCGGGTCCCCCTTGTTCTGCAGTCGCCATTTCGTAGTTCATTCGGTATATCCGGCTCCAGACTTCACCACGATCATTTGCGCCTTTCTGCTGATACAGATATGAAGGTACGCCAGCTGCGACAGCTACGGCAAGGCCAATGATCAGCCACCACTTATTATCATCAAAAAACTTTACAAAGTTTTCAAATCTCTCTTTTGCATTTTCCATAGGATTCTGTTGTGCGTTGTATATCGTAAATCTGTACCGGGAAGAAAACCCTGACGTTTACGAAAATGTTAAAAAAAATAAATTATATTATCTGTAAATTAGAAATACGCCCGAGAGGATTCGAACCTCTGACCTACGATTTAGGAAACCGTTGCTCTATCCATCTGAGCTACGGGCGCTTTTCAACAATTCATCTCAAATTGAAAAAGGCCGGCAATCAACATATATGCCGGCCTTAATATCGAACACCCTAAATTATCTCTTCAGTACTGAATCAGAGAAAAGATATCATATTGACTCAATTTCTCTTTTCCATTAAGGAAACCCAGTTCGATTAAGAAAGCACATCCCGTAATTTTACCGCCAAGCGATTCGACCAGTTCACAACTGGCGACCATAGTCCCACCGGTTGCCAGAAGATCATCCATCATCAGAACATTATCACCGGCTTTTACCGCATCTTTGTGTATTTCAAGAGTGTCAGTACCATACTCCAGGTCATATGTCTTGCTTGCTGTTTCGTATGGAAGTTTTCCCGGTTTTCTAACCGGTACAAAACCCGCACCTATATTGATAGCGACTGCGGGACCAAAAAGGAATCCCCTCGCCTCTGCACCCACGATTACATCAATATTCTGATTCGCATAGTGTTCAGAGAACTTGTCAACTACCTCCTTCAAACCCGCAGGATTTTGCAATACCGGAGTTATATCCTTAAAGATAATTCCCTCTTTAGGAAAATCAGGAATATCACGTATCAGTTCTTTAAGCAAAATTGTCCTTCCTTTCCTATCGCCATTGTTTATGCGTTATCTTCGTTTTTTACTTCTTCAGTTTTCTCTTCAGCAGCAGCTTCTTCCGGAGCACCTGCATCAGCACTCTCCGGAGCAGCATTCTCTGTAACTTCTACATCGGCAGCAGCCGGCTCTTCTTTTGCTTTGTCTTCCTGTTTTGGCGGCACTGGCGCGCCCTCTACACCTTTAAGACTCAGGCCTATCTTTCTAGCTTCCGGCTCTATCTTTACAATCTTTACATTCAAGTCCTGCCCGATAGAGAGAACGCTTTCAAGGTTTTTAATCTTCTCTTTAGAAACTTCTGAGATATGTAACAGTCCTTCCAGACCATTACTGAGATCTATGAATGCACCAAAATCAGTCATCTTGGTAACTTTACCTTTTACGATGTCACCAACATGGTATTTTTCAGGTATCTCTTTTTTCCATGGATCATCAGAAAGTTGTTTAATTCCCAACGATACCCTCTTTTTGTCCTTATCAACTGATAGTATTTTGACCTCTATCATTTCACCTTTCTTGATTATTTCAGAAGGGTGTGCAACTTTCTTTGACCATGACATATCTGAAATGTGAAGAAGGCCGTCTATGCCCTCATCAATTTCTATAAAGGCACCATAGTTAGTCAGGTTTCTGACCTTTCCTTTTATCGTTACTCCTGGAGGATATTTCTCTTCGATATTCGTCCATGGATTCTGCTCAACCTGCTTGAGACTCAGAGAGATTTCCTCTTTGTCTTTATTTATATTTAACACTACCGCCTCAACGGAATCGCCAATAGCGACTACATCTGAAGGATGGTTAATGCGCCTTGTCCAGGACATTTCAGAGATGTGTACCAAACCTTCGATACCTGTTTCCAGTTTGACAAATGCACCATATGACATAATATTGACCACCTGACCTTTTATCTTTGAGCCAATAGGGTATTTCTCTTCCACGCTTGTCCACGGATTCTCTGACTTCTGTTTTAATCCGAGAGAGACCTTATCCTTTACAGCATCAATATCAAGTATCTTGACTTCAACATCATCTCCGATTGCCAGCATTTCTGAAGGATGACTGATCCTGCCCCAACTCATATCTGTTATGTGAAGCAATCCGTCTATACCGCCAAGATCAATAAACGCACCAAAGTCTGCGATGTTTTTAACTTCACCTTTAACAACCTGACCGACCTCAACACTATCCAGGAATTCACGTTTCTGCTGGTTTCGTTCTTCCTCTATAAGTTTCCTTCTGGATACGATTATGTTCTGTTGTACTTCATCTATTTTTAATATCTTACATGTAACTTCAGTACCAATATATTCAGCAATCTCACCGGGAGGTTTGATATCGATTTGTGATGCTGGAAGAAAGATTGGGATGCCCACGTCTACCAGCAATCCGCCTTTAATCTTTCTTACAACTTTACCCGTTACGACATCGCCTTCCTGATATTTATTAACTATCTTTTCCCAACCACGTATACGGTCGGCTTTTCGTTTCGAAATTTGTATCAGACCAGTATCATCTTCAAACGACTCAAGCATTACCTCAACGTCAGACCCGACTTCAACTTCTTCAGAAGTATCAAATTCAGACAGCGGGACGATTCCCTCAGATTTATATCCGGTGTCTAATATTACATTGTTACCAATGACACCTAAAACCTTGCCCCTCAGGATCGTTCCTAAATCAAAATTTTTGATTGAGGTATCAAATGCTGCCTCAATCTTTTCCAGGCTGTCACCACCTATAATCTCTTGTAGCTCTTTCTCTATCTCATCTTGCTTGATATCGTATTGTTCTAATACTAGTTTGTTAACCATTTAAAAAAATTCTCCGAAATATAAAGTTAATAAAACTGCTGAATAAAGTTTCAAATGTAAAATAAAATTACGTCTTTAATCCTTCTGCTGCTCTTTTTGAATCTCCTCTATCAAGATATTAACAACAGCCTCTGCATCAAGACTTGTTGTATCGAGGTAAAGGGCATCTGGTTCCCTTCTCAGCGGTGCAAACTGCCTTGTTGAGTCCCTGTGATCTCTCTGGACAATGTCTTCTATCACATTGTCGATACTGCCCTTATCATCAAAAGTCTGTAGATCGGAATGCCGTCTCTTTGCTCTCTCCTTAACGTCGGCATCCATGTAAATCTTTTTATCTGCATTCTGAAAAACAACCGAACACATGTCTCTGCCTTCAGCAACAATATCCTTGCCTCTTGCAAATTCTCTCTGGAGTTCAACCATCCTCTTGCGGACAAAGTCCAAGCTTGATATATGATGAATGTTCTCTGTTACGGAGGGATGTCTTATCTCTCTTGTTACGTCAACATCATCTACAAACACCTCTGATCCATCAGCCGAACACTCTATTCTAATACTGGTATCAGCCAACAGTTTAGAGAGCCCCTCTTCGTCACTGAAAGCAACACCAGAGGTGGAAACTTTCCATGTAAAGGCTCTATACATCGCACCACTATCAAGATATGTAAAACCGAGGCGTTCAGCTAACCCTTTTGCCGCAGTACTTTTACCAGACCCAGCCGGCCCATCGATCGCAATGATCAACAGGTTCCTCCTCAATTATTTGAATTATCGAAACTTTCTTTTATAACAAAGCCCATTTATTAATGCAAGGCATTTTTACGCTGTTATTATTACGCTACTTAGCTGATAACTTCTCTATTTTCTCCAATTTCCGCTCAAATGCCACTGCGACGTCCCGCGACCTTATGATTACGGATGCTTCATGGTTCTTTCTGAGTGCGCTATAAGTCCAGTTAGTGCTTCCTACAATCGTTATATATCTATCAATAACCATCACCTTGCTGTGAGTTACCCTGTTTTCACTGTCATAAAAGACTGGGACACCAGCACTTAGTAGTAGATCGTATGCATATTCGCTCTTTCTCTCTAATTTGTCTCTTTTTTTGCCTTTTTCCCAGAATTTGACGTTCTGGTCAAAAACAACCAGAACCTTAACTCCCCTTTTATGAGCATTGATAAGATCAAGGACCAGTTGATATTCATCCCCGCCTGAATGCCCTTTGTCCAGTTTGGCCATGTACATGACACATAATATGGACTTTTTGGCGTTCGTAAATACCTTGTGGACCGCTGGGAAATACTCTTCATTGACAATCGGGGTGACGTCATCTGCAGGTAGAGAGTAGGCAGATTTCACTTCGCACAAGAAGCAGGAAACACCGAAAAGGATAATAAATATTAATTGAGTGGATATTTTATCAAGATTCATTTTCGTAATATAACATTCAGGGGCGTTACTTGTTCCCACGCTCTGCGTGGGAACAACACTTCCCCATAACCGATTGAGGTGAAACACTTTCCACATGAACATCTGCAATTTCATTCATTAAATCGTCAGGGCCGTCAAACAGAGCCTTTATATACCTGTCCGAATAACCACATAATTTCCCTGTTTTCTTGTCTCTCTCTTTCTCTACAAGTATACCTATATCCCTGCCGACAAACAGGTTCTTGTATTCCAGTGAGGTTTCTGCTGTCAGGAACTCAAGCTCTTTTTTACGTTCCTTAATATCAGAAGGTTTGCAATGATCCGGCATTTTAGCGGCAGGAGTATCTTCGCGCGGGCTATAGGAAAAGATGTGTGCCCTGCTGAATCCGGCCTGCTCACAGAGTTTCATTGTATTCTCGAAATGTATCCTCTTCTCTCCGGGAAAACCAACCAGTATGTCTGTAGATATCGATGGCAATTCCAGCCTCCCTCTGATCCTTTCCACTGTTTCGAGATATTGAGCAGCGTCATATTTCCTGTTCATCCTCTTCAATATATAATCATCTCCACTCTGCAGAGGCAGATGAAAGTGAGGGCAGACCCTGTCCGAATCTGCAATAAGATCAATCAAATCATCCGTAACCTCATTTACTTCTATCGAACTTAGCCTGATCCGCTCTAAACCCGGCAGGGCCTGCAGCTCTTCCAGTACATTTATAATATTCAGCTGATATCCGGTTTCCTTGCCATACGCGCCCAGATGGATACCGGTAAGTACAATTTCCTTATAACCATTACTTACCAGCTGCTCAGCTTCAAAAAGGATATCGTCTATCTTCTTGCTTGTGACCTTACCTCTGACATAAGGAATGATACAGTAGGAGCAGAAAATATCGCATCCATCTTCAATCTTGAGAAATGCCCTTGTGTGACCATCAAACTTACTGACCTTCAGATCGAAGGCGGATTCATTACGACGAAGCTTCTTTGTGCGGGGATCTCTTATATTACTGGGAACCGGCACGGAGTTATTATCTGAAACAAGACCGGTTTTTACGAATTCAATTATCTTGCTCTCCCTACCCTTTTCAAAGACGTAGCCGACACCTTCTATCTTCTTGATTGCCTCTGCATCTGATTCTGCGTAGCAGCCTGTAACGATGACGGTCGCGTCCGGGTTGTTCCGTATTACTTTCCTGATCTGCTGGCGTGATTTATCGTCACTCGTGGATGTAACCGTGCACGTATTTATGACACACAAATCAACAGGTACATTCGAGGAAGCCTCTTCATATCCACTTGACATAATAGCCTCTCTCAGTGCCTGAGTTTCGTACTGGTTCACTTTACATCCCAGAGTGATAAAGCTGCAGGTTTTCATAACTTAGGAAAAATTTTCTTCTATTTAAATCAATCATTTGGCTTGATATACAAATTAACTTGACACCATATTACGACAGACATAGACTATAATTCAATGGTAATCTTCTGGACACTAATTACGCGATATAGCGATAAATGAAAAATAAAAATATGCTTACAAAAGCATGTATGTGGAGAACAATATGACAAATCTGAATAAGGTCTCGGTAGTAAAATGTACAGATTATTCTAAAGAAGATGTACGCAGTGCAGTGGATAAAACGTTCTCCTTTTTTGGTGGGATTGAAAATGTCATCAAAAAAGGATCGAAGGTGCTGCTGAAACCAAACTTCTTAAAGGAGAGCAGTCCCAGGAAATGTATAGTTACGCATCCTGCTGTTATAGAGGCAGTAGCTGAAGCAGTCCTCGAAGCAGGCGCAACTCCGATCATAGGAGACAGCCCTGCATTTGGTTCAGTGGTAAAAGTGGCAAAACGCATAGGGCTGGATAAATTTGCGGAAAAGCATGGTATTGATATCATCGAACTGGATAAACCCAGAAAAGTATCCATTAACTGTGGCGGGAAAGACTTTTCCCTGACCGTCTCCGGCAGAGCACTGGACGTTGATGCCATAATCAACCTTCCCAAGCTTAAGGTACATGTTCAGGTTCTTTTTACAGCAGGAGTCAAGAACCTGTACGGATGTGTCAGCGGAAAGCAGAAGGCGTGGAGACATCTCAAGTCAAAGAATGATCTGGAGTGGTATGCTGATATGTTAATTGCCAATTACCAGTTAGTTAAACCGGTATTCACAATCGTTGACGCTGTCACGGCGATGGAAGAGAAAGGGCCTACCGGCGGAAAGCCCAAAGACGTTTCACTGCTTGTCGGCGGGATAGACGTCATCGCAGTAGATAGAGTCGTTACAGAACTCCTTTCAGTCAGACCGGAGGACGTCCCTATACTCAGAGCAGCAAAAAGGCTGGGAATAGGTGAGCAGGATCTATCAAAGATAGAGATAGCAGGTGAAGAGCTGGCTTCCGTTAAAGTACACGACTTTATCTTTCCGGAACTATTACCAATCGGTTTTGATTTCATTCGCGTAGTAAAGAGCCTTATCAGACATCTATGGCTTAAGAACGTTGGCAAGACCGGGCCGCAAACATAATTACAGTATCTGACAAAAAACGTTATTTATATTACTCACTACAGAAAAAGCCATATGGTTAAGGATGGCAAAACGTATAATATCCTCTATCTTCACAATGAATCCATAATGGGTGGGGCAGAGATAAGCTTATTAAATCTGGTGAAAAGATTGGATAAGGAGCTTTTTACACCCCACTTTGCCTGCTCCAAGGAAGGACCTTTTATAGATGCACTGAGAAATATAAAAATCACACCTGACTTTATAAAATTCCCTGGTATAAGATGGCCCAATCCCGTACGTATTTGCAATACCATCAGGGGACTTGCAAACATCATAAAAGAGAAACAGATAGATCTGATTCACTCAAACCAACCTCGCTCCAATCTGTTTGGCGCAATTGCTGCGAAGATAAACAGTGTCCCCATAGTATGGCATGAAAGATGTCTCGAAAGAGGCAGATTTGATAGTGACAATATCTTTTCCTTTCTGCCGGACAGGATCATCTGCAATTCCGGTGCAGTCAGGAACAGATTTACAAAAGAGAAGATAGACACCAAAATCAGGACAATTATAAATGGTGTAGATTTAAACGAATTTGATCCCGAATCAGACGGAAGCAAAATCAGGAAAGAGTTCAACATTGATGAAAAGGAACTCGTAGTAGGAACTATTGGCCGTATTGACCCGGAAAAGGGCTATGAGTATTTCCTGGAGAGTGCGAGGATTATTTTACAGGATCTCCCAAATGTACGTTTTCTTGTTGTTGGTGAGGCATCTAATAACCACTCATTTGAAAAGTCTCTCTCTGAGATGACGGCCGAGAAGGGAATTGACAAGAAGACTATATTTACTGGATTCAGAAGGGACATACCACAACTTATTGCAAGCATGGACGTGGTCGTACTGCCGTCGGGAATAGATGCCTGCAGCCGTGTATTGTTTGAATCAATGGCAATGCAGAAACCACTCGTAGCAGCTAATGCGGGTGGCACACCGGAAATTGTGCAGGACGGTATTACCGGACTGCTGGTTAAACCCGGAGACTCTTCAGATATGGCAAAGTCAATTATAAGACTGCTACAGAACATATCTCTTTTGGAGCAGTATGGAAAGGCCGGAAGGAAAAGAGTCAAGGAGATGTTTACTATTGAAAGAAACATAAAAGAAACAGAGAGTGTTTATTTAGAGCTGCTAGACACGAATTCCACAAATTAACACTAATTAGTTTTTAGTGCCTTTGTAACTTAGTGGCCCACAAGGTAGTTAATACTGAAATGAAATCAAGAAATAGATTAATAGAAGATTTATATCTTACGTTCAGAAATATTGCATTGGGAAGCCTGCGTTCCCTTACAAGAGCTTATACCAGGGATGATTTATCAGTCTCAAGTATAAGGAAAATATTAATAATACGGCTCGACAGAATTGGTGATATGGTAATGACAACCCCTATCTTTAGAGCGTTAAAGGAAAAGTGGCCTGATGCACAGATTACTGTCCTGACAAATCCGATAAATCAAAACATAGTAATCAATAATCCAACTGTTGATTGTATATTGGTCTATGACAAAAAGAATAAACACAAAAGCATGAGTGACGGATTAGTTTTTTTAAGGAGTGTACGGGAAAGAAACTTCGATATCGTTATTGATCCATACCTTGATTATGAACTTAAAACATCATTTATAACGCGCTTTCTTGGGAAAAAATTCAGACTTGGTTTTGAGTTTGCCGGAAGAGAGATTTTCTACAACTTCAGGTACAATCCAAATGCCTTTACTGTTTCCTCCGAAAAGAGGCATATGATTGATTACTATCTGGACCTGGTAACCTGCTTAGGCATTGAAGCGAAACAGAAAGAACCTGAAATTTTTTTGAGTACAGACGAAAAAGAGAACGCTTATAAACTTTTGGAAAAAGCGGAAGTAGACCCTGAAAGTAAAATTATCGGTATTCACCCGGGCGGAAACTATCAGAGTCAAAGATGGCCTATAAAAAGATTTGCAGCTATATCCGATCACCTGATAACCAACTATAATGCAAAGGTAGTTCTTTTTGCCGGCCAGGCAGAAAAACAGCTACTGTCAGAATTCAGAGATTGTGCGGTTAAGACACCCATCTTCCTTTGCGATCTTAGCTTGCGAGAGTTTATGTCGACATTGAGTCATTGCAGTCTGCTCCTGTGTAATAACTCCGGGCCTCTCCATATAGCAACGGCCTTGAATATTCCAACGGTTTCAACGATGGGACCTACAATCCCTTATCACTGGTGGCCGTGCGGCAATAATCACATTGTATTAAGAGAGGATCTGGACTGCAGTCCGTGCAAAAAAGGGATCTGCAAAACTCATGAATGCATGGAGCAGATCAAGACAGAGGATTTTCTATCTGCTGTGAAGGCGCAACTGGAACATTTAAAACTGCTGCATCCTGATGAAAACTCTATGATATCCACAAAAAATAATGCCTATTAAGCACAAGAAAATTTTAATCATGGAAGCAGGCGGGATTGGCGATATGGTGATGTCAACACCTGCACTAAGGGCACTGCGTGAAAAATTTTCTTTCAGTGAAATAGTATTACTTACAGTACCAAGGTCTGCGCAGGCTATAAATACCAGGCAATATGCAGACAGAGTACTATACTTCAAACAAGAAGCATTCAGCAAAGGGCCATCAAATTCTATCTATAAGCAAATTTTCTCGAATCTCAAATTACTATTGGCTTTGCGCAGAGAAAAGTTTGACATGATGATCGACTTACAGGCGATTGAAACATGGAAAGCATCTCTGCGCAGGTTTATATTTTACAAAAGCGTAGGGGCAAAGATCAGTGTTGGTAGAAATTCTGACGGAAAAGGATTCTTTCTGGATGTTAAGGTAGACGATGATCTTTTTGGGAAGACGCATGAGGTTGATCGGAAATTGCTGATTACCGAGGCATTAGGCGCAGAAACTAAAAACAGAAAGCAGGAGTTCCATGTTTCAAAAGAGGATAAAGAATTCATAAACAGCTGGCTGATTGATGCAGGAGTTGAAGAGAAGAGAACAGTCGTAGCTCTTCAACCCGGGGCATTTGTTCCTTCCAGGCAATGGAATAGTGAGAGGTTTGTTGAAATAGGAAGAAGGCTGTCTCAACAATATAATGCCCGGATTATCATTACCGGTGGCAATAATGATAACATCGCTTATGAAATAAGCGACGAACTTATAGACATTAAACCTGTCCTGGCTGTTGGGTTATCACTCAGCAGACTTGGGGCTCTTCTGGAACGAGTCCATCTCTTTATTTCAAATGACACTGGACCATTTCATATTGCAGATGCGATAAACACACCGTATGTAGTACTGTTTGGGCCTGAAAACTCTTATCGATACGGCCCTTATGATACAAGGTCAGGAAGCCGCATAGTTACAGGCATGGAACTCACCTGCAGCCCTTGTCTGAAACACACTTGCAGAACCCATGAATGCATGGAAAGTATTACTACTGATATGGTATGGAATGGCGTTGAATCTCTTTTGACAGAGATGAAAAGAGAAAAATATGTTTAACAAAATATTACGTCCATTGACAGATTTTGTCCGCCATATTCTGTCAAAGCCTGATGAAAGAGGCAACCTGACATCCGACCTGTTTCGCTTTAAGATAAGGGCAAAGGTAAGAGAACTTATAAATAACTGTAACGGTTTTTTACTGGATATTGGTTGTGGAGAGGGGCTCTTATATGAAAACCTTACGACAGAACAGAACAGCCGCAGGTGCATAGGTGTAGACACTGAAAATGAAATGCTGAAAATTGCACAAAATAGTTTTGAAAAGAAGAAACAGGATAGGTTTCGTTTTTTGAAAGCAGATGCACAGCACCTACCCTTTCTTGACAAAACGATTGATGCTGCAATTTGCATAAATACATTTTACAATTTCCATGCTAAGAGTGACGTTGTTGATGCGCTTGAAGAGATGGAAAGAGTATGCAAACGAGATGGTTTTATAATTTTCGATATCCGAAACAGGATAAACCCGTTTGTTTTTCTCCGGTTCAAATTTGTGTGGATTTACGATACTCACGTAACTTTAAACGCATACTCGCTGAAGGAATTAACCACGGTTTTAACATCCAGAGGCCTTGTTATAAAAGAGACAATACCCATAGGATTCCCGATAACAATGTTTGCACCAATAATCCTGGTAAAGGCAGGATACCGGTGATTACCGGCTTAATATTCTTTTATTAATCTGCCGGGATCGCTTGAATATATCCGGCAGTTAGTCTATAATCCCTGAGCTTCCTGACCGGCCGGAAACACGTTTATACTTACACGCAAAGAAGGAGAATTTATTAGTTTGCTAAAGAAGATCCCAACGACGGCAGTACCGTTATCAATATTTGAAATAGTTAAAGGGTTCAGATCTTTTTTCGGAAACAAATCTTATATTGAGGAGTTTGAACGAGAGTTTGCTAGATACATTGGATCGAAACATGCTTTTACTTTTAACAAATGCACTACCTCCATTTATATATTCCTCAAGGCGCTGAAAAAACTCTCAAACAAACAAGAAGTAGTTATACCCGCTTACACGGTTCCTACACTGGTACTGCCCATAAGGAAGGCAGGCTTAAAGCCGGTTCTCTGTGAAAGCTCTTTAGATACTTTCACAATGGATTTAGAACGCCTGCCTGAAGTTATTAACGACAACACGTTATGTGTTTTACCGATATACCATTTCGGATTTCCTCATAAGATAGATTCATTATTAAAGGTTGCAAGTGAGAATGGGTTCTTTGTCCTGGAAGACACCGCGCAGGCACCCGGTGCATTAATAGACGGCAAAAAGGTGGGAACGCTGGGAGATGCCGGCTGCTTCAGCTTGTGCAGGGGTAAAAATTTCTCTACTTTTAACGGTGGCATGCTTGTAACAAACTCCGACAAACTTGCAGAAATAATAAAAGAAGAGAGAGATTTGCTTCCGGAACAGAACTTTTCCTTTAAGATAAAAATCCCGTTTATCCTTACAGCATTTTCATTAGTAACAAGACCTCTTATTTATGGACCGTTCTATAAGTTGATCTCCCGATTTAAACATACAACAGTACACGCCAGTTTTGAACCAAAACAATATTCAGATTTTCAGGCAATAATCGGACTGGGCCTTCTTAACAGGCTTGATGAATTCAATGAAATAAGACTAAAAAAAGGTATGGTGCTCTACAATGCATTAAAGGATAATGAACATTTAATATTACCGAAGATAACAGAAAACAGTACTCCTGTGTTCAACCATATGCCGGTAGTTTTTAAAGAGATAGAGACAATGGAAAAAGTGCAGGCAGAGCTCTGGAACAGGGGAATTGATACCGGAAGAATGTACCTGAAACCCGTGCATCATTTATATGACCTTGGATATGATATGCAGGAAGAGTTATTTCCCAATGCGCTTTATATCGCTGAGCGATTGTTAACACTTCCATCCCATCCCTATCTTGATGATAACTCTATTAAAAAAATTATAAACGTATTTAAATCGATCTGATTTATGACTGCTATCCCGCCAAGATATTTACTGAAGAAGATTATTAAAATTGTAGTGTGTATCATCGCAGCTTGTACGGGATACAATAGTAAGACAAACAAAAAAAGGTTAACGATTCTAACATATCACAGCATCAACGACGAAATCAATCCTGATGAAACCGTTACTCCTGAAGAGTTTGAAAAACAACTACAGTATATAAAAGAGAATTATAAAGTGATTTCTCTGGAGGATGCAGTAGAATATTTACAAACTGATATTAAAAAAATTTCCGATTCCATAGTAATTACGTTTGATGACGGATATAGTGACAATTACCATAACGCTTATCCTCTGCTCAAAAAGCATAATTTCCCGGCAACAATATTTCTGATAAGTGATCTCATCGATGACAAAGGAGGCAAATACCTTTCCCAATCTCAAATTCATGAAATGATGGATAACAATATTTCATTTGGTTCCCATACAATTTCCCATAGAATATTGACAGGTTTGAGAAATGAAGAAATTATAGGAGAAATTAGAGACTCTAAGGATATACTGGAATCACAGCTTGGCAATAAGATAAACTCGTTTGCCTATCCCGTTGGCACAAGGGCAGATTTTGATGACGAAACAGCGGAGATTGTTAAGGAATATAAATACACGTGCGCATGTTCCAACGTGTACGGTATGAACGATGAGAATTCTGATATCTTTGCACTTAAAAGGATAGGCATAGAAACGACAGATTGTTTTCTTCTATTCAAGCAAAAATTAGATGGTGCATTGAATATCATGTCGTGCAAGGACACAAAACTCTTTCAGGAATTAAAAAGGATTTTTTAAGCTATAATTAAACAGGAGATAAATATTGTACATCCTTGGTATAGGCGGTTACACACTGGATGCCGCTGCTGTTTTAGTAAAAGACGGAGAGTTAATTGCAGCCGTTGAAGAGGAACGATTTACACGAAGAAAGCATGAAGGCGGTATGCCTTATAAGGCGATTGACTACTGTCTGAAAGCAGCAGGCATAACATTAAAAGATATTGACCATATAGGTTTCAGCTATAAACCATCTTTAAGGCTATCTAAAAGGATACCATATAGAATATTAAGAATTCCAAAAGTCCCCTTCTATTCT